>Ga0208644_1004484_pt1 | contig 10525 bp, 19 predicted proteins | sample VirMetDEL_Nov_18_FD_184517 | JGI IMG/M metagenome (GOLD analysis project Ga0208644, IMG submission 184517) | Aqueous microbial communities from the Delaware River and Bay under freshwater to marine salinity gradient to study organic matter... | ecosystem: Environmental > Aquatic > Marine >... | reverse complement strand
ATCCCGAGGTCTTATCAAGTATACCCTTGACTCCCTCAAGAACGCGCTTGACTGCAACTTGAGAGTTGTAATCTTCACCCGTTTCAAATGCCGTGGCCAACTTGCCAATGTGCACATCGGCGGGGTCTATGACGAGGCAGTGATTGTCCTTGGATTTAGTTCGTTCAATTTTATTGTACTTAGGAGAATACTTATTCATCTCCTTGATGATGTCCTCACGCATGGAGTCCATCGATACTGAATCATTCTTGACGTGCAATGAGAAGTGTTTACCCTTGTACCAATAGTGATTAACACTATCCATGGGAATGCCTTTCTCTTCGCACTCTTGCTCAAGCGCACGATGTTCGACAATAAGTTTGTGCTCGTCTTCAGTCAGGCGCATCCTGAATTTTTTAGACGACATCACCGGTACTTGTTTTGACCTCAATCAGTAGGTCTATTAATCGCTGAGCGCATTCGCTCACATTCTGTATGTCGTAGTCCATGAGCCCCTCATATATCTCATCGGTTAGGCTATTTATCTCAGCCATGAGATGGTTAATATGGACGACTCGAGGACTCCTCAAATCTTTTTGCGCCATGGCGTAGGGTATTAGTCCATTGAAGATACTAATCTTTCGCCAATTTCCGCGTCTATTTTCTTGATATTCAGGTAGATTTTTTTTGACTTCTTTTTAACCTCTGCCTTATCAGCCTTCGAAGATGTCTTCCCAAGGTTCTGATACAGCATGGCATCGATATGAAGAAGGTGGTCAATTTTGCATTTATTGCACCACCTCTTCTCAAGGATTTCGTCTACATGTTCAAAGCGATAGTCCATTTAAGAATTGATTTATTTTCATTACAGCAAGGTGCTCTTTGCCTTGAGGGACTTGTTGTTCAATTCTTTTAAATAAAACATCAAACCTTCTCTCCTTTTTGCTCATTCTATTTATTTCTCTTTCAGCATTTTGCAGTGCTAAAGTTAAACACTCTAAATCCTTTTTCAAAGCTCTATTCTCTTCAGATAGTTCGTCGTGACTCATAAACATGACCGCGTCTTCAACGCCGTTTCTTACCTGACTTAAGACCTCGTTATATCTTTTTTTAAGGTCCTCATCTTGCTCAATCCAATTGTCAAGATTCTTTATGCCATTGATAACCGTGGCATGAGTCTTATTTAAGTACAAGCCTATTGAGGCTAATGACTTACCATAGAAGTCGCGCATGATTTTATAATATATAGCCCGACCCTCGATGTATTGACGCCCCCTGATGGTATGCTTTATGTATATGCCGCATACTGAATCAACAATCGCCTGAGTTGATGTCCATTCGTTCATTTAAATAAGCATTTGAGTTAATTAAATCTAAGTATTCGTCGCCATCAATCTCGTTGATGTCAAATAGGGTTACTAATGACTCCTCGTCTTTATATAGTTCTATCTCAAAGTAGAAAGGTCTATCGTCAAGGTCATCAATAACTCCACCAAATATCTGCAATTCTCCTGACACATCATCAACCTGGTGGATGGTTTTGTCAAGAAATGCCCCAATACGCAGAGCCTTTGCTCTACCAAAACTGCGGATGTTAATAAGGAACTCATCGTCCAACTCATAACGCTTCTCCTCTATATACTTCGGTTTCGATTCCATGTTCCTTTAGTTCTTTTAATCTATATTTTTGAAGGGGTGACAACTTGCCCTTCGGGGTTTTAATCTCCGAGAACAACACGCCGCTTCCGGGGGGTATGGCAACAAGGTCAGGGATGCCATTCTTATTGGTCTTGACCAACTTAATGACATAATACCCCTCGGCCTCTAATTGCTTAATCCGTTTGCCTTGTATGTCTTGCTCGGTCATATCTAAAACAAATTTAACAAATCGCGCTTGAAGTGATTGAGCGTGTAGTCCTTCTTCTTGGTTACTGCCTTATAGATGTCGCGCTCTATGCCGCCTTTGGCAAACACCCAATACACATCATTCTGCAACCTGTCCTTAGTGGTCATCCTATCGCGTGACTGCCAATAACTTGTGGCACTGAAGTCTATATTATAGTAGACAAGCGCATCCGCCTGACGCAACGATATGCCCTCGCGGCCCGATACAATTTGAAGGGCGATGTTCTTCTCCGTGGCGCTGAACTCATCAAGGTCTTCGGTTAATTCATCCTTACCAAAAACATCCTTGAGCGCGGACAATTCCTCCTTGAACTTATAGAAGATTCCTATCTTCTTGTCCTTGAACTTATCTTTGATGAACCGAGCCTTGGTGTCATCAATAACCTTGGAGTTGCCGCTTTCAAACTTAATCGTGCCCGAACACAACTGGTGCATCTTAATCATGAGCTTTACTGCTGTATCTGCGAGTATCACCTCATTCTTACCCTCGACCACTAAGTCCTTGCGTAGTTTGCGCATAATCTCGTATGTAAGCGGTTGCAGTGCAACCTCAAGAACGCTCTCCGTGGTCTCCACCACGAACCCCGCCTCCTCTTGTGTGAAGGATATAGTATACGGGCTCATCATGTCCAATATCTTGGGTGTGCCCTTGCTGTAATCCTTAATCTCGTGACCATTGATACGGCGAACCATCACGTCGACATTGTCCCGGGCAAAACCATAGAAGTTACGATAACTTCTGAAAGGACTATTTGGTATTCCATACACCTGGTGGTACATCTGACTATACGACTCAGGTGTTGGTGTGCCTGATAGCAAAATGACCCTGCTCTTGTTCTTGTATATAAGGGTAGCGACATCCTTTGCTCTCTTGCTTGGCTTGGGGAATGCCCCCATTGAATGCGCCTCATCGCATATAATCAAGTCCCACCTAACGTCCGGCAACCGGTGCATGCTCTCGTAGTTGGATACAAATAACACATACGATGGGCACAGCATGTTGCTGTCGTTGGTGATGGACGATATGGCTTTCTTCTTGGTGAGGAATAGCACGTTCTCGGCGCCAACCTCCTCGGCAATGCCGAGCGATGTCAACGTCTTTCCCGTGCGAACCTCCATAGCCAAGTATACAAAGCCGTGTTCCCTTAAGATTGCCGAGCCTTGCTTGATAATCTCTTTTTGATATGGTCTATATTCTACCATTAGAAATCAAATGTTCCGTTTCTCTCTATCTCGTGCTTATTTCGTAAGCGGATGAAACGTCCGCTGCTATCTCTACCTTCTTCAGGTGCCGTGTTGGTCTTATACATGCAGTACGCAACCAGCCACTTGTTGAATCGTGTTCGTGAGATTGTCATCTTCGCCTTGGGAGCAAAGTCGGGATTGTCTTGGATGAAGTCATAATATAGGTCTTGCTTGTAGACCTTGTTGCCGTCAGCCAACTCTTGGAACTTCTCATTGGGAGTGACCCCATTGATGAGACCACACCATTCGATAAACTCGTGGGACGTTTCCGCCGATAACTGACGAATTCGCAGATTGACAAACGAACTGCGGACGAGCCCGGTGCGCAGATAACTGCGAAGGCAGTTGACCATGTAGTTGTCAAACTCAGACCATTCTCCATCATCCCAATCTCCAAACATAAGTTTACCAAACTCCTCCAGCGGAGTAAACTCCTTGCTATAGTATTGGTGTAGTTCCAATTCCCACTTGCGCCTCTCAAACGAGTTACCCGCACCCTTGATGGCGTAGTTTGTTGTTATGGTAATCTTTGGAGACCTGCTGAACGGAATCTTGATGGCATCTTTATTTTTCTTCTCAAGCGTTAATCCTTCCGTAACCACGGAGAACAGCCTCTCGAAGTCAAAGTACTTTCTAACGTCATCAAAACACACAACCTGCGTGTCTACCGATACGGTCTGATATGCAAACGAACGCTCGAAGTTGAAAGACTTGCCGTCAATGAACACCAACTTCTTTAATTGTGATATGGCATTCATCAGAAGCCCCTTGCCGGTGCCCCCCTCGGGATTGTCGCTGATGACCTCATCATTGAGGATGACGGCAGGGCAGTATGAAAGGTCTTTGTACGCGTGCATCAAGAACCCAATCGTGCTCTCCATGCTCTTGATTCGATTGACATCAGAGAAGCAGATGTTGGATATGAACTGCTCAAAGTCACACTTGGTTACTTCGCATAGGTCAAAGTTCCTATCGATGACGTGGTCCTTCCAAACATAGCCGCCAAGGTCTATATAATCAATGGGCACTACCTCATCATGTGTAATCTTTACGGCGCAGTTCTTAAAATATAAGTACGCAGTATCCTTAGTGTCCTCGATAAAGTACACATCAATCGACGCAAGTAGGGTAAGAAACTCTTCTCGAAAGAATCTCGTATTGTCTGCAAAGTAGTTGTATACGAGTGTATCCTCAAGGTCAAGCAGATAGTCAAGTATAAAGTCCTTAATCTCCTTCTCACTCGCGTGGTCTATTAGGTTGTTGGTGACCCGCACAAATACAAAGTTCCTGCCACCTTCCGGGCAGTATTTATAGAAGCCGTTGTCCTCGAGGAACTGCTTGAATAAGATGTGCACAATCTTGACGATGCCCTTGTCTGACTTTGTCCAAAACTTCTGACCCGCCTGCTCCTCCTCTACACGCGCAATGACTGCATCAATTACCCCGCCATCCAGATTGGCTTCCTCTAATTGGTGACGGATTTCTTTTTTTGGTACACCACCGCGTAACTTGCTTCGTATCTGAGACACCTTTTCCTCATCCTCGTAGTACCTGCTGCCGAACTTCGATGTGTTCGCATATGCACTATCTATGGTGCGGCGTATCTCGCCAATGGGAAAGTCACGAGACTGATAATTACTCATGACATACTCAGCCAATGACTTGTTTACTCCGAAGTCATTGAACGCCGCCGCCAACACATATATATTATGGTTGCGCTGTCCCTCGACCATCGGGTACTTCTTCTCCCACCACTTAATAAGAATATCAATAATCTTATTCTCATCCGTGATTGGAATAGTTACTCGGTCGCGGTACTTGTCTCGCTCAACATACTCCTGCTCCTCAATCTTCGACCACACGCTTGAGTTGTGGTTGATGTAAATGAGTGGGTCGTAAGACTCGTAGCATACGCGACTAATGTTCTTGCTTGTCTTATCAAAATGCTCAGAGGAGAAGTGAGACTCGAGCGAATTGAAGTAGTTCTTATGGTTGTCAATGTCTTGTGGTATCTTGACAATGACCTTTAGTCCGTTGCCCGACGGGCTTATGAACACGCTGTAGGTGTGCTTGTCCTTACTGATTCGCTCCTTCTCCTCAAGCAAATCTTTGTTCTTCTTGTAGCCGTCGAAGTCCAAGCATATGAACCCACTATGCTCCAGGATGTTGGCATCGCTTCTCTTGTTAAATGTGCCGGAGAAGCAGATGGCGGGTAACTCCTGCTTGAGTTGGTTGATGCGGGTCTTGTCATTCTCTTTCCGAATTTCCTTGACCAACTCCTTTGACGCACCCTCTTTGATGCGATTGAGAATAACATCTATGGGACGATAGAATGGTTGCTCCGTCTCCTTGATGTTGCGGAATATGGTTATGTTCCCTTGCATGACAATTGATTGGATTAAATAAGAGGGGGCGGTTACCCGCCCCCCTTAAATTAGAACGGCATTTCCTCGTAGGATGTCGTGGGCGCAGAGCCTTTCGACTTGGGAACATAGGTATCCAACTCCATGTAATACGAACCATTCTTGGAACGCTTAATGTCGATGTTTACCCATCCGTTCTTTTGGTGTTGACTCAAGAACGCTACGGCTTCCTCCACCTTCACGCTGACTCCTCCAACAACCCATTCAGGCGCAGATTCTCTACGCTTGAAAACAAAACCATCAGCAAATACTTTTTCCTCTGCCATGTCTGATTTATTATTTGACCATTAAACAACACCAACAGCAAGGTGTGGTCAGTCCCTCGCCGCTGTTTTACAATACCTCCTCTATATAATAGTTACGGATGGAGTCCTCCGATTCAGGGGAGAAGTATTTATTATATACCTCAACCGCTTGTTCAACCTTCAACTCACCACCCCGAAGGAAGTCCTCCGATGGTGTATAGATGCCGAGTCTATGCGTCTCTTTCTCGATAACATAAAACACGAGGGGCATTCCGAATATCATCTGATACAAGTAGCATTGGCTGTCGTAGTTATACTTGCGTGCCGACCACTTAAATTCATCGATGCGCCCCGTCGTCTTCACATCAACAAGAACGCCTTCGCTATGCATGACGATGTCCGCCTTGCCCTTCCATTGCAGACCCTTGATGGTCTGAATGCCGGGCTTCTCGTACTCGTTGCCTGGTGCATAGATGGTCTCAAAGAACCGAAGGTTCTGCTTCATGGTCTGCGCCAATGACAGCAACTCATCCGCCTCGCTTTTAAGCAGGAGTATCTCCTGCCCCGATTGAGCCACCGCATCCTTATATATATTCGTGTTACGACTTGCGCAGTTTACAATCATAAACTCACCCAACTTATCGGGCTCAAGTAATGCGGTGTGAAAGAACCGACCCTCAATCAATGGCTTGGTCTCGGGCTTACGCTCATGAAATTGGCGCGGGTTGTTCAATAGCGCACCGATGTCAGAGTTAGAGAGGAACTGACGCCCATACTCGCCATAGTAGTGAGCGTCATCCCTCAACATATCAAGCACCTCACTTGACATACTTCGCCAACTCTTTCTTAACCGAAGCAGAAATCTTGTACTTGGTCTCGAGGTTCTTCACAATGGTAGGTAGACCCAACTCCTTATTGGCGCTGATATACGCAATGACCTTGTCCCAATTCTCGCCACCAACATCAAGGGTGTAGGTTGTCCATGAGTCATCCTTGGCGGCAGGGGCTGATGCCGTGTCGGCAATATCCTCGCCGCTCCACAACGATAGACCGAGTCCATGCAATGCAATGGCTTTAGCCGTAGACCGCTGAATGGTCTTATTCACATCGAACGAGGTGACCTTCTCGATAGGAATAGCGTTGTTCTTGTAGTCCATCACCGGAAGGTAGTCAATGTGCTCGAGGCCATCGACAATGATTCCAACCTTCACATAGGCAGTGCGCCCATCAGTATAGAAGTTTAGACCCGTGGCGTGGTCTTCATATACCACGCGTTGCGCATCGGGGTAGTGTTGCTTCAGCATCGCCCATGCGTTAGCCCATGATAGGTAATCGAGATTGCCCTTGCGCTCGGTCTTGTCCTTGACATTGACGGCGGACAGGGTCTTGAAAGCAGATTGTTTTTCGCTCATGATTGATTGTTGATTGATTGATTTAATTCGTTACGAAACTTGTTGTACTTATCCATTAGGTTTGACCGAGTGCTCTTGGCGTAATCAATGTTTTGTTGATTAGGCTTGGTCTCGTTCATCTCCTTTTGGATTCTCCTCTCTACGCTTTCTAATTGCTCCTCTATGCGCAACATCATAACCTCACATAGCCCGGCACGATATCCGCTTGAGGTAAAGTAATTATAGAAATGAGGAAGGACTTCGGGATAGTAATCAGAAGTTGCTTTTAAGAACTTATAATTGCCGCCCCGCTTCTCAAACTTTATGCCGTGGAGGATATAGGCTTCGCTATCTCCATCCGTAACATACGCCGCGAGTGCATCGGTCTCTGCTTGAGACCACAACTCTTCCATGGTGTACTGACTCATTGCTTAAAGGGCTCACCAAAGGAGGAGAATAGTTCGCGCATCACCTCCATCGGCTGAACGCTAACGCTAATCAGCACGGGTGCTTGTCGCTCTCTCTTAAATTGTTCTACTTGATATTCATCATCAACGAAGTCGTTGAGATACGCTTGGTCTTCCCAATAGTTGTTCATGCGATTTGATTTGATTGATTGATTAACAAAGATACTAAAATTACTTGCCCCATTTACCAGCATCCACCACCATGGCGATGACGCTATAGTTGGCGAGGTCAAGATAACTATCCGTAAGTGGCTCATTCACAGCAACATCCGAACGCTCAAGCAGGTTCTCAATGCGAGACATCTTGTCGTTGCTCCGAAACCATATGCCGTTGAGCGACCTCTTCTTATTATATATATTAGAGAGGTCTCTGCCCAGTGCTATGTTGTGCGAACCATAGTCCCACATCTTATTGCAAAAGGTCTCATACATCCTATCCAAGTTTGCCTTGAACTCTTGTGCGGTCTCGGGATACTTCTCCTCTACCGCCTTGATGACATCCTTGCTCATAACTCCTCAATGGATTCCAACATCCACTCAAGTGGATTTGGTACTGAGTACTCCTCTTGCGCCAATGCTTCAGCAGAGGTGGACTCCTTCACGAACACGCAACTCTTGATAGCAAGGGTGTTGCGCAATGTGGGCACAAAGGTCAATTTATATGTCATTGCGCTATTTGTTTGTCCAACCACTTGCGGTACATGTGAGCCGCGACTGCTGTTCTTTGTGGCTTAAAAGGGTAGTCCTTCCTGAGCCGAGCCATTGCTATCCGCATGAAACTCTTCATCTGATTCTTCTTCATTCTTCTTGCTTTCTAATAGGTTAATCAAATCCTCATCGGTAATCAAACTACTCTCGGAGTACCACTCACCTTCATCGTGCCACCCCTTCTCGTATGTTCCCATACGACCTTCGTAGTCGTAGTCCAAGTAAACATATGAATTCTGCACGAATTTACCATCGCCGAAGGATGAGGGTATGTCGCTATCCAAGAACACTTGGTGCTTAAACTCGGGCATATCCCACTCGTGCATGTCCACAAACTCGCCATCATTATAGTTAACAGCCATACCGAACCCTTGCTCTTCCTCCCACTCGTACTCAACCTCTCCACCGAGGTCAGTAACGAATTTCTCCACAATGTGAGCGCCAATAGGACTCCATGCGCTTTGATATCGGACGCGCAATGCATCCCCGTCAATCTCATACTGCATATCGCAATCGCCCCACTTCGTGTTCCAATACATATGCGCCCAATCGTACCAATTATCAGCGCGATACTTGACCCTTAACATGTCAGCCATGCTCTGGGTCATGTAGTATCGCGTTATGCGGGGGTGCGGGGTGTCCGTGGTCGTTCCCTCCAACTCTCGCTTCGCATACTCCTCATCCGATATAATATTCAATGGAGAGTTGGTGTTGCGAATCTCTTCGGGCATCGGCAAGTAGTGATTGCAAATACCTCCCGCTTCAATGACCTTCTTTACAAATTCCTCTTTGTCTTTGGTCGTGGTGATTACTGAATAAACCCAATTAGGCATCGTTTCGTGGTGTTATAATTAATAAATAGAAAACAATAAATGAAACAATGGCGACAATCATTCCGCCACTCCTTCCCTCTTGATAGTGCAGGATTCCCGCTACACCCGCGCCCAAGACCATAAAGACCAATAGGGCAAACATTAAATCACTTACTAACTTCTTCATTCTCACTGCTTTATGAAATGTATGTGCTCATCCGCCCAATCTACCTCACTCATGAGGTGACCCGTTTGTGTCTTTAGCCACTCAATGGCTTGTCGCTTGGTCTCAAACGACACTTCGTTGTCATGGATGTCCTTCATATACTCATAGAGTTTAGGCATCCGTCTCCGTGCTATTTTATACATAAGTCAATGCGTTCAATAGGCACATATCTCCACTTCTTGCGTATGCCTTTGCCGTAGGCGCGGACATACACCTTGTGTCCACCCCGGCATCGTTTGTCGGGGGTCATGTGGTCTACATAGACCATGGCTTTGTAGCCGTTCGGAGCAGTATACTCCGCCTTGCGTTCAATGGTAATCTTCATACCCGCTTCTCTGCTTTTGCAATTATTAATGACTCTAAATACTCGCCAAACCGACCCTCGGCTTTGTACTTCCCATGGGCGGTTACGATATAAATGTCTCCATCTACATATGTAGATGTGTAGGTGTTGCGCATATAGTCAGCACCCTCCGTGTTCTCTTCAATACGAACCTGCGCATCCACATGGACACCATCGCATAGTTCATCTAAAGACAATCCTTCAAAATCTATAATCATTGCTTTGTGGTTTATATTAGTAAGGGCGGGGGAATTGAACCCCCTACTGCAACCCAACCATGCAGTTCCTTCATTGCCCTTAAATGTCATTCAACTTATCCTCAATGTGCGCCCGATAACATTTTACATAGTATCCAAACGCATCCAAGAAATCCTCATGCAGAGGGAAACTAATGACCCTCTGCTCGTTCTCCTCATCGTGGAACATAATAAAGAATGAACCATCGCTTTCGCTATACGATAACAACTCACACGCCTCCATCGTTATTCGCTATTTTAATGATGTCCCATATAGAGTTGTTGACCATCTCGCACAACTTCTCCTCCACGCGACCGATGGCTTCCTGCATGACCATCTGCTTCCAACCATTGTCCATGCCCGTGAGCACATAAAAGTCACCATCCTCAATAGCACCAACCTCATGCATGTGCTCTATGATTTGCGCGACATCACGCTCCGACCACACAAGCGCGGGGTGGTAAACACCACGCAACTCGCGGGTGCGCAACACCGCCTGATTCGCCTTCTCTTCACTGTCATAATAGCAAACGCGCGGGTCATA
>Ga0208644_1004481_pt1 | contig 10527 bp, 8 predicted proteins | sample VirMetDEL_Nov_18_FD_184517 | JGI IMG/M metagenome (GOLD analysis project Ga0208644, IMG submission 184517) | Aqueous microbial communities from the Delaware River and Bay under freshwater to marine salinity gradient to study organic matter... | ecosystem: Environmental > Aquatic > Marine >... | reverse complement strand
AATCAATTAGCTGCTGCTGCAACTGTATCACAAGGTAATTACTCTAACAATTATGTTGGATTATTTACTAAAGATTTAGTTTCTGCATCTACAGGTGATTTAGCATCTTGTTGTCCACTTTATTTAGTAGGTTCTGCTATTTATTGTGAGGACAAAATCAGTCCTTTCTTAGGTGGATACCAAGAGACTAACAAATCTAAACTTATTAATCCTAGATATGTATCTAGATTCTATAGTGTAGATTCTTGTTTACCATCTAACAATGTAGTACACGTTGGTTCTACTTATTGGACTGCTGGTACTGCTGTTGCTACATTAGATGCTGGAACTTTAGTTGGTGGTACTACTTATACTAATGGTACTATTTGTACTGTAACAGGTGGTACAGGTGAAGGTCTTGTAGTTGAAGTAACTACAGCTGGTGCTCCAGGTCCTGTAACTGCTGTAACAATTGTTTCTCCAGGAAAAGGATATACTGTTGGTGATACAGTAACTATTGCTTGTGGAACTGGTGATGCTACAATTGATGTTGCAACATTAATTCCTGCTGGAGAAGATCCATTAACAGGAGCTGGTGGTACATCTTGCTGCAAAGAGTTTTTGTGTGGTGAGACTTACTACTTGCGTTTAGATGTTAAAGGTTCTCCTGCTTTAAGATTCTTAAATCACAATGCATATTATACTGCATCTGCTTACACTGGTTGTTGTCCTGCAGGAGCTATTGCTCCAACTGCAGTTGACTCAACTGAAGTAATGATTCTTTGGGCTAATGACTTATTAAACTCTCCAATTGTATCTCCATTCATTCAGATTGCAGTACAAGATGAAACTGGTGTTGTTTGGTATGCTCCAGGAACAGATTCTACTTTCTTAGCTTCAGTTGGTGCTGATACTTGGGATAACTATGTAACTACAGGACACATTGCAGATGCTTGTGCTGGTTTAATCATCAATGGTGCTTATGTTGATACAAGATTTGGAGATTGTACTTTCCAAATTTCTGACTTCTATGAGAAACAACCAATTAACTTATATCCTTCAGAAGTAGATTTAAATGGTGATCCATGTGAGTTTACAGGAGTTTGTATTGTTAATGAGTGTTTAGGATCTCAAGCAATGGGTCTTGGAGAAACAGTTCTTAGAGATATCATTCTGTCTGAGTCTTACAGACAAAACTTCTTCTCTTCTGATTTCAGAATTCGTGAGATTACTCAAGGTAACCAAATTGTAAATGCTATTAACAGACAAGCACTTTACTATAGAGACTATCTTCAACATAGTGTTCCTAGATTTAACAATCCATCTGGAACATTTGATAATGATCAGTACTTATTAGAAGTTATCTTTACTAATTCTGGTACTGCAACTGCATTTGAAGCTGCTGTTAGTACTTGGTTATCTACATGTGGAGTTTGTGAAATTGAAGTTGGTATTAATGGATACAACTGTTTATCTAGTTGTTCAGCAATTGATTTCCCAGCTCTTCCAGCTCAGTGCGGAATCTAAGAATTAAAGGTTAATAAATAAATAAAGGGGAGAGAGAGTTTATACTCCTCTCCCTTTTTTATAAAAGAAAGTTATATGGCAAATCATGTATTAAGTTTAGAGGTGCCTCAAGTAATGAATGAATGCATTCTAAAGATACTTGACACAAGTGTATACCAGACAGCAAATCCTGCTATTCCAATAGTATGCCCTACCTTAAATGTTACTGTACCTGGATTTGGTTACTCCAACCAAATTGAAGGCACAGCCATGACTGATTTTGTTAATACAGGTCACATAACTTTAACTGCTTGTGATTTACAATTACAAACTGCAGAGTGCGGAACTAAGTATTATAATTTACCAGATGGTATTTATATTATAAAATATAGTGTGTCTCCAAATGAAACAGTATATGTAGAGTATAATCATTTAAGAGTAACTCATGCATTAAATAAGTATTACAAGATTCTTTGTGATATGGATGTTGCTGCATGTGATCCTCCATTTAAAGTAAAGCAAAGACTTGAAGAATTAAGATTAATTTTCATGTATCTTCAAGCAGCAAAGTCTAAAGTTGAGTTTTGTCTTGAGCCACAGAAAGGGATGAGCTTATATAACTATGCTGTTAAGCTTTTGAACAAAATGGAATGTACAAACTGTTAAACCAATAAAAACCAATAAAAATGAATGTTTGCCCTAATTGTAAAGCAAAACTATCCTGCGGATGTCAGAGAAAAAAAGCATCGGATGGAAGACAAGTATGTGCTAATTGTTTAGCAAAATATGAAACACAATTAAAAGGTACTCAACCAAAAGATAATTTAAAGAAATTTACTAACTAATGTCTGCACCATTTTATTATAAACTAGAATCTTGTTGTACAGGGGAAGTTTTATACTTTCAACCACCTGAAGCAAATAATGCACCTATATACGGTTGGACACTTCCACAACAATTGGTTTATGATGCAGCTGGTACATTTGGAGATCAGTATGGTCTTATATCAGGTCAGTGTTATTTAGTTACACAAGTTATGCCTCCTCCGCCAGGAGCGGGTTATTTATATTTAGGAAGTGCTTGGATGTCACAAACTGGACTATCTGATTGTTCAGTTTTATTTGGAGAATGTGCTGAATGTCCACCATGTTATTTAATAGTAACATGTGATGGAAGCTTAGAGCCATTTGTTACTACTCAAGATTTGTCAGCTTATGTTGGACAATCAGTAGTTCTTGTTGGTTCTGATTTTCCAGAAACATGTGTGCAAGTATTAAATGCACCAGCAAATATTGAATGTAACGTTTATACAAGCCCACTTACATATGTAGAAGATTGTGTTTGTGACTGTAATTGCTATCAAGTAATTGCAATCTCAAAAAATTGTATCTATGTAGATTGTGATGGTAATTTACAAACAACTGGTCCTTTAACAGGAACAATGATTGATATACCATGTGCATCTACTACACCATGGATAATAGGTAATGCATGGCCACAACCATTTTACATTAATAATATAGGACCATGTGTAGATGGTGAATGTCCAGATCCTTGTTACAGATTAGTTGACTGTGATGGTATTCAAGATCCTATTGATACAACTAAAGAATCACTTGGTCAATATGCTATACTTGGACAAACAGTTATTATAGAAGGTTATCCAGATACTTGTTGGATTGTAAATGCTGCAGTAGATTGTGAGTGTGCAATAGATGTTGTAGTTGTACAATCATATGTGGATTGTCCTACTTGTAAAAATCCAAGTAAATATAAACTAGTAAATTGTGCTGACTCAGGAACAATTGTTTATACTAGTTCAGATTTAAGTGCATATGTTGGACAAGTAATAACTAGAGGAGAATGTCCTGGATGTTGGTATGTAGAAGAAATAGAAGATATACCATCTGATGTAATTGTAACTGTAACAGTTGCATATATAGACTGTACAGAATGTGCAAGAGAATATTATTTACTTACAGATTGTACAGGATATAAAGACCCTGTTATTACTTATACGGATCTCAGTCAATATATTGGATCTGTAATTAAAATAAAATACTGTCCAGAAACATGTTGGACAGTAACTGCAACTCAATTACCTACTGATGCTGGTATAGTTATTCCAGAAGTAGAATATGTAGATTGTCCAGAGTGTTTACTTACATTTCCTTGTGTTTGTACAACAGTAAGAAATGATAGTACTACATCTAAAGAATATAGATATTATGACTGTAATTTAGATGTTCAGTTCTTTACTCTTGCTGCAGGTGAAAAGTCAGAAAGATTTTGTATTAGAGTTTGGGCTCAGTATTATCCTGAAACAGACTATATAGAAACATTTGGTGACTGTACAGAAACTAGTACAGATATTTGGGATTGTCCAGCTATTATTTATCCAAGAAGAAGTGTTCAACCTGGATATAATACACCAGCATGTACCATAGCAAAATATGAAAAGATCTCATGTAAATCTGCAGAGGTATATTATAAGCAAGTTCTTTATCTAAGATACGGTATATCAGACTGTTGTCCAGATGAAAATGACAAATGGCTTATAAAGAAAGAGCTTATAGATATGGATGCACTAAGAGATCCTAACTACGAATGCACTGCAGTTTCTTCATGTTGTCCTAATACACCATCTTGTGGTTCAACACCTTGTGGATGTACTCCACTTATTCCTTGTAATTCTCAATAATAATTAGTATATTATAGATATGAAGCCGTTAAATTTAGATAATAGTCCTTGTAGCCCAATATCAAGTAACTGTGTTATTTGGCAAGGACCAGACATTCCATGTATCAAATTATGTAAAGGAGATACTATATCTGATGTTATTGATAAGCTTGCAAAAGAGCTTTGTAATATCATGGAGCTTTTAGATGTTAATGGCTATGATCTATCATGTTTTGATTTAGCAAGCTGCAAGCCTCAGAATATTCAAGAACTTATTCAGTTTTTAATTGAAAGAATTTGTGCACTTGAAGCAGTAGATGCTGCTGCAGCTGCAACTCCATCAACAACTACTGTATCTACAAGATCAACATCAGCAGATACATTAGTTACTGTTGCTCCTTGTTTTGTAGTAGGTACAACAACAGTTATGACTATTGCTGAGTATGCACAGGCAATGGGTACTAGAATTTGTGGTATCATTGATCAAATTACAGTTATCAATACTCAAATTGCTGACTTAGATGTTAGAGTAACTACATTAGAAAATACTCCTGTTGTTTTTCCTCCTACGCCAAGTATTATAGTTGACTGTAATATTGGAATACTTGTTTCTGGAAACACATACACTATTGATACTGTATTAGATGAATTAATAAATAATACAACAAATGGTTATTGTTCATACACAAGTGTATTAGGTACTCCGGCAAATCTTACTTCTTCATTTACACCAGCTTGTGTATTTGGGGCACCAATTACTACTGATCCTAACTGGAGCGTAGTACCTACAGATTTATCAGAAACTCTAACTAATATTTGGATTGCAATATGTTCTATATATAGTTCTATTACTCCATTAACTACACAAAACAGTAGTACTATTAATCTTGATTTTACAGCTAATGTTTTAACAGCAAAAATTAATGATACTGGTTGGGTAGATCTAGATGGATTTGGTTACTATACAGGTGCAGATACTTTAGCATTAAAACCACAAGCAAGAAGAATTGGAAATGCAGTTCACTTCCGTGGGTTAATTACTATTCCAATTGATGATGGAACTGGAGTTCCTGCTTTATGGCAATACTCAAGTTCACCAGCTGTAGATACTTATTATCTATCTACAACTGTTACTCCTGCTACAGTGGGTCCAGATTCAGTTAATCTATCTACTGCAGGAACAGTAACCTTTAATCAAGGTCTTTCAGTTATTCCTGCTGCTATAATGGATGCCGGTGAGTTATTTGATAATAACTATGGAACTAACTTTTTAGTTGGTACAAGACCTGTTGAAATTAATGCTGCTCCAGCAACAAGTACTATATTATCTGGCTTATTTAATATTTCAATTACTAAGTCTAAAACTTTATTATTATCCCTTCCTAAAAATGCTGAGCAAAATGCATTTTCTGGAACTAATGCATATAACACATCACATTTAAATTATTCAGTATCTCATGTTAGAGCTGGAGAATTTGTTCCAAAATTTGATAATGCAAATACTAATGTTAATAGTAGTGCTGTGGCAGCAACTGTTCCATTAACTATGGAATATGATGCTACATTAACATATCCTTTTTCTTGTAACGCAAATGATGAACAAGAAGTAGGAGGATTTAGAATTGTTCTTGATGGATTAACAGCATATATTGATCCTTGTACTACTGATATTAAATATTTTACTTGTCCTTAATAAATTAAAAAATGGCTACTAATACTTGTACAACTTGTGGATGTAAAAAATGTGGATGTTCAGACAACGCACTAGTTACTCCTGCACCATGCCCAACTCCTGCTGGATGTCCTGATCCATTAGTGTGTTCAGAAGTTTTTGATGCAGAATGTGTGGTATACACAGGAGATCCAATATTATGTGGTCAAGATGTTGTTGTTCCTACTGATACAACAATGGCAGAGGCATTGCAATTAATTGTTGCATACTTCTGTGGTTAAGATATAAAGTTGCAGTTTGTTGGTTTCTGTAACAACTGGTAGAACCCCTGCACTTGCGGGGGTTTTGCTTTTATTCCTATATTTGTTAAAGTCATTTATTTTTAGTATATTAATTAGTATAGTATGAAGGAATTTAAAAGTCCCGATTTAACAGCACCACGGTATAGACCAGAAGTACATACCATAATGAACAAGAAGTTCTTTGAAAGTTTTAAAAAGAAACATCCTAAGTATAAAAACTTAGATGATAAGGAGTTAAGAAAGATTATTAAATATTTTAATAATACTCTTTTTCAAACAGTTATAGATACAAGGGATGGTGTTCAACTACCTGAACAAATAGGTTGGTTGTTTATTGGAACTTGTCAAAGTCCTAAAAAACAAAATACTGATTTTGTTAAGTCAAAAAAATATGGAGTAGCAGTAACAAATAAGAACTGGGAAACAGATGGCAAGCTTGCTAAAATATTTTTTACAAGCTATGCATTAAAACACAAAATGAAGAATAGAGAGTTTTGGGGTTTTACAGCATGCAGAGATTTTAAAAGATCGGTAGCAAAAGCTTATCCGGAAAACTGGAACATGTATCTAGTAGTTGAACCAACAAGAAAAATAAAACTTGAACATACTAAAAACTTTTTAGTCAACTCTGCCAAAATTAAAGAAAGAGAAGACTTAAAACATTATAATGAATTTGACTTATGACAACTATTGGTGAAGCAATATCAAGAGTTAGAAATACTCTAAAAGCAGTTAAAGAAGATCCATTCTTAACTGATAGAGTAATCTATAGCTCATTAATTAAATATGGTCAGACTCTTTTAAAGAGAGAGGATGATAGATTTAAGCTTATGAAGATAAGCTCTATCTTTCAGGTATTGCCTTATATTGAACTTATAGATGTAGATAAAGTAGAAGCTGGTTGTTTAGGAGTTTACTCTGGATGTTATTTTAAAAGATCAAAAGAAAAACTTCCAACTATTCTTGATGGTGCATTTGGACCTATTATACGTACCACATCTTCAATAGATGGCACCATAGAAATGTTTAGAACAGATCCAGGTACTTGGGTTTCTATGACTAAAACAACTACATTTAAATACAATACAAGAAAATATTTCTGGTATCTTAATGGTTACTTATATGCACCAAACATTGATTGGGAAGCAGTAAGAATGGAAGCTATATTCCAAGGAGTTACAGATCCATGTGATCCAAAACAAGAATGTGAAATAGCTCAAGATAAACCATTAACTCTTCCAGAATATTTGTTTTCTGAAATAGAGCAACTTGTAGTTAAAGAATTAACAGTGTCTATGCAAGTACCATCAGATGGTGCAGATGATAGTCAAAATACTCTTAGATAATGGATTTTAATTATACACTCAAGTACAGAACATTTGATCAATTGTTAGAAGATGTAACAGTTGACTTTAACACTTTCGCTTTAGAAAATATGATAGAGCCGCAGCAGTTAATTAAACTTGCTAAGAAGCTTAACTATGATCTGGGTTTAAGAATCAATCAGCAAAAAGAAATTATACTTGAGGTATGTCATGGTAGAGTAAAACTACCTGATGACTTTTATACTTTTAATTTTGGGATGATCTGTGGAGAATACTCAGAACATGTTGGATATGGAGGTTATGGTAGTGGAACAAATATTCAAGAAGTTCCATATGTAGAAACACCATCTACTGTAGATGTATGTGCTCCAATAAGTGTAAACTGTAGAACATGTAATTCTAATCCATGTAATCAAACTGCAGCCTGCGATCTTAATTTCCCTATAGTAGATCCAATACCTACACAACATGATCCATTAAATCCTTATGGTGATACATGTATTCCACCAAGAGTATTTATGAACTGTAAGGGAGAAAAATATGAATTAATTCAAATTATTAATTCGGGTAATGTAAGAGTGTATACAAGACTTGTTCCACTAAGAATGAAGGCTAGTCAAGAAATAGATTGTGACTGTCCAAACTTGTATATGAATGCAGCAAATGAGGGATGGATTAAAGGAGGATTTTTATTTACAACATTTGACACAGGTAAAGTATATTTAAACTATCAAGGACAGATGGAAGATGATAATGGAAACTTATTAGTTCCGGATCATGATCTAATTAATGAATACTATGAGTATGCATTTAAAGCTAGAATCCTTGAAAACTTATATATAAATGGTGAGGATGTAGCACAAAGAATGCAGTTAATAGAGCAAAGACTTAAAACAGCTAGAAATAATGCATTAAGTGTTGTTAATACTCCAAACTTTAAAGAGCTTGAACAAATGTGGTGGACAAATAGAAAAGCTATGTATAGTAAGTACTACGACATGTTTAAGAGTTATACACCTAACAGTGCTTTTTATAATAAATATGGTACTTCAAGATTAATTTAATTATGGCAAAGGAAGCATCTGGTAGTAATCAAAACAATTTAAATACATTCATAAAGGGTCTTCACAAAGATGCTGACCCGGCATTTTCACAAGAAGGAATGTGGACTCATGCTAGGAATGTAGTTAATAATACCATAGAAGGGGATATAGGCACATTATCTAATGAAGCATCAAATGCCCTATGTGCAGTAGCTGGATCTACAATGCCAACTATAGCAGCATTTAGATATATCATAGGAACAATTCATTTATTTTCAGATAAGTGGGTAGTGTATACAGCAGGACATAAAACAGAAACAACTTTAGTTTCAGAAATGTCAGAGATTGGTTTATTTGAAGTAGACAGCTGTACCTATAGACCAATAGTACAAGATGCTTGTTTAAATTTTTCTAAATCAAATTTAGTAAGTGGAGCATCTAGAGAATTACAAAATTGTTCTTGGCAAGTATATTGGGCAGATGGTTTAAATCCTGATAGAGTATTAAATCTTGGTGATCAAAAACTTTGGCCGTCACTTGCAGATTATGTATGGGCAGGTGCAGGACCAAACATCAATTATTATATAAGCTTATTAACTCCAGGTCTAAAAATTCTTTGGCCAGGTGTTACATGGAAACAGCTTTGTACAGATAGTTTAGGAGCAACAGAAACTTCTCCAGGAGTTTGGCCTCCGGGTCCTCCAATGCATCCTGTTGGTTGTGTAACATGTGCTGACTTAAATGAACTTGACTGTGATGGAATAAGACTAGCAAGATTAATGAAGACACCATGTCTTAAATTAAATATAGCTGAAGGATCTGGTAGTTTAGAAAATGGAAGTTATTATGCGGTTATTGCTTATACTATACAGAATCAAAAAGTAACAGACTATTTTGCACCAAGTAATGTTCAGCCTGTTTATACTTTAACATCAAGTCAGGGAGCATTAGTTTTAGAAGTAGAAGCAGATACTGAAAACTTTGATGAATTTGAACTAGTGCTTGTTGCAAACATAAATGAAAATACTGCGGCTATTATTCATGGATACTATTCTACAAGAACTAAAAGAATATTTATAGAGCAATTTGCAGTAAGTAAGCCTGCAGTAGATCCAAGTATTATCGGATTAATTACTCCAATATTTGAAAAGTCAGATCAAATGACTCAGCTTAATAATTACTTATTAAGAATTGGACCAACAACTAAATTTGATTTTAATTACCAACCATTAGCAAATCTAATTCAAACAGAATGGGTTGCTGTAGAATATCCTTCGGATTATTATTTTAAAGGTGGTAGTAACACTAACTATATGAGAGATGAGGTATACGCATTCTTCATAAGATGGGTATATGATACTGGAGATAAATCTGCTTCTTACCATATTCCAGGTAGAGCTGCTAGAACATGGGGGCCAAGTTCATTCTTTGAAAATGCACCAAACTCACTTGTTAATGGGGATAGTTTTCCAGGGGATACAAAAATATTTCAAACAATAAATACAGCTACACAAACTTCAACTGGTGGTACTCAACTTCCTGATGGAGGTACTATAGTTGGTATAGGTGATATGGGATACTGGGAATCTACTGAATCATATCCTGATACAAGACCAGATATATGGAATGCAAGTGAATACTTATGGACTGGAAAATTTCAAAGTCCAAGTAATTCATATGATCTTTGTGGTGAAAAAATTAGACATCATAAGTTTCCTGAAAATGTAATATATAATCCAGTTACTGGTAACTTAACAAACTTAACAGGTTCAAGTCACTTTAGAAAAGATCCTGTAACAGGAGCTCTTTTTATTAGAGTAATGGGAGTAAGGTTTAAGAATATTATTCTTCCAAAAGATAATGATGGTGTAGATATATCAAACATAGTTGGTTATGAAATACTAAGAGGCGGTAGAGATGGCAATAGATCTATTGTAGCTAAGGGTATGATAAATAACTTTAGGGATTATGAAAGACAAGGAGTTACGGCAAACACAAGAAAAGGTCTTTATGCTAACTA
>Ga0208644_1004480_pt1 | contig 10528 bp, 16 predicted proteins | sample VirMetDEL_Nov_18_FD_184517 | JGI IMG/M metagenome (GOLD analysis project Ga0208644, IMG submission 184517) | Aqueous microbial communities from the Delaware River and Bay under freshwater to marine salinity gradient to study organic matter... | ecosystem: Environmental > Aquatic > Marine >... | reverse complement strand
TTTATTTCAGACAACTGAAAGAACAGTTTGATGGACCTGGAGGATGTCCCTAAAAGCCTCGCACACACCACCAACCACTATGGCAACACTTGCATCACAACTGACAGATGCACAGCAACTGATCTACAGCCGCACACGCATCGTCAACACACTCTCTAGGAGCAACCCAGAACAACATGGCGATCTCGAACCTAGAGACATCCTCTCAATCTCGATCCAAGACGATAAGCTCTGCTGCTTACTTGCAGATGGACAGATTGAGGTTGATCGCTCAGCTGTTATTGCCAACTTCTGGGAGCATAGAACACGAACTCCTTCATTCTTTGACTATAAAATCTGGCGCCAGGTAGCCAATCCTTCAAGGCATCCAGGTGTTGCGGTCGGTGCTGTCGACTACTCCAGCGTTCCCAACAAAATCGCAGTCGATGAGCACGGTAAACGCAAGCTCTATTTCGTCTGCGAAGACCAAAACGTTTGTACCTGTGGTTCCTGGCAACAACTGAACAAACATCGTCAGCAGCTGAAAGATGAGTTCAATCGCTACAGCACTTGCAGCTTTGAACCAACCTGTAAGCATCTGAAGTGGTCTCAAGCTAACACCAAGCTCCAAGCTCTACGCTACATCACAAAAGACAATAGTGGCGAATACAATCCTCGGCTCTGTGTTTACACTTTCGATCATCGGCGCGGTACTCTTCTTTACCGCATCACTTATGACGGAGTGAAAAGCAAAGGCCAGTGGTTCCCAGTTGAAGGCTGGAAAGAAAAAACAGTCTATGGTAAAGGAGGTATCCCCAGTGGTGAATGCTGGGATACCTTCTTTTCTGCTTTAAGCCAAGCTGAACCATTCAAGCTTGTCCGTTTCTCGCACAGTGTTGCTGCTCTCATGAACAGCAGCCGTTCCAAAAACTAATTACGCACACACCATGGCCGACAAACAAAGCTTCATCCAACTTGCTGAGTCCATTCAGCACATCTCCTTCCTTAAAGATTTCCCTGAAGTATCAGAAGATGAGCGTGGTGAACTGGAAGCACACCTCAAAGATCTTGCATCTAGGCAAGAGTCTAAGTTTGATGCCATTATTGGCATGATCAAGAAGTGTGATGCTTACATCGATGCTCTACAGAATGAGCTCGATGAAATCAAAGCAAACCTTGATGCATGGAAGAAAAACAAAGATAAGATTACGAACATCATTAAGTTTGCTTATCAGCAGAACCTGATTGATAGTACGCCAACTGGTGTTAAATACCAGGCAACGATTAAGAAGGTTAAGCCTAGGTTAGTGGATAACTTTGATCACTGGACAGAAGAAGAGCGTCATGAATTTGGCCTGCGTAAGACCATTACGGTGACACGCATCAAAGATCAGACCGTTGTTGACGTTAAGCAGGAGGATCTACCCGATAAAGAGCGGGTGCGGCAGGCCCTTGTTGCAGACGAAGGAGAGGCACCACTATCCTCTCAGCTCATTCCAGGTGTTTCCTTTGTTTACGAACGCAGGAAACGGCTGGCAAATTGATCTGATAAAATATCTTTGATAGAGGCCAGGTCCCTGTGCGCGCTAGGCACATAGCCTAGAAGGCGACACACCTGGTCCATCTATCCGGCCGGTAGTCCAGTGGCAGGACACCCCGACAAGGGAGTTGGATAGTGGGTTCGATTCCTGCACGGTCGATTTAGGTAGTCCTCTGTTAACCTGAAGATACTTTTAAATAAAGTCATGCCCCAAAAGAAACCTGGTGATCCTGGCCTCTACGCCAACATCCAAGCCAAAAGGGAGCGTATTGCAAAAGGAAGCGGTGAAACCATGCGTAAGCCTGGTGAAAAAGGTGCCCCTACCGAAAAGGCCTTCCGCGACGCCGCTAAAACCGCAAAGAAAAAATAAATCAGTAACCCATCCCCTCCCTTGCGTCCCTGGCTAGTCTGGGGGCGCACTCCGGCATGGCCATGCGCGAGTACTTCCACAAAGACTTTGACAACTACCTTCCGTTGTTCAAAGAACATGCAATTTATGTCGCAGAACTTATGAAAGTTCTCGACGATGAATTCATCTCCATGGGTCTTCCTCCCGCTGGTAGAACGCGTGAACTTTTTAAGATGACCATTGACCTTGTTTATAACGTAGACGAAACGTATAGAGAGAAGTTTGCTCCAGAATCAGAGTCGGATTACAAGTTCACTACTTTCTTTGCTAAAGATGAGCTTCTTAGCTACATGCGAACTGTACTGCAAGAAGAACTTGCGCGTTACTTTGACGCCGTCGATGGAAACAAATGAACTCCCGACCTCCAATGAACCCAACCGCTGGACAGTACATGTTGATGAAGACGGTGTTCTCACACTCCCAGACGAAGTGTGGACCCTGCTCGGCTGGAAAGAAGGGGATGTCCTGGAATGGATTGATCAAGAAGATGGTTCCTTCCTTCTGGTAAAACGAGAAGATGCAGAAATTGTAGAAGAAGAGCAGTCCTAATTAATAAATAGGTTGATCAATCCGTCTCGTTTAGAATGATTAAACGAGGCGGATTTTTTATGACATTCGGTGAGAAATTAGCGGATGCCATGGCTTCCGTAATTGGTTCATGGCGCTTCATCGGCATTCAAACTTGCACCATCCTCTTCTGGTTGCTCCTTAATACCAAAGGATCCATAAAGCCAGACCCTTACCCGTTCATCCTCCTTAACCTTCTCCTCTCATTTCAAGCGGCCTACACAGGTCCTGTCCTCCTAATGTCCGCTAACCGCCAGGCAGAAGTCGATCGGAAGCGTGCCATTGAGAATCTTGAAATTGATCGCACGGATCACGCACACATCCACTCCATGCTCCATAAAATAAAAGCGATAGAAGAGGACATCGAAACCGCCATGCGTCTACGTCCTGAGACGAGTAAGACTCAACCTGATTGGTCCTGCAACGCCTGCGGTGAAAAGTGGGGACGCTGGTGGGAAAATAAAACCTACACTGGTCCTGCCCCTCACTTCGCTACCTATCACATCGGTAAGTGTGATGTCTGTGGTGAAACAAAATCTGTTACGGAGGCACGTGATTTTGGCTACCTCCGTAAAGGATGGGATCGTAAAATCAGCGAGTAATCTCTTCGAAATCCATAGAGCCATACACGGCTGAGTTAAGCAGGCTTCCAGTTGCAACTAAAGACAACTCGTAAGGTGTACTTGTAAACGGGTCGCGCTCCAGCTGGAACTTAAATAGCTCAGACCGCAAAACATCGATAGGGCTGACAGACTGGTTAGAAGCACTGGAATAACCTTGCGTTAAAATCCGGCCATCAGTAAGACCTGTACCACTGATGTTATATTCCACGGATGATGTGGCGCCAGCACTGACCCACGTCCCACCTGTTGTTACAGTTCCTGACCTGACTTGCCAGTTGTAGTGAGCATTGTTTGTGATCCCCATAAATGACAATGCAGTAAGAATCACAACTGCATCAAGGCGAGTTGTCTTGAGACGTAATGAAACGATGGGATAATATGTTCCTGCTGTTCCTAATGTGAGCGGAGAGGTGATTGGGATGCCGACACCGTGTTGTGACCCTCGCATCTCATATCCGCCTTCTGAGATAACAGTCGAGCAAATTTGTTTTAAGGTGCTGGCACTTGCTGTTGCACCTGTATTTTCAACTTCGTAACGCAGCGGTAGGCAGGCAGTTGTAATGTACGTTGATGCGATTACGTTTGCATGTTGGAATTGATGACATGTAATAAACTTCCCATCAATAACAAATCCCATCCGGACTGGGCCAGAACCAAGCCACTCGATATCGGCCCAAAGAATTTGAACCTTAGTAATATCTAAGGTGATGCCAGAGGTTCCCGTGCCATCAAGTTTGTCAACGTTCCAGTTGACTTGTGCAACACGGGTCTCGGTAATGCTGCCACTAACGGAAGTGCGTTCAACAAACGACAATGCAGACGCACCAGTACCGTTCAGCTCCAGGTACATGCCGTTGTTGTCATTGTAATAGCCGACGCGCTGACGTAAATTTGCTTTTGCGGGGCTGAATACAAATGTACTGATGACAAGGAGGGATTTGCCTGGCTGGTATGCAAACGTCTTGATCGTTTCTCGATAAACTTTTGAGCCAGACGTTGTCGTTACAGAAAGGTCGACCAGGCCTTGGCTGCTGTTAAACGTTGCTGCGCCGCCGCTTGCTGTAGAAGTTGCCCACAGCCCGTTGTCCTGGTGGCGATGGTTAGAATCAAACAACGTCAGCGGCTGTGACGTCCTCAGACGACCAAATGCATCAACGGAAGATGGCTTGTTTGCCATCCCAGAGTCGAGGACGACTCGCAACGGATCATCGACCAAGCCGGATACTTTGACAACCTCGTAACGGTTGAAATCAAACTGGTCAATGATTGTTGCCACGCCGATCAGGAAAACTATCTACTCAGTTTAACGGTTGCATTTTATTTCGGAGCGGGTAAGCTGTTATTGCTAACACTCCCATCAAGATGCGGGAATCTAAAAAGATTAAGTATCGCGGTAAGCCCTCCGAAATCCTGGAGTCTATCCAGTTCGAAGGTTACGAAATTAAAAGCCTTAAGCACGGCAACACCGGTAACATCCTTTACTGCTCCCCAAGTAAGGAGTATGACTGGGAAGATTTCTGGGGTATGGACTTGCAAACCGCTAAAAATAACGTCACTAAATACAAGCAGCACCTAGCTGAATCTGGTTCGATGCCAGGGTGAAACGCCCGTAGAATCAACACTGTATCGATTTTGTGGTAGCAGAGTAGTGGTGCGCCCGGTAATGTCTGATCTCATGGATGACCTCGCTATGGACATCCATGCTTATCTTCTTGATGTCTCCACGGAATATCAGGGCAATCGCTACGTCATGATCCCCATCACTGACGTTGTTAAGAAGTTTCAGCGTAATCACCGCACCATTCAACGGCGGATTAGTGCCCTCAAAGATGAAGGCTTACTGATCCCTGTCATCCGCAAAAACACAATCACCCTCTACCACGTCAACGAACAGGAGGATCAACCATGACAGAAAAACCTGGTGACAACAGCAACCTGGAGGTCCTGTCTTTCCTCCTGTCCTCATTCACGGATAACGGACGGTCGTTAAGGGCATTTACAACGAACCCTCAGGAGCTTTGCATCACAATCCTGACTGCAGGACTGCTTGCTAATTCCAAGCTCCTGATCAACCCTGAGGATGCTGTCCGTTCTGCTTTTGATATTCACTCCAGGATTCAAAAGCATGTCTCCAACTATCAATCGATGCAGTTCGCGGCTAACATCGAGAATTGTTTTACGGGACCGCACCCAGAAGTTGACGCTGATTGACGCTGTTACCGTTCCGCTGTAACAACTTCATCGATCCAGACGTTGCTTTCAGTGCTTCCCGTAAGCTACGACACGCTGCTTCTGGATTGGTATGATCACCACAGGTGAAAGCATCGACTGCGGCATAACCATGCTCGGGCCAGGTGTGGATAGAGAGGTGTGATTCTGATAGGAGTGCAACAGCAGTCACGCCTTGCGGTTCGAACTTATGCGACACCATACCAAGCAACGTTGCACCTGATGCATCAGCCGCTTGCTTCATTGCATCCTTAATGAAGTCTTCATCGTCGAGTAAGTTCGGATCGCCGCCCTGCAGCTCATAAAGGCAATGGCGACCTACAACTCCAGGAACTTCATACACCTCTACGGCACCAGCAATTTTCCCTCCATTTTACGCACCGTTCATCGACCCGAACCGTAGACAGGCACTGGGTTTCCCGTTAACTTCTAAGGAGCTGGTAAACCCTTGTGCCCCCTGCATTGCTTGAATTTCCTGCAGCAGTTCTCGGCACAGAAGAACTGGATCGCAAAATTCATACAAACTACGATCGAACTGCATCGTATAAGCAGTTCGTGGATTATCGATCGGAAGGGGATACACGCTTAACCATTAATGGCAGTCGGCATTACAAGACTCCATACGGTGCGCTCCCTTCCGTAACGACAATCCTGTCCGCTACCAGTGGAAACAAGGCTGCATTGGAGCGTTGGGCCAAGAAAAATCCTGGTGGAAGGGAGGCAGCAGCTGCCCGTGGTACCCGCGTTCACTCCTTGATGGAGGAGTATCTCCTTGGAATTAACAAGGATCCTCAGATCGATGACGAAGAGATTGCTCAATTCTGGAGCGGTCTTCCAGAGAAGCTTGATAAGCTAGAACGCGTTTTGTGGGCAGAAAACCCTGCTGTACCAGGTGATTTTGCTTGGACAATGGGAGGAGACGGCATCAGCCGCGTCTGGCATCCAGGGGTGAAAGAAGGCGAAAATTGGGGCTGGGCTGGTGCGCCTGATATTGTAGCTGAATATAAAGAAAAATGTGTACTCGGTGATCTAAAGACGAGTAACGGGCTGTATTTTTCCCGTTGGCCTGGACCTGAAACGCCAAAGAACGAATATGCAATGAGGCGTTCTGGCTTCATGAAGTACCAAAAATGCATGATGCAAATGGGTGCTTATGCTATGGCACTGGAGCATACAGTTGGCATTATCCCTGAAATCCTCATGATTTTTGTTGCGACCAGGGAGCGGTCGCAGGTCTTTGCGGTACAAGGTGGAACCATCGAAAAGTACAAACAGAAGTGGCTGGACGCAGTAGAGAAGTATTACTCTGAAATTCTTCCGGCACAAAAGCTTGCAGAGCTTGACCTTGAAGTTGTTGATGGAGACAAGCAAGACTCATAATGAGACTGTGTAATGCAGATGCATGCCCCGTACATTGGAAGGACATAAAGACTACAGGTTTGCGCGTCCCCTCGGCTCTACCCTTGGCCTACGCTCAGTCTGCCGTCAACCCCTAAACGACTGAAATAACCCCACCGTGACGACACTCTCCCCTGAGCCCCAGCGCCCTCGTAAACATCTCAAGCCGGGACAGATTGATCTCGATCTGATCCCCATTGATTGGGCGCTCACTCCGCTCCGGGAGAAGCGTGCCTACGTCGCCGGCTGGACATCCCAACCTTATTCAGTCGAACAAATCCGACAAGAATTAGACGAGGGTCGCGCCACAGGCATTGGCCTGATGAGTGGTCAATGGTCCAATGAAAATGCCCTCGTCTGGGTTGATATTGATGGACCTGCAGCAATCCCTGTCCTTGAGGAGATGGCAGGTGGTCCACTTGATGCCATCTTTCCACCTACACTAACCATTTCATCCGGTAAACCTGGACGGCAGCGCATGCTGTTCAGTGTGCCAACAAACAAACTCTCACTGCTTCCCGATAAGGCAACCATCAAAATTGGTGTGCCGTCATTTGAAATCCTGTTTCGCTCCAGGCAGGGGGCGATCATGGGTGCTCACCCTGAAACAGAGGGTTACTTCACCACAAGTCATGGTGGTTTTGAATTTGCCAAGAATCCGCCAGAGCTTCCGGACTGGTTGTACGGTGCTATCGCCAAAGCATTTCCAACCAACAAATACCGTAAGCCGGTAACAGGTGGTGTTATTACACAAAGTATTAACCTCCATTACGAAGAAGGTTCTAAGTTCCAGCAGGAAGAGGCCGTCAACGAAGCCAAGATCTATCTGGAGCACCTCGATCTAGAGCGTGCCATCGACTACGAAGAATGGTTAGCCGTTGGTATGGCTCTCCACCAGGTCGATGAATCTCTTCTTGGCTCCTGGGTAGAATGGTCCGCTCAGGCAGAGAACTTTGAGTCCGGTGCCTGCGAAGAAAAGTGGCGGACCTTTGAGCGACTGCCAGGTGGACCAAGCCCAGAAGGTGCTCGTGGTCTGCAGACGCTACGGGCAAAGGCAAAGGAAGATGGTTACCTTGAACTCGGTGGTTTTGTCGTTGAATCACCTGAAGTTCTTGCACAGCGTGCTCAAGAATTGTTCCAGGAGCTAGGGGAAGACCCAGCTTCCTTTACGCCATCAGTCCTGCAACGTGGTCTCCGTCAGGTCTTCGCTGGCGCAGAGGACGTAGAAGATGGTGAAGTCTCCTTCAATTCCAAGGGTCGTGGTAAGCCCAAGACACCGCCATCGTCGGACCTGGCTAACCTGGTCACCGGCATGGTCACAGAAATTGGCTGGCGATATGACCCCAAATACGACACCTTTATGTTCTACCAGAGGGGTCGTGGTGTATGGCGCCGCGAAACCTATGGCCAAGAGTTCCGTCACACCGTTCAAGACCTTTTTGTACGGGAATGTATCCCAACACCAAGTGGATTCACTTCTCACCTTATTAATGACGTCGTCAGCCTGACACAGGCGTACATCACCCAACCAGATTGGAATGATGACGATGACCTCCTCGCCTTCAGTAACGGTGTTCTGGAAGTCAGTACCGGTGAATTCCTTGATCACGATCCTGAAAATTACCTAACCTGGGGTCTCGACTTTGAATATGATCCCAGTGCAGACCCCGGTCCCATCATTGATTGGTTGCGCCGCACGCAATACGGTGATGAAGATCGTGTCCAGGTGCTCCGCGCATGGCTCAGGGCCTGTCTCCTCGGTCAAGGTCACGAGCTGCAGCGCTTCCTGGAGATCATTGGCCCAGGCGGTCGTGGTAAATCCACCTTCGCTAACCTCTGCTGCGCACTCGTCGGTTCTGGTAACTACGCCAGCACAACCCTTAACCAGTTGGAGCAAAGCCGCTTTGAGATTGCATCCATCAAAGGGAAGCGTCTGACACTGATCAATGACTCGGAGCGTTACGGCGGTTCTGCTCAGATCTTTAAGGCACTGACCGGTGGTGATAACCTCCGCTTTGAAGAGAAAAATAAAAATGTTGGTGAGCCCTTCGTCTACACCGGCATGGTTATGGTCTGCGCCAACGAGCCGATCCAAACCACCGACAACACCTCTGGTCTAACTCGCCGTCGCCTTACCCTCGAATTCAATCGTCCCCTATACGATAAGAATTCAGAAGCTAAGGAGATGATTAAACTCGATCAGGGCATCGTAAGGGGATTATGGAAGCATTATTTACCCGGCTTAGTGAACTGGGTACTGCAAATGACTGAGCAGGAAATGCGTGAATACCTCCTTGATACCTATGAAAAAGTTCCTGCTCTTAAGAGGATTCGTAATGACATCCTCCTGAACAGCAATAACCTGATCGAATGGCTCCAGTCGGAAGTTGTTCATGCTCCAGAGCACACCTCCTCTGTTGGTAAGAAGATTCCAGCAGCAAAGGATGCTCAAGAACGTTACAACAACAGCAACTATCATCTCTACGCCAGCTACTGTGCCTATGCGGAAGACACTGGCAGTAAAGCTGTCGGTCAGAAACGTTTCATTGCGTTGCTCCTAGACTGCTGCATCAACCAGCTCGGTCTGAAAGACATCCGTCAATTCAGCAAGCAAGGGCGTCCCTTCATCAAAGGGCTCGCGATCCGCGCCAGTGATACCAAGTTCTCCGATTACCCTACCATCTTGCCGGAAGGATCGAAATAATTAGTCCGCTTTACGCGATAAACTGATTAGCGTCGTTAAAACGCCCATCATCACAGTAATTGTGCGGTTGTCGACATCATTACAACCCATCGGTTGCATGTTGATCATCCTTCCTTCCTCTGTTCCGCTCCACTTGGCATACCAAGGCCACACCTGTGGTAGTACATAAAACCTACAGGCGCCCCATTGGATGGTCGCAACCAGCGTGATCGCCATCGATACCGTAATAATCGACTTCCAAAGCCAGGCTGGCACCTACTGTTCCTCATCTTTCTTCTTGGTCCACGTCTTATCGCCTGGTATTACCTCTGTCCCATACGTCCAATCATCGTATGAATCACGATTACGTAGCCAACGTGCTAACTCCTCTAGGTATTTCTTGATTAATGTTGTAGGCATTGTTAGACACCTTTTAGCTGCATCCTTAAAATTCTTTTGCCTACGCGTCTAGCATCCTGCAGAACATCCGGTGAAACATAAGGTGCACCACGTTTTTCAATGCCTTTCCGAATTAGTTCGTCAACGGCTGGTGAATCAATATCAGGTGTTAAATCAAAAGAAGCTGCCTGCTTGACGCCAGGTGTTCCGAATTTCCTACGCAATTCATCAAAGAAATCAGGTGGTGGAGGGCTGCCAGGCTTGCTCAGCTTCTCCAGCACTTCCCTGGGAACCTCCTGTTGTGGGTTGCCACCCCACACAGGCTCTGTTGCAACCGTCATCTCCCGGTAGTACGGTTCGATGCCAGTGCCGGATCCACCTTCTGCCCTGCTACCGATGCCGAAGGAGGGGATGTCTGTACCCTCCTGTGCATAAGCTTTCTCTTTTGTGTACTGCTTTAAAAACTGAACAGGAAAATCGTTGTCTCCCACGGTCAGCTCCCAAATGCACCCTGTCCAGGCTTAGTCTTCAGGACACCCAGATTCTGAAGGAAATCTTCTGCACGCTCACCAACCGGCATCTGCGAAGACGCATTCTGTGGATTCGTCTTCTGTGCAGCCATTGCATTTGCTTGGAAATACGGAGCACTAACAGCCTGACCCTGCGTCATCGCACCACCAGGGAGCTCAAAGGGCTTGTTG
>Ga0208644_1004478_pt1 | contig 10530 bp, 19 predicted proteins | sample VirMetDEL_Nov_18_FD_184517 | JGI IMG/M metagenome (GOLD analysis project Ga0208644, IMG submission 184517) | Aqueous microbial communities from the Delaware River and Bay under freshwater to marine salinity gradient to study organic matter... | ecosystem: Environmental > Aquatic > Marine >... | reverse complement strand
TGTTTGGCTGTCATTTTATTTTCTAGTTGCAAAATACAGAACAGCTGCGCCGCCCAGTATTAAGGGTAAAAAATTAGGTTTTCCTGTTGCTACTTTTTCTGTAAAAGCAGGCGTCTGCGTTACGTCCATTGTAGGCGACTCATCAAAAACTTGTTCAGTTGTATCAATGTTTTCAGCCTCTTTTGCTGCTTTAGGCTCTAGGGCCTTTTTTGCTAATTCTTGCGACATAGAATTTATAGCGCTTTTTCCAATATCAACCAGGTCAGCAGGATCAATACCAATATCGCGAAGGACATTACCAACTTTTACTAGTAGTGGCGCTGCTGCTGTTGCCGCTGCTGCTGGTGCTGCACCTATTGAATCGTCGCCGAAAATTCTTTTTTTCTTTGATCCACCTTCCCAGGCTTTTTTTAATGCGTTAAGCTGTCCGCCTGCACCTTCCCAAAATTTAGTAATTTTTGTAGGCGCTTTTTGCCAGCCTGCTAATAGTTTCGTAGCTAGGCCTGCAAAGTTTATATATACTAGTGCTAAAAATGCGTTGCGTACTGGCGCTGCTGCTACTTTTAATACTGCTTTTGTTCCTTTCTTTAACACTTGCCCTGCTGTACGTTCAGCAGCTTTGCGAGCAGCTTTAACTTCTGTTACAGCTGCTTTTTTCGCCGCTTTTGTCGGCGCGCTTTTTCTTGCTGCTTTAGCAGCTTTTAGGGCCGCTTTTTGTTGCGCTGTTGCGCCTACTCCGCTAATTGAATATAAGGCCATAGGTTTTCTATCTGTTGCGTACGTGTACGCTTTTTTGTAGTCAAATTTATTTAAAACTGGATCTATCCAAATTTCATTCTTTGTGCCAGGGTTTACTACTACGAAAACGTGTTGCGGCTCTTTGTTAAAAACTCTATAGCTAGCAAATCTGTAGTTAAACGGTATGCCTAAATTTTGTAAAATTCCGCCAGCAAATAAACTGTAATGCTTACAATCGCCGTAACCCTGCGCTAGTATTGCGCTAGGACTTTTTACAGTTTGCTTACTGCCAGGCTCAATAATGTATTTAACATTACCTTTTAGAAAATTAAAAATCTTCCTGGCTGTATCTCTAGTAGATCCTGCATTAAAAAAAGAACTGATTTTGGCGTAATCGCCAGCGTGTTTTTTGTGCGCGTCTAGTATGGCTTGAATTATGTCGCCTGTACTTTGATCGCTTTCCAGCATTTCGCGTCTATTTTGAAACGGCGCTAGCTGGCCCATTAACACATTTACATTCATATTGTACGACTTTCACTAATTGGCACTACTAGTCCGTCCACGTTAGCTGTTCCCTGGAAACTTGCTGTAGTTGTTCCAATCGGCTGCGTCAATAATTCGCGTACTGATTCAAATACTCCAAATGCGCTAGGTCTTGCTGTAAGACGCAATATACTTTCGCTGTTAGGTAATACTGTCTGATCGCCGAATGCCGATACATTAGCCAGGTACTTGTCATTTACGCTAATTGATCCAGTAATACTTTTTATTGTGATAGTTTGATTAGTTGGGTTTTGTACTGCCATATCCACGTTAATAGTGGGCGCTAGTAGCGAGCCGCCAGGGCGCAGGCTGCGCAGCATAAAATTTGCTTTTTGGCCGAAACGTAATTTTGATAGTAAATATATTGCGGCTACGCCACCAACTACCCAAAAGATATTTCGCATTGTGCTATTGCTAGCGGCTTTTTTGATCCTGTCGTTTGTCTAGTTCCGAAAATAAAAAACCTTGCGCACTTTTCCAAATTTTACCAGCTAAAAACGTGATTTTTCAATGTTAATAACTGATTTTCGTTTTATATATGCAGGCCTTTATCGGGCCTAGCATAGATAAAACGAAGTTACAGAAAAAATGTGAATAACTAATTTATTTTACCCTAAAAATTATCCACAATTTTTATGTTACCTGTATTGACCTTTATTTAAAAAAGTATAGTTCCTAAAGTATAGACATAAAAAAAGCCCTGGTAGAAACCAGGGCCGCTTGCTTGCTTGTGAAACCTTACTGCTTATGAGTGTACAAATTTAGCGCTTATTTCTCAAAATCGCGTATAAGCCAGCTGCGGCGCTCAAATTTGCCGCTTTCTTTGTCGTACCAGTTAATATACCACGCGCCAGCTTTTAGGGCAAATTCGGCAAATCTTAACGCGCTGCTGATGTTTCTATATTTTCTAGGTCTTTTAGTTCCAGGCTTAAAAAAAATTATAGCAGTTTTTAAATCTTTTGCCATTTTTTACTATTTTTACTGTGAATACAGGTGACTTGCGGTTAGTTCCGTAGTCGTTTGTCAGTAGCCAGTTGAGTTTCACTCCTGGCTACTTTTGTTTTAGAACGGTAGGTCATCAATCATTATGCTATCTACGTTTCCGTCCTTTACTCCTGTTCCCATTTCTAGGCGCTGCTGCTCGCTGCCTGGCCCTTCCTGGGGTTTTGGTACAATTTCAGTAAATAAGATTCGCAAATAATTGCCGCCTGCTTTACTCTTATTTACCCAGCCTGCAATTTTGTACTCTTTGTCTGCTACTACTGCTTTGCCGCTGTAGTCCGGCGAAAATTCTTTAGCCTTTTGCTGATTTTTGTAAAGGCTGCCGCTGTTGTTTTTAGTATCCATAGTTTTTGTGTTCAGTTACCCCTGTTCCCAGGTTTAAGATTTTTTTTGTTTTTTAGGTAGTGTAATAGTTTCCTGCTGTATGTACGGCACTTGTTGCCAATTGCCGTTAAAATTCATTATTGCTACTGGATCAAAGTCGTCGCTACTGCGTAAGTATTTTGGCTTTAATACGAACTGTCCAGCCTCTTTATTTTTCTCTACAATCATTGTGCTTTGCGCCCAGCGGTCTGTATTAGATCCTAAATGTCCTAGCGTTTCGCCCTGGCCTTTACCCAGGTGCAGCACGCCGATCATTAAGACGTTATACTGTTTTGTGATTCGCTTAAACCAGTTAGTAAGCCTGCGCGTTTCTTCTTCACTATTGTAGTTTAAACATAGATCTAGCAGGCCGTCTACGATAATACAGGCGCAATCCTTATTGTCTATTAGGTACTGCTCAATCATAGCGCGAATACGTCCTGGCATATCCTCGCGCAAAGAAAATGCGTCAAATGTACTAGGCAAACTGCGCTTATCAGCTAGCGCCAGGATCTTATCAATTTGTCTGTAAAAGTCAAAGTCACTCATTTCAGTATCAAAATAGCCAATCCTGGGCCTATCTGTAGGTAGCTGTAGTTTCATTCCCCAAATTCCCTGGTATGGCGGCACAAGCGCCGACGCTGCAGCTGCGCCGACAAATGTACTCTTACTGGCTTTAGGTAGTCCGCTAAAAATAATATAGGACTGTAACATTCCGACTACCTTACTTTGAATAGTAAAAATAGGCTGCTGGCTTGCAGGCCGCTGCGCAGGGTTATATTTCCTGGCCTGTAGTAAGTCAGTAAGTTTCGGTAGTTCGTTTGTCATTTGATCTTAAAAATTCCAGTAACTAGAAAGCCATAGCATAAAAGCTAAAATAACGAATAGCCAAAATTTAGGACTATTCAATAATCTGTAAAGTATCTTTTTCATTGTTATTAAGTTTTTTTAATTCGTCTAGTAATTCCTGGGCCATAATGATAGCAGCCTGCGCAGGCGTAAGCATATCGCCATTTTTAGATAGTTTTTTTGTACTGGCTAACTCTAGGTAATGCGGCAAAAGTTGCAGGCTAAAATACTCTAGTTTAGATAGTCCAGGGATCGGCGCAACGAGTCGGCCTAAATTGTCCTGTGCTACTTGTGGGGGAAACGCAGGCGCGTCGTAATGTACATTTTGCATAGTTTGTAAGTTTTGATTAAAAAAATAATTGCAAAGCCTATTTCTACTACTGCTAGTACAATTAGGCATACTACACTAGTCCAGGCTAGTGTTAAAATGAATTTTAGCTTATCTCGCAATATCATTGGGTAAGTATTGGCTGTTAGTAAGCTGGCGCTGATAATAGTCAATACTGTCGTCAATAAGAACGCGCAGTTCCATAGCCAGGTTAAACGGCACTAGGCGCTGCTCAATAAGCGCTTTACTGCCGCAATCAAAAGTAATCTCAATAGTTACTTTTGATCCGTCCAAATTTTTACCTAGAAATTGTAGTGTGTTGATTTTTCCCTGTAGCATTGACTTGTATGCTGCTAGGTCAATAGCTGTAGTAGCCATAGTTTTGAAATTTAGGTTAGTAAGTTATCGTTTGTCAATTCAAATTTATAGCACTTTAATTCATATAAACAAAAAAAAATTTAGCTGTGACTGGCTAAATTTAATAAAATGCTATATTTTAAGTAGTTATGCGCTATAAAGCCTTTCAGCAGTTTTATAGATATTTGATTTTGCTTTAAGCAAATTAGCTGTTACTGGTATTCCAATCCATTTAGGTATGTAAATTCTTGCCCAGGTATCTGCATTTGTTGCCTGGTCAAAACCTTTTGCTATTGTCCTACTTTCAAGAAAATCTAAAAAATCAGCAAATGAATCAAACGCTGCAAACATTCTAGGCTTACCGCCACTATCTATTTTAGCGGTCTGCGCTATAAAATTTGAATATCCCCACACGCCGCTATCTGTTTGCACTCCTGCGTAGTTATTATTTAATCCTTTTAAATTACCTGTAGAGCGATCCTTTGCAGCCTCGGCAATAATTAATGCAAAAATTGCTAAACTTAAATTTTTGCCATATTGTTTTGCCTTTATTGCATTAACCGTATCTTTTATACTTATTGTAGTCCATTCGTTAGCAACTACTGGTAATAGTGGGTAATTAGTTGAATAATTTACATTATTAACAACTATTAGTCGTTTAGTTCTACTACCTACATTGATTTTTGCTAAACTTGCTGCGCTCACTCTATTACTTATTAAAATAAGTCCTACAATAGCCAGGGCAATAATATAATTCTTGTACTGGCCCATTCATTACAGTCCTGTCTTGTCGTAATCTTTTGCCACTCCCAGGCCTAGTCCAGTTGTTATGGCTGTAATTCCTTCAATCATTTGTCCTTTTAGGATCAATGCGACGCCGCTAAAAATGCTGGCTATTCCGAAAAACGTAGTTTTCCAGTTACGCGGTTTTTTTAGTTTCATATTTTAAATAGTTTATTCCGTTGTATAGTATTGTAGCTATTCCTAGACCTGCTAGTATCATTTTCTCGCTATCTGTTAATTTAGGACGCATAGCAGCGTAAAGCATAAACGGCCCTATAAAAGCTACGTCAGCTAGCCTAATTAACTGGGTTTTCATTAATCTTTAATTAAATGCTCTAACAGGATATCCAGCTTTGTTTCTAGCCTGGTTAAACGCTGATCGTGGTCATCATTGGCGCGCTGCTTTTCCTCTAGCGCTTTTACGCGCTGATTAAGTACGGCCCAGCTTGCACCAGCTGAAAAAATACTAGTTACTATTATCGCTATTACCTGGCTGTCCATTTTCTTTTTTCGTTTCTTCTGCGATCTGTGCGTTCACTTCACGCAATTTCATTTGTAAAAACTCAATGTTTGCTAATAGATCGTAAGCCTGCGCTTTTAGTTCCTGTACGTTTGCCATTGTTTAAGGTATTAAGGTTAAATTAAGTTGCTCGCAAATATACTCATAAGCCGCTAAATTAACGTCGCTAGCTGCACCCCAGTCAGCATAAGCCTGGCCGCTGATCGTAGTATTTCCCTGGGTTAGTGACTGCTTTGTATCGCCGTCCTCGCTAGTTGTTACTTTACTGATATTCCAGTAAAACTGCGCATAGTCCGAAAGGTTGTCGTTTACAATACTAGCGTCAATATAGTTGCCAGTTTCGCTTTGTCCGTTTTGCCAGATATCTACTGGCTGAATTGAATATCCCATTTTTATATTTATTAAGTTTTTAAAGCTGTTGCTGTTACGTCTAAACTTCCTGTTAAATTAGCAAAGCCTGTTAGTGCAACTTGCAAACCTGCAGAAACTTGACCACTACCAGCGCGCATATTTACTACTAATGTGCCAGTTCCACCTTGATGTGTTGAAATAATTGCCGTTACTGTATTATCAGCGCCACCACCATTACAATTAGCTGGACAAATCAAAAATGCAGTATTACAATTATATGGACTAGCGCCAGCAGTTGTAACCCATTTTAATTTTATTAAATAAACAGCATTAACATTTAGAGTATTTGTTGGTATAATTGTTGTTGCTGTACTCCAAGTTGCGTCTGTTGTATATGTATTAGAATAATTTGCACCTAAACTCAAATCACTTGATGTAACAGTACCAGTAAAACTACCCGATCCATTAACCTGCAATTTTTGCCCTGCGTCTGTTGTAGTGCCGATTAAGAAATTTCCGCCGGTAGTTATTCTGGCGCGTTCTGTTGAAGCAGTATTAAAAATTGTCGCGTTTGTTGCAGATATTGTGCCATTTGTACCGTCTGCCTCTATTTGAAAAATTGCTGCTCCAGCAGATAAACGGCTTACGCGAACAATACCGCCACTTGAAGAATCAACTTGTAAGGTAGTGCTAGGCGTGCTAGTTCCGATTCCGACTAGTCCACTACCCAAAATAGTCATTTTGGCGTCAGAAGAACTATTGCCCTTCATTCTAAATTGCATTTGAGCCGAGTCACTATTGTAATCATTTGCTAATGATGTAATAGTATTTCCAGCGTCTCTATGTTGCAAAAAGCCTCTTATTCCTATTTGAATAGTTCCGTCATTGTTATTATTTTCTCCTCTAACAACTAATATATTAGCAGTTGGATTTACTCCGATAGACATAGCAGTAGCCTGTAAACTACTTGAGAATGTAGCAGCACCACCAGGCGCAATATACAACCTATTATTAGTTGCATTTCCCTCATTTATCTCATATCCTAATCCGACTGCTTGATTGGTTCCCGTTTGCCATTTTACTGCAACGTTTCCCTCAAAATTTATTCCACAACTTGCATTACCATTATTATTACGAATTAATTTAATGAAAGGATTAGTTCCATCAACTTTCAATTCTGTACTACCTGCTGACGTAATAAAAGTATCGCCATTAACTTGTAATTTACTACCGTTATTAGTAGTAGTTCCAATTAGCGTATTAGCAGCAAAATAGTTTAAATCGCTTGCGCCCTCTTGGTATATTCCCCACCTATTTGTATAAGTAACTGTACCAGTATTGGCTGACTGATCATTAATTAATAGGCCGTAGTTATTTGTTACGCTTACTGCTGATCCGCTATTATCGGGAAATAGTACGCGCAGTCCAGCCAGGTGCGTAATAGTACCAGTAGCGCTACCATTAAAGGCCCAGCCAGTTGTTACATTACTATAAGGCCTAATTTGTGTACCCTGCGTCATTGTCAGCGTACCAGCGCCAGTAAAACTAACTGAATTGTATGCGTCAAGTCCAGTTCTAGCGCCGCTAGGTATTGTAGCGTTTCCTGCTAGCGTTAAATCTAGGCTTGCACCTAACGCCGTAATTGCGTTAGGACTAGAAAAACTAGCGCCAGCTGCTACAGATAAATTGTAATCAAAATAGTTGCCTCTTGCTACTCCTGTGCTGTACGTTTCAACGGCTGAAAATTCCGTTTTATTGGTAGCTGCTGAAATTGCTATAGCGTTTGTAGATATCGCGCTATTGTATATTCCAAAAAAGTTAGATCCACTATTGTAAGTATCGCCTAATCGCCAAATAGTAGCACCAGCGCGCTGGATTGCTAAATAGGCGTTATTAGTCGTTCCTGTGCTATTAAATTGCGCTAATGTGCCTGTGCTGTGAATATCAAGTTTTGCACCAGGCGTTGCAGTTCCTAGTCCTAGTCCAGTAGCGTTTAAATAAGCTGCTGGCGTGCTAGATCCTGCGCTTTGTACGTTAAATCTATACCTGGTAGCATAAGTAGCTGCCGCTGCGTCTATTGTTTCAATAGTTAGCTGCGTTGTTTTAAATGTTCCTGCGTCGTCCTGTAACTGAAATTGCAAGCCAGTTCCATTACCTACTGCCGCTGTTCCACTAGACAAGCTATGTTTAACTAATAGCGGATATTGGCCGCCAGTTGTGTTGCCTGTCTTTTCTTCAATTACTGCCGCGTAGCCGCTACCAGCTGTATTATTGATTGCGTAAATAGCAGTCGTGCTAGCGCCGCTACCTACGTTAGTAGTATAGTTAGCATAAATGCCGTAACCGTCTGTCTTTACTGCCTCAATTCTTGCACCTGGCGTTGCCGTTCCTACTCCCAGGTAGCCGTTTGTATTATCCCAAAATAAATTCGCGCTAGATCCTATTGCCTGGCTGCTGGTAAAATAGGCCACTTGCGTAGCTGTACCAGTACCAGTAATAGTGCTAGTGCCTGGGCCGCCGATTAGATCCCAGCTTGTGCCGTTATCTCTATAAATCTCAAAAGTATCTGTAGAAACAAACAGCCTACCAGTTTGGCCTGCCGCTGGACGATTAGCAAACGTATTGCTATTAATCGCTGGACTGCCTAGCTGGTTTAATATATTAAAATTGACAAACATTAAACGTATCTTTTAAGAATAACAGTTAGCTGATTTACTCCTGCACCGCTGAAATTAAATGTATATACCTTAACATTAACTTCATCTTGATTTCCTGTTATATTCCAGGATTGATTCGGCGTAAGTAAAAAGCCGTCTACTGTTACGTTACTAGTTCCCTGGTTTACAAAAATTACGCTGTTAGCGTTAGTGTCCGTTTGGCTACTAGCGCTAAAAACTTTTGTTTCTGTTATGTATTTTCTGCACGTCATTTGCAAGCGCTTTTATCTTTTGCATATTGATCTGCAAAAGTTGTTTCATCAGGTAAAAAAGTTGTTTGATCTACAGCGTCAGCAACTAACTGCCTAGCTGTACTAGCGGCCGTTTCTGCGCTAGGCGCTGCTGGCCCTGTCTTTTTCTTTTTTAGTAGCCAGTAGTAAAATACTGCTGCAGCTGCTAAATATATCCAAGTCGTTTTTTTCATTGTAGTTATTTTAAACTAAAACTGTATCATCAAAGCCACGAATAAAAGCTGGACGTTCAAGCGCTTTAGTTACTGCTTTTGCCTGCTTTCTAGTTGCTGTTCCGCTTTTTACGGCGCGCTTTACTGCTGTTTTTTTAGCTGCTTTACCAGCTTTTTGCTGCGCAGTTTTTTTAGCAAATAAATTGCTTATTAGATTAGTTCCTGCGTCTATTAAGCTAGATTTTACTTGTGACGCTCTTGTGTCTGCCTCAAACTCCTCGGCTGTTTGTCTTATCGGCATATCAGCTGTAACGGTAACGCCGCCACGTCTGCGAAACGCCATAAAAGCTAGCGCTGCGCCTGCTACTAGCAGGATTGGTAATAAATTTTTTTTCATCTGTTTGGTAGTTTATTTGTGAAAGCTATTAATGTTTTTAACTGGTTATCAGATAGTCCGTCCCAGGGTAATAAGCCGCCACCATTTGTTAAAAAAGAAAGTAGATCCTCTTTATAGATCTGCTGAAAAACATCAGCTAGAAATGATACAGCTGCTTTGCTCGGCACTCTACTAAATGCTGCTAGTACAGCGTTAAAGTCGTCCTGGAAAACTCCAAAGGCGTTATGGATCTGCCTAGACAGCCTTTCTGCCTCGGCGCGCACTATTAATCTGCCGCCTACTCTTTTATAGTAACTAGGTTTAAAATAACTGTTAGGATCAGTAATTAACTGGCTAGCCGCTTGCGCGCCTGGGCCTGCTGCTAGTCCACCAGCAATAAGTATGCGCTTAATTGCCGTAAATGCTAGCAGGCCGCCAGCTATGTAGATTGCGTCCTTTGTCGTTATTTTCATTTCCGTAGCATTGATAAAAGCATTGTGATCTGCGATTCAGGCATTGCTGCCAGTTTTGCCAGGTCGTCTGCTGTTACTCCTTTACTAAAAAGAATTTGTAGCGTTGTTTCAATATCCTGCGTGCCGCTTACGGCTGCTACTCTAGGCCTGGAAAAGTTACCCACTAAATTACCTAGCGCAGCAATAAGTAACTGCTGCACTTGCGGCTGCTGTAACATTCCTGCAAGTATGCTGCCTGGCGTTGCTGGCTTTTCTTCTTCTTCTTCTTCGTCCTCGTCGTCCATTTCCGCCAGCCGTTCTGCGCGTAGTGCGCGAATCTCATTTAGGATCTCGTTGTTTATTTGTGCCTGCTGATTGCTTACGCCGTAGCCTGCTATCATTCCTACTGGTGCCTCGTTTACTACGAATACTTTGTTAAGCGCTGGCGTGGCCTTTTCTTTGTCTTTATCATTAAAGATCCCTAGTACAAAGTTATTGTAGTCGTCACTTGATATTAGAGCAAGTTCGGACTGCAATTTTTGATAGCCTTCGTCTTTATCCTTACCGTCATAGGCGCCAGTAATGTTTCTAGGCATTACTGAAAAACGATACAACTTCCAGGCCGCTTGCGGCTGTTCATTGTACCAATTTAATACTGCGCCTGCAGTTCGTAGTTGTGCTGTAGCAGCCATAGTTTAGATATAATAAACTCCAAAAATGAAACTGAAATTTGCTGTGTTTCCTGGTG
>Ga0208644_1004475_pt1 | contig 10535 bp, 9 predicted proteins | sample VirMetDEL_Nov_18_FD_184517 | JGI IMG/M metagenome (GOLD analysis project Ga0208644, IMG submission 184517) | Aqueous microbial communities from the Delaware River and Bay under freshwater to marine salinity gradient to study organic matter... | ecosystem: Environmental > Aquatic > Marine >... | reverse complement strand
ATAGAGAAGTCGTTAGAGGTATCATTCTTCTTGTCACGAACAACAAGTTTCACAACACCATTCTCACCAATAGCAGAGATATCAGGCAGTTGATACACTGCTGCTGCTTTCATCAACTTATCCAGTTGATTGGTGTCCAGTTCGAAGCAGACATCTTCACTGGGCAGAGAAATATCCTTGTCAGGTGGGGTGACAATCACATTCTGATCAGCAAAGAAATATTTGGAACGCATACGCCCCTCTTTGATGACTACATAACTGTCATTGTCAAAGTCAAGATCAGGACTGTGATGAAGACCCAGACCATTCAGAAACTGGTTCAGATCATAAATGCCAAAGTCTTTCGGAAACTCCTCATCGACAGTTGCCTCTGCCAGGATGTTTTTCATCACACTGATGGTGCGAAGTTTCTTGCCCTCTTTGAAGAGAATAGATTGATTGATAGAAGAGAAGTTCTTCAGAATGTTAACAGTTTTATCAGAAAGTTTCATAATTATCAGTGGAGGGTTTGTGGAGACCAGCGAAGTGATACAGCAATACACAATAGTGAATTGCTTTCAGAATGTCAAGTTTAGATTTGCCATTCTTCTTACCAAAGCGAGACAGATACTTGATTGCATTAGAACGGCAGAATGCTTCTGCATCTCCGATACTCTCAATCAGATCAAGCGTCTGAGTCTTTGATTCTTGAGAAGTATAGTGGGCACGATAGGTGCCAGAGAGGTAGTCCTGAATCTCCTTCAGAGTCAGGTCCTCTTCATACTTCCAGAACCCATTTTCATTATTCATCGTCAGTTTGAATTCATTCACAACAATTGGTTCTTTAGCATCATCTGCAATGTCTGGATACATCGAATCCAGATACTCTTGGGGGAGTGGTGTATATTCAAATCTCCCATTTGCACTGATGAAGTCCGTGTCATTCATCACAACATATAATAAAACCACAGAGTTATTATATCAGAATGACCTCTCTTGGTCAAGGGTTATTTCCGAATGTACCAAGAGACAGTGAGTCGTTAGGCATCTTTTCACCGCTAGCGGTGTAGTCAAAGTCACCGTCAACTTTATCATAGAGTTCCAAGAATGCTGCTTTAGTTTCATCGTCAAAGCGATTGATGCAAACTTGAATTGCTTTTGCCTTGTCAGTAAAGATACTGTAGGCGCGGATAATGTGAACCAGGCGGCGGGTGCTAATCACCTCATCAATGCCACCATCGTAGAAGGTCTTACGAATGATGTCTGCCCAGTCACACAGATGCTTGCAGAAGGCAGTATCTGCAACGTTGACTTGCTTAGCAACATTGACAAGAATCTTCTGCTCTAGTTTGGCGTCAGGGTATGCCTGCTCAAATGTTACACAGAAGCGCTCAAGGAATGCTTCATTCAGAACATTGGTGCCAATGAAACGTCCGTCATCAGAACCTTTGCCTTTGGTGTTGGCAGTGGCAATCACGTTGAAACCAGGAGTAGGGTGAACATACTCACCAGTCTTCTTCAAGAAGACACCTTTGCCCTCCAGGATAGATTGTAGGCAAAGAATCTTGTTAGATGCCAGGTCAACCTCGTCTAAAAGCAACACTGCTCCACGTTGAAGAGCCTCCACGACGGGTCCATTGTGCCAGACAGTTTCGCCATTAACAAGACGAAACCCACCAATAAGATCATCCTCGTCAGTCTCAATGGTGATATTGACGCGAATCAACTCCCTATTTAGTTGAGCACAAGCCTGTTCCACACAGAACGTTTTACCGTTGCCCGAAAGACCCGTAATAAACGATGGATAGAAGAGACGGGACTTAATAATCTTGCGAATGTCGTCAAAATTACCAAACTTGACGAAGACATCATCTTTTGCTGGGATAAGATTCTGTTCAATGGCAGGCATTGCAGCAGGTGCCTGATAGGTTTTTTCTAGTTGATCTTGCGCCTCTTGAATGGTCAGATTCCACTTACCACGACCAGTCTTATATTTTTCAATCTTGCGAGTTACAGTTTGATAGTTATTGCCACTCATTGCGCACCAGGCACGAACATCACCAGAGGTGACTACATCTCCATAAAGTGCCTGGAGAGAAGAGACAACATATTCAGCAGACAATGCCATAATCAAATGCGATTTTTTTGTTCAACAGGTTAATTATACAACAAAAAGGGGTGCTGTGCGACCCCCCTCAGACAGTTTGAAATGTGGTCAAGAGACCAGATCAACAAAATGACTCAATACTTTTTTATTTAGAGATTTTGCCTTCAAAGATTTAGCAAATGCAGATTTGATCTTTGATTTAGTTGCATTATCATCAACTTCAAATTCAGTTTTGTTAGAAAGAGAATTGATCATCACCGCCAAGTAAGAATCATACCCAGAGTTTTTGATGAAGTAGGACTTCTCTTTACGATACTTCTTGAGAGCATCATCAGACAAGAATTCATACTTACGAATGAAGTAACTAAAGTCTCTGCTAGCAAGAAGACGAATGCCAATGAAGTTTGTATCTGGGAAGGTTGCCTTCAAGTCATTCAAAAGAGCCTCAGTAAACTTCCAATACTCAGGGGCAAGATAGGTAACGTTACCAGTCTTGCGATTGCGCAGGTATGAATTGGCACCCAAACCACGTGCACCCAACACATCATCACCGTTGTAGTAACTCCTGTAATACCTATAAGAAGATAGAGGGGCTGCTTCACCATCAGTCAAAATCACACACTGAACTTTTTGAAGGTTATGCTGCTTTTTAAATGCGGGAATCAATTTGTAAAGGCAGATCAAAGATTCGTTTAGAGGAGTGCCAGACAGTTGTAGTTGATTGGGAATGTGATAACTGATGAAGTTGGTAAATGCATATGCAATTCGCCAAATATTCAAGAGTTGAGTGTCAACATCTTTCTTGCTTGTCTTACTGGTGAAGAAATGCATCAGAGAGAAGTCTTTGTCAACAATTAGATCATTCTCAGATTTATTCAACTCCTTCTCTTCTTTGGGGTAGCAGTGAGTGAATGCATACACATCGAAGGGGATACTGACCTTTCTGCAGAACCAAATTAAGTTATAGAGTTGCTTGACTGTATCGAGCAGACATTCACCCATTGAACCAGACCAATCAAGAATAAAGATGAGACCGTGACTCTTGCCATCAGGAATGACAGTCACTTTCTTGAAGAGATCTTCATTATATTTGTAGGTGTGTAGTTTGGCGCAGTCTAGGGTGCCAGTCTTACTTTCTGCGGCACGGGCATATGCATCAGCAGACTTCTTCATCTCAAACTCTTTGACAAGATAATTGACTTCTTTTGAAGAACCATTCTTGAACTCTGCGTATGCACGATCAGCAGCAGAGAAGTCAGCACGATACTCTACCTTTTCGCCAGTGGGTCGCTCATAGAAAAGAGGCGTTAGTTGTTCAGACCAACTTTGACCAATAGTCTTATGGACCTCAGAGTTTGAAATGACGTGATAATCAATATCTACATCAGGAACCTGACAATAGCGATTTTCAAAACCCTCCATATTGCCATTGAGATTCTTGACGTTCTCTTCAAACATCTGGTCAGTGGTCACCTCAGGTTCTTGCTCATCAGTCTCTTTTTTCTGCGAAGAGGCATTGCTGATTTGAGTTTCACTTTCATTATCACTTTCAGACTCACTATCGCCAGAAGCAGAAGGGGAGGTTGATGATTGACCATCCTGAGAGTTACTGTTGGCAGACTCGATTTCTTCTTCAGTATCTTTCAATTCTTCTTTACAAAACTTGTAAAGTTCTTCTGCAGCAATCAGAACATCAGCAAAAGTTTCAGTATGACCAATATCAATAACAAGTGGCATCTCTTTTTGAGAGAAGGGAATCTGAACCCAGTGACCAATCTTGTAATGCAGATTCACACGATCAGCAAGACTCATTTTAGAGATGTCTTCACCCTCAAGACAGAAGAAATCTTTTTCACTCAGTTCTCTGTAACCACCATAGAAACTTTTGGCAATGCCAGCATATTTACGTTTCATCAATTTCTCAATGCGGACATCTTCTACCACATTGACAAATGACATTGGTATATCAACTTTGCTATGCCAGTCTTCATTAGGAGTGTAGAGAGCGTGACCGACCTCGTGACCAACCAACATATCATAGACGATATTAGAAGCACGCTTCCACATAGGGAGGGTCAGAACCCTACGCTCTACATCGAAGCAGGCAGTCTCTACGTTCTTGTTCTCAACGATGATATCTTCGGTTGCCAGCAGTTTGGCGAGTTGAGACTTGATTTCGTAGTTGATCATAGGTCTGTCTTTGTTACTTCTGTATTATACAAAAAAACCTCCCAGGGGAGTGGGAGGTTGTGACAGTTTTAAAAGTGGGGGGGGGTTATTAGTCTTTTAGTAGTCTCCTACAGAATTGAGTATCATTGGTATCAGAAAGGCATTCAAAGTAATCATTGATTGCTTCATTTAGCCGTTCCCTATATTTCTCCTCCCGAATACCATGCCAACTGGCAAGTTGGTTGTGCGAAATTAGGTTGTGCATAATGACCTCCATTATACAGGACTAGAATCACAAAGAAATTAACTAAAAATTTCTTTCATCTTCTATACCTCAATTCTACACTATATAGACCCAAAATGCCAATTTCTTTATATTTTCTTTATAATTCTATACACAAAAAGAAACACTCTTGAGTTTCCTCTTGAGTGCTTGCCTTCTTTTCTTTGCTTGTCTCAGTGCCTGAGGTTTGAGTTTCCTCTTTTGGTCTTTTCCTGAGTTGTGTTGCCAGTTAGGGTATTTCATAGTTGAGAGCAGAAAAGTCTTTTCTGTAAAAGAGTTTGACCCGTTCTATGAGAGCATCAGTTTTTTTCAACTTGTTTGTCTCATAAGAGAATTTATAATATTTTACGCTTTTATCCATACGAATGTCAACGCCCACTATGCCACTTATCCAACTGGAGAACTCTTCACCTAGACCATCCTCCAATTTCCAAATATGAGTCTTATCCGAAATATAATCTACTTGTGGTCTATACCAGTTGTATGAACCCTCCAGGGGGAGGTTATGAATCATACTATCAAAATACATTTCATCTTCCATCAACTCCTGAATATCATCGCCATATGCTTTCTTCAGGTAGATAGAAGCAGAGATAAATCTGTCGATTGGATTTCTAACAATACAAATGTGTGGCATATCTTTCACATCATAATACTTCTCATAATATTCTCTGTGGAAGTGTGCCTCCTCTACACTATTGTAGAAGTCATATTTTTTATCAAGACCTAAACATTTGTCCCAGTCCCATCCATATGATTCTAAGTTTTTTTCTACAAACCTACCACCAGTTCTAGGAATGTGAACAAAGAGAAACCTCTTGCCACTCTCAAGATGCTCATAAATTGCCATCAGACCATCCTACTGAATCCCTGCTTCTTCTCAAATCTGATGACACTCTGGAATCTGTCTTCCATTCCAGTTTTGTGAGAGATCACAAAGATGTTTGCATCACTGATGACATACTTGATGATTTTGAGAAACTCATCTGTCCCAAATCCATCAAGAGAGGAATCAAAGACTTCATCCATAATCAGGAGATTGGTATTGACTGAATTCTTGAACCTGGCAACTTCCCTCCAAGTAAAGAGAAGTGCCAAGTCAATACGCATTTTTTCTCCTTCAGAGAAAGATGAATACGAGAAGTCCTCGTGAATAGGTGATTGAATTGTTTCATTAAACTCCTCATCAAGTGTAAAGTTGATGTAGAAGTCCATCATCTGGAGATACTTATTAACCTGCTGGTTGATAAGAGGAAGATACTTCTTGATGATTTTGGTTTTTACTCCACCATCTTTCAGAAGATTATAAGTGAAGTCATAGTAGGAAGTCTTTTCTCTTTTCTCACCCAGTTCAGTATAAGTTTTTTGGAGATTGGTTTTAAATTCTTTTAGTTTTACATTCTCAGAATTTCTGTTTGCAAGTCCCTTGGTAAGAGTTTGAATTTCAGATTCAAGTTGCTTGATTTGCTTTTGGCAACTAGTAATGTTTGTATTGTTCTTAGTAATGCCATTAAGTTGGTTGGAGATTACATCTGAGATGTTATTAAAGGTGGACTCCCTCATCTCCTCTTTTAGAATTGCTTCTTCGAGTTCCTGGAAACCCTTCTGCAATTCCTCTTGCTTATTTTTAGAGTCCGTAATTCTATTTACACGAAACTCTTCTTTCAGATCTTGATTGCAAGTGGGGCAAACCGTATTTTCTGTAAAGAAATTACACTCTTCTTCAATGTGTGCAATCTTTGCAGACATTTTTCCTCTTATATTATTCAGTTTCCGAACTTGTGTCTTAGCAGACTCAAAGGTCTTCAATTCCTCTTTGTATGACTCTACAACTGCCTGCAACTTCTCATTATCCTGCATGTATGCAGTTACTTGATTATCAAGGTCATCAATCCTGTCTTCTTTGTATTTGATATCAGTCTGACTCTTGGTCTCAATCTCATCAATAAACTTTTGCTGCATCTCTGCTTTATCTTTGAGAGAATCTTTCTTTAGTTCAAGAGTTCTAGACTCGTCCTTACAAATCCTAATCTTATCCTTGATGAGGTTATTCATTGCAGAGAAGATTTTGATATCGAGCAGGTCTTCAATAACCTCTCTGCGACTAGATGCGGTCAGTTGCATAAAGGGGACAAAGGTGCTGCTACCAAGAACCACGATCTGTGTGAAAGACTTGTAGTTCATCTTTAGAACGTTCTGCTCCAACCACTTCTGCTGGTCTACTGCAGATGCACTTTGATCTAGTGGTTTGCCGTCTCGGTAAATCTCAAAGACAGCAGGTTTAATTCCCCTTACAACTTTCCACTCAACATTATTGACACTAAACTCAATTTCAACTCTACAGTCCTTCTCGTTGATAGAGTTGACAAGTTGAGGTTTGTTGATACGTCTGAATGCTTTACCATACAGAGAGAATGTCAGTGCATCTAGGATAGTCGATTTCCCTGCCCCGTTAGAACCAATAATCAATGTGGTTCCACTTTCGGTAAAATCAACTTTGGTTTCGTGTTGTCCTGTTGAGAGAAAATTTTTCCAGGAGATTGTCTTAAAAAGAATCATAAGAAATATCAGGGGGAATCACAATGTCATTAGGCGTAATGATGGTGTATCTGTGACCGTGAATCTCACAGGTCTTTACCATCAAGTCATCATCTATCTCTAGCACATTCATTTCAGGAAAATGATTTTCCTCTTCCAACATCATAGCATAGCGAGCAGCATCGTCCTCATCTTCGAAGATGTAGAGGACCTGTTCTCCCTCATCATCTGTGACCGAAAAGGCACCCTCTACCTCTTTACCAGCAATTGTCAGAATAAACATTAGATCAACTCACATGCTTCTTGATAGACCTCCTTCAACATCTTCTGGATGATTGACTTATCCAGATGTGTTTCAGATTCCTCAATATATCTATCAAGGATTGAAAGAGTATCTTCAGACTCATACTCTTGAGTCTCTTCATAGATGCCACCGAAATCAAAATTTTCCACAACCTTGAGTTCAGCAACACCAACAGAGTAAAGTTTGTCAATAAATTTTTCAAATTTAACTGAGTCAGTCTTCTTCCTAACTACCACCTTTACAATCTTGTCTTCATACTCAGTGGCATTGAACATTTGATGGTCGGTGTCTTCATAATAAATGTTCCTAAACAACTTGTATGGATTGTTGATTGGAGTGTGTTCCAGGGTTTCAGTATCAAAGATATGGAAACCTCTGGTGTCATTCACATCACTCCAGAACATCTCATAGGGATTACCTAGGTAAAATACTGTTCCATTGTCCGATCGAGTGTGATAGTGACCAGAGAAGACCTTGGTGAACTTCTCAAATAGTTTGCTCTCAAGACCGTGGTCCATGATGATTTGGCGATTAACTCTAAATCCTGAGAGTTCAAGGTGCCCCATCGCACATGTGCAATTTGAGTCTTGAATAAGTTTGATAGTAGTTTCTTCATTTTCTTGATTGATCCATGGAATCATTAATGTGTTCAAATTTCCCAGTTTTACTTCTGTGGGAGAAGAATATACATGAACATTTGGATATTCTCTCAGGAGAAGGTCCACTGCATTGACAGAATTAGTATTCTTATAGTATGCAGTATGATTGCCGACAATCGTGTGAACCTCAACTCCCATGTCACAGAGTTTGTCATAGTAGTTGTTCTTTGCCCAAGACAGAGCAGAGAAGTCAATACCCTTGCGACTATCAAAGGTATCACCCATATCAACAACAGTGGTAATACCTTCTTTCTCTAGAGTTGAAAAAAATACGTTCTGATAAAACTTCAAGAAATAATCATGAAACAACTTGGAGTTCTTTCTGGCACCAAAGTGTTGATCCGTAATAATGGCAACTTTCATCAGTATCTCAATTTGCTATGAACAGAATCCTTGATTGAGTTGTAGTCAGAATAATTGCTGGCATCAAGATCATTTGCATCAAAGACTTCATCAAAGTCAGTCTTCTCAAGAATCTTGTTCTTGATTTCCAACTGCTTCTTCTCTTGAGAGATTCGTCTCAAGAAAGCGTAATAGATGATTTGGGTGAAGTATGCAAAGGGATTCTTAGACTTTTCTGGATCAAAGTTGTGAATGTATCTTACACAGTTCTCAATGCCATCACAAATCATATCATCCTTGAACATATAGTTCACGAAGTTTGGTTTGTATGATAGGTGATTGGCAATCTTAAGAAAGCATTCCCCAACGTATCTGGGAATCTTTGGTTTTGGTTTTCCCTTTTCTTCTGCTCTCTTCACCTCAGCAAAATAATTTTCAAGAGCCTCTAAGAACTCCTTGTTATTTACATAGTGTTCGGAGTTCTTACCTCTTCTCATTGCATTAAAGGTAGGTGATACGACAGACATAATAAAGGTTTCTCTGTATTCATTGTACCAGAGATCTCAATAGTTGACAAGTTTCTAAATGTCCAGTAGACTAGGTTTGTCGCCGTTAAAGAGAAATAATAGCTTTAAGTACTTAGAGATTATATAGTTTCTCTAGGATCTCTTTGGCATCAGTTACTGTAGAAATGAAACCCATTTTCTTGGTAGGTTTCATCTCAGTGGTTTGATGAGACCTTCTTACATAGTCTTGGTAGTTAGTAATCATTTCAATATCAGATGATTCAGACATAGTAAGAATGTCATCTAATTCAAGAATGAACATATCTTCGGTACTAGTCTTTAACCAAGGTTCAAGTTTGTATCCTGCCATTCTGCCTCTGACTTTAATTTCTTCTAGAACGATAGGATTAGTGATAACTACATAGACCTTATCGCCTTCATCAGATGCTGCTACTTTGGCAAATATTTCATCACCACATTTAAGTTTTATTGTTGCATAGAAATCGTCTTCTATCATAAGCAAACCCTCCCTAATCTTTTATGTTTATTGATATGATCTCATAGTTAAATTGTTCTTGTACATAGATTTTTACTCTTTCAATAAAGTGATTCAATGTATAGTTCTTTCTAGAACCAACTGTTAAATCATCAGCAATATCATACAATCTAGCTTTGACCTTATCCTTGCCTTTTCTTAGGACTCTACCAATACTCTGTAAGTTTCTAACTCTAGATTTTGATGGAGAGGCAAAGATAACATTGTGTAAGTTCTTAATGTTGATGCCTGTGCTGAAGGTTCCATAGGATGCAACAATAATTGCATCTTTCTCTTGCTCAGTAATTTTTCTTACAAGTTCTCTGTCTTCAGCATCTACGCCACCATGGATGAAGAAAACTTTTCTACCATCCTTGACACTGCTATTTATCAATTCAAAAAGAACCTTTCCATGTGCTTCCACTCTACTAAAGAGGATAAGAGTATTGCCATTCAAATCAACGGCAAGATTCTTAATGAAATTATTTCTTTTTTCATGTGAGATAAGGAATTGAATTTCATCTTCATAGGTATCAAACTTTTGTGGTTTATATTTGAGAACAAGACACTGAATATCTAATGTTGCAAGATGTCCTTCATCAATAAGTTTCTTCGTTCCTGTTACTTTGTATGATGGTCCAAATAGTCCCTCTAAGACCCACTTATGCGTCTGTGTGCCGTCTAAAGTTCCTGTGAACCCATAACGATACTTAGCGTGATGAAGTTTGTCCATGATACCTACCAGTGACTTGCTCTTAAACAAGTGTGCTTCATCACCAATAACTACATCATATTCTTCAAAAAATGACCTTTCTAGTTGATAAACAGATTGCCAAGTAGTAATGGTTACATCACTCTGATTACTTCTCTCCCTTCCAGAATAGATTCTATGGCAGTGATTCTCTGCATCCCACCCATAGTCCTTGAAGTCCTTATACATCTGCTCTACAAGGGACGTAGTAGGCACTACAAGGAGGATCTTCTTCCCTTTAGATACAAAGTACCTAACCACTGAATAAATCATAAATGACTTACCAGAAGCAGTAGGACTGATTAAAAGTTTTCTGTTATATCTCAGTGCTTCATAAACTGCTTCAATCTGATAATCTCTTG
>Ga0208644_1004474_pt1 | contig 10535 bp, 9 predicted proteins | sample VirMetDEL_Nov_18_FD_184517 | JGI IMG/M metagenome (GOLD analysis project Ga0208644, IMG submission 184517) | Aqueous microbial communities from the Delaware River and Bay under freshwater to marine salinity gradient to study organic matter... | ecosystem: Environmental > Aquatic > Marine >... | reverse complement strand
ATATCTATGACGAATGGCAGCAAGGCGATTGGGACCAAACAATTCTTACCACACGTCTTGGATTAGAAATACATGAGTATAGTGCAGAGCAAAGTGCTTTCTTTAAACATCACATGCAACGCACATATCATGAGCATGATGCAATGACCACAGAGATTGAACTTATAAGAAAGGCCGAAGGCTGGTGAGTGACTATTATAAAGATGCACAGTATGCACAAGCACGTTTGGCAGGTGTAAGCGGCAGTTTCTGTTTGGCTAAATGGAAACAAGTTAGTTTGCACTTAACAACAGGGCATACTAACAGTTGCTATCATCCTCCATTGCATCGTATTCCAGTAGAGCCACTTGCAGATAATCCTAGTGCGTTGCACAATACACAACACAAAAAACAGAGCCGCAAACAAATGATGGCAGGTATTAAGTGTAGTGATTGTAATTATTGCTGGAACATAGAAGCACAAGGCAATATAAGTGACAGACACTATCGCAGTGGTGAGCCCTGGGCCATGGATAGTTTTGATGAAATAGTTAACAACCCTCTTGCGGATGTTAACCCAAGTTATGTAGAGGTAAATTTTAACAATGTTTGTAATCTTAGTTGCAGTTATTGCAGTCCTCAGTTTAGCAGCACCTGGACAGCAGAGTCAAAGGAACACGGAGCATGGCCAACAACTGTACCGCACAATGACCCCCAACACTTTGTGGGCGAACGCCGAGCTATTCCCAACAGAGAAGACAATCCCTACCGAGAAGCGTTCTGGAGATGGTGGCCCGATTTATACAAGGATCTTAAACACTTTCGAATGACAGGTGGTGAGCCCACAATGGATCCAAATACATATCGTGTGTTTGATTATGTGCTTGAGAATCCTAAAAAAGATTTGCACTTGAATACCACCAGCAACTTCAGTGTTGACACTAAAGTATGGGACAAGTACAAAGGTTATGTACAACAACTATGCGAAGGTGAGCAAATAGAACACTTCATGCAGTTTGTAAGTTTGGACACATGGGGTGCTCAAGCAGAATACATACGACATGGACTGGACTTTGATCTGGCGATAAATAGATGTGAAGAGTTTGTTCGAGATATTCCACGCAGAAGCAGTCTAACATTCATTATCACAATGAATAATTTAAGTATACTTTCCCTTAAAAAACTGTTAGAATATATTGTATACTTGCGTAAAACATACACAACAACTTACCAACGTGTTTGGTTTGACACTCCGCTATTGTATACTCCAGAATGGCAGAGCATGCAGATATTGCCCATGGAGTTTCAAATAGTAATGCAAGAATGTATACGCTATATGGAAGCAAATATGCACGAAATGCACGGATTCAAAGATTACGAAATATTAAAAATGCGCCGAGATTTGGACTGGATGTTACAAGGTACTACGGATGTAGAACGCAAACGTGCTGACTTTTACAAGTTTTTTAGTGAACATGATTGCAGACGCGGCACAGACTTTTTAGAAACATTTCCGACTATGAAAGAATTTTGGGAGAATTGCAAATATTATGCAAACAGACCTAATATTTAAACATCAAATACTTGACAAACTAAGTCCAAGTTTCTGCGGAGCAAAATGGTACAACGCCACTATATGGTTAGGCAGTGGCATGACCACTAGTTGTCACCATCCACCTGCGCACTTGGTTGACATAGAACAAGTAAAGCAAAATCCTAAACTGTTACACAATACACCTGAGAAAAAAGAACAACGGCGTCAGATGCAGTGTGGAGAACGTCCTAGCGGTTGCGAATACTGTTGGAAAATTGAGGACATGGGATCTAACTACATCAGTGACAGGGTTTACAAATCAAAGATATATACACAAAAGGAATTAAAAGATGCATTCAATATTCCAGTGGATAGAGACGTTGATCTCATTACCCTTGAGATTGCCTTTGATAGAACATGTAATTTTGCTTGCAGTTATTGTAACCCTGCGTTTAGTAGCACATGGGTAAAAGATTTAAAGCAACATGGTGGTTACACAGAACTAGTAAGCGATGGACGCAATCATTTCACGCACACACATGAAAGTGCGCAACTGTACAAATACGGTGAAACAAATCCATATGTAGAAGCATTTTTTAAATGGTGGGATACTGATTTGCACCGTACACTGCGTGAACTACGCATCACAGGCGGTGAACCTATTATGAGTGCAGAACTGTGGAGATTGTTTGATTGGTTTAAGGACAATGCAGACAAATCACAAACTCGTCTTGCTATCAACAGCAATCTTGGCGGTAAGCCCGAACTTATCGATAGACTAGTCGACTGTAGACAACACTTGCCTAGTTTAGATGTGTACACTAGTATGGAAGCAACAGGGTATAGTGCTGAATATATTCGGGACGGATTGGACTTTGAACAGTGGTGGAAAAATTTATTAAAACTACACTTTGCTGATATAGACACACACTGTATGATGACTATTAACGCATTGTGCTTGCCCACACTGCCAGACATGATTGAAAAAATACTACAAGCAAGAACATTATTTGGTAATGACTTTGCTACAATGAGTTATAACATACTGCGATTTCCAAGTTTTCAAAGTTGTTTGGTACTACCTCAACACATCAAAGATGAATGTGTTAGTAGACTAAAACAGTTAGACCTAACTAACATGCAGGACTGGGAGCAGGGACAGTTGGATAGATTAATAGAATACTTGCAAGTTGTTGAAACACCCCACAGCGAAAGTTTTGAAATGCCTAAACTGCACAATGACTTTAAAAAGTTTTACACACAGTATGACATACGCCGCAATCACACATTTGCAAAAGCGTTTCCAGAACTAGAGGAATGGTACAAAACACTATGAGTGAAAAGACAGAAAAACTAAAAAAATACTACCGTACATACAGCTATGACAGCCGTCGTCCTGTACACATAGATCCAGACCAACTGACTGATGTGCAAAAGTTTCGACTTATGGAAAGTGAAAACTTTTGTATGATTCCATGGACACACATACATGGCTTTCCCACTGGCGAAGCATATCCTTGTTGCTTGTCTGAAATGGAATACCCTATAGGCAACATGCGAGAAAATAGTTTAGAGGAAATTTGGAACGGACCAGAGTATGTTCAAATGCGTGAACAGATGCTTGCTGATAAACCTTGCAAGGAATGCACAAGATGTTACGAGCAGGAACGTAATGGCTTTTTTAGTATGCGCAACAGTCAAAACAAACATTTTGGACATCATATCGACAAAGTTGACCAAGGCATACGTCCAGATTTTGAAGTTGTGTATTGGGACATACGTTTCAGCAACTTGTGTAATCTTAGTTGTCGCAGTTGCGGAGACATCTTTAGCAGCAATTGGGTAAAAGAAAATAAAGCATTTGGGGATACACCTAAGACTGCACCTAATGTTGTTTATGCAGGCAAATTCAAAATGGACATTTGGGAGCAGATGCAGCCTCATTTGGACAGCATCGAACAGGTGTATTTTGCTGGCGGCGAACCACTTATGATGGAAGAGCATTGGTTGATTCTCAATGCACTGATCGAACGTGAACGTTTTGATGTAAGATTAATCTATAACACAAACTTCAGTCAAATGGTTTACAAAGGTCAAAATGTACTAGAAATGTGGAAATTGTTTGACAGTGTGAGCATAGGAGCAAGTCTAGATGCAATGGGTCCTCGAGCCGAGCACATGCGTAAAGGCACAGTATGGACACAAGTAGAACGCAACAGAGAACAAATGTTAGAAATATGTCCTAATGTTGATTTTTACATCAGCCCAACACTTAGCATACTGAACAGTTATCACATTGTGGACTTCCACCGTGATTGGATCAACAAAGGATTTTTAAAACCTTGGGAATTAAATGTTAACATACTGCAGAGTCCTGAATACTACAGAATTGACGCACTGTTACCAGAAATGAAACAGGAAATCAAAAGCATTTATGATGAACACATCGCATGGCTAGAACCACAAGACAATCTCACAAGAGCAACTAATGGTTTTAAAAGTGCAGTTGATTTTATGATGGGCACAGACAACACACAACTGTTGCCAAAGTTTAGAACATACACAGACAAAATGGATTTGCGCAGAAACGAACAAACCTATGTAACATTCCCAGAACTAGTGAGATTGCAAAATGCATAAGTGTATATTGCCATGGATCAGCATAGAAACCACACCACATGGCAATGTGCGTCCATGTTGTTTGTACACACAAGAGCTACCTGATATAAATTTAAACACACATACACTGCAAGATGCATTTATAAGTGAACCAATGCAAGACTTGCGTCAAGAATTTGAGGATGGCAAAAAGCCCAGCGGGTGCGAACGCTGTTGGATGGAAGAGGATGCAGGTAAAAAGAGCAAACGACAATACATGCTTGAAAAATTTAAAGCAGAAACGTTTGACCAACCTGTGTTAAAGTTTTTGGATTTAAAATTGGGTAACATTTGTAATCTCAAGTGTAGAATCTGTGGGTCATGGAGCAGTAGTAAATGGGCACAAGAAGAAATTGATTATTACGAATCCGAAGGTGGCGGGCAAGCGCAGCGTGAATGGCTGAAAAACGGCCAATGGCCAAGACGTAATCACAAGTTTTGGTCACACATGGATGAACTATTGCCGCATATTAAATTTTTTGAGTTTACAGGCGGAGAACCATTTTTAATCAAACAGCATTTTGATCTACTAGAACGTGCAGTTGAATTGGGCTATGCCAAAGACATTGACATACACTACAATACCAACACCACAAAGTTTCCTGCACAGCACCAACTGTGGAAGCATTTTAAAAATGTGCAAATTGCGTTCAGTGTAGACAACACAGGTAAACGTTTTGAATATGAACGCCATGGTGCAAAATGGCGCACAGCAAACACAAATATCAAAAAGATAAATGATTTACGCAACAATGGATATCCAATTAGTACGCAACTGTGTTGCACATGGAATATTCAAAACATTTATTATATGGATGATATATTAAATTGGGCTATTGGAATGAATTTCAATAATATCCATTTCAATCTAATGCATGATCCATGGGAATACGCAATAGCAAACATACCGAAGAGTGCCATGGCTCCTGTGATGTTATATCTGCAGAAGTGTCAAGTAAAATATGCACAGTTTGCTCAAGACATTGATGCACTAAAAAAGATTGTGATAAACAGTCAACAACAAGATGCAGATGGATTGCACACAAAAATTAGACGCACAGATTTGTATCGCAATCAAAATTTTGCGCAAACACACAGCAAAATGGCCAAGGCAATTGGGTATGAGCTCTAAACCAGATAACCTATGCATGGCACCGTGGACACACACTTACCTCAGCCCACAAACTGAAAGACGTTTGTGCTGTGCTAGTCGCGAGCCTGCACAAAACTTTAAACAGTACATAGATACCACAGAAGGCACAAACCAGTACAAGCCACAGACACTGGAAGAGTACTGGAATGGTGAAGGAATTCGCCGTATCCGTAGACAAATGTTAAACAACGAAGTGCCTGACGCATGTCAAGTGTGCGATAAAAAACTACTTAATCAGGACGTATACAGAGATTACTTTACACATTTGTTTCGACATAAATGGCATGAAGTTGTTCCTAGCACAGACGAAACTGGTTATACAACTATGAAGCCGGTGAGTTGGGATTATCGTTTTAGTAACTTGTGCAATTTTAAATGTCGTATGTGTGGACCTATGCTTAGTAGCAGTTGGGAAACAGAAGCTCGCAAGCAAGGCAAAATAGAACCTTGGATGGAAAAGCCTGTTAAACGTGCAATTGAAACTTTCCAAAAGGATACTGTAGAAGCAGAGTTTTCACAAGCAGTTGAAGAACATCGCATTGAAGAAGTATACTGGGTAGGCGGCGAACCACTGATGTATGAGCAGCATTGGCGTTATATGCAACGCATTATTGAACTAGGCGATGGGCCAGGACTGTATGCACGTTACAACACAAACCTCAGCAGAGTCGACTACAAAGGTATAAACCTATATACAGATATATTAGACAACATTCGTGATTGGCAAATTTGTGCCAGCATTGATGGCACCGGTGCAGTGGGAGAGTACATACGCACAGGTTTAGACTATGCACAATGGTTAGAATACTTTAAACAAGGACTAGCACACAGTCGCAACAGACGCATGATGCGTATAGATTTCACTCTTACAACCCCGGGTCTGTTTGAGGTAATAAATATTTGTAAGTTAGCAAAACATCTTGATGTAGATATTCTTGCAAAAGTAACATTTGCATTTACACCAGACATTGCAATGAGTCCATTGTTTCTTCCAAGAAACCTATTAGAAAATGTAGTATATAACACATTAGAAGATCCCGATTGTGATAACAATACAATGAGGCACATGTTGGTCACATTGTTACAAAGACCCACATTTGAGGAAGAGTATGCTGAAATATATCACAGTGCCAGACTAGAAGGCAAACAAAGAATAGATAATATGGACAAGTTACGTGGAGGCATGACATTTGCTGACACATTAAATGATGAAGTGAAAAGTTGGTGGAATGAAATCAGTTAAAGTTGTACTAAGAAATTATCAGACTGGCGAAACTATTGATTATAACATAGTTCCCAAGCAAAACCAATTGGCACAAGATTGGATGAATTCACTAGAGCAAGATATATTAAAACCAAATTTACACTTAGAAAAGAATTATTGTTTTCATGGATTTCCCCACACACAGCGTACATTAGAATATTTGTGTAAACAACTTAACAAGCACATTTATACCATTAATACCAGTGAAATAGATTACAACATAGAAGAATATTTTACACCAGATGTTGTGCGTTATGGCAAAGAATATCCAATTGGATATCTCAGAGATAATAAACACAATTGGGGTTTAAAACTAAAACATGATGTGATGAATAAATTGCACAATCATTTTGAAGTATTGCAAGGCACTGTAGAACATCCTAGTGTGTATGCAGAACAGATGACGCCAGCCACAACTTATGCTGTTAGACAATTGAATAACATCTGCCACGAAATAGAAAGTTTGTGTTTAAGTCAACGCAAATTGCACACAGATCCGCAATGGGTGCGTCCTAGTCAAATCACAACATTTCTAAAAGCGCCAAGACACAACCTCACTGATGAACACAGACAGGGATTTTTAGAAAACAGTTATGATAGAATACTGGGTGGTGTGTACATGCACTGGTGTCAAATTGGCAAAACGCTGATGGAAGTGTACAGAGATGAAGGTGCGCCGGTGCTTACAGATACAGTGTGCGAAGCAATTACACACTTGCAGTACTACAGTGGCGAGTTTGACATCGAATGGGGCAATGATGTTATGTATGACATGCGCAGCCCATGGCATTGTGCAGAGATAGATGGATTTGAAAACTGGCTTAAAGAAAACAATCATGATCCGTCTGATCCAAAATTAAGTTTAGGCTATCTTAAAATAGGCCAAATTGATTTGAAAAGTGCATTTGGTAGTGAACTTGCAACAGATGTTTGGACCAAAATGGGCGACTATCTAGATATATATCAAATTGAATGTGGCAATACCACAGCAACATACAACTATCACTGGAGCAACACAGATCATGAACAGCAACAATTGGGAGCATTGGCATGAATTTTATTCGTAGAATAATTAATAAAATTAAAATGGAAATTAGGTATCGCAAGCGTTTAAAAGAACTGCGTAAACGAGATCCGTTTATCTACAAATGATAGTAACTGTTACACAAGTAGAACACTATACGGATAGTTTATTTCGTATACGCACACAACGACCGCAAAGTTTTCGCTTTACAGCAGGCGAATTCACAATGTTGGGTATACCCGATGGTGCAGTAAAACGTGCATACAGTTTTACTAGTGGTCCTTATGATGACTATTTAGAATTTTACAGCATTAAAGTGCCGGATGGTCCACTCACAAGTGTGTTACAACATGTACAGCCAGGTGATACACTAGACATTAATGAACGCACAACTGGCACACTCACCCTTGCAAATTTAACACTCAACGGCAACTTGTGGTTGATGGCCACAGGCACAGGCATTGCACCTTACATAAGTTTGTTGCGTGATCCAGAAACATATGAACGTTTTCACAAAATAACAGTGGCATGGACTGTGCGCACCAGAGATGAACTTGCTTATCATGACTTTTTAAAAAGTTGCCCTATTGTGTATTATCCAACTGTGACACAAGACAATCCAGGTGCAGGTGTGTATGCTGGACGCATTACACAACACATAGACAATCATGGCTTCTGGGCAGACATCACACCAGATGTTGACAGAGTAATGATTTGCGGCAACATAGACTTCAACGCAGAGCTCAAACAAAAACTGCTGCAGTTAGGTTTTGCAGAAGGTAACAATAAATCAGCAGGAACTTTTGTACAAGAGAAAGCATTTGTGGGATGAGTAAAATGATAGTATCATTTGGCGACAGTTGGCCTGCAGGTGCAGAATTAAATCCTGGCGAAAAACCTTTTGGTGAGTTGATTGCAGAACAATCAGATTATGACCATGCCAATTATTCACAGCCTGGTACAAGCATACCTCACATGATATTACAACTTCAGAAATACATCAAAAACGACCCAGGAGGTCATCCTTGTGCATTGTTTTGTATAACCAGTAGCAGTAGAAGCTTGTACTACGACGATGATTATTTGCTAAATTTAGGGTGGCGAGAAATACACATTAGCAACGAAGATGCTGCCAGTGAAAGTTATTATCGTCATTTATACAGTGACACACTTGCCTATTTTCATGCCAATGTATACATTCTTGCACTACAGCAAATATGCACAAAACACAACATAAAAGATAGATACGTTTTTTGTTGGGAAAGTTTTGATCTAATGCCGGGTATTGATACCAGTAAAATATATCCTCACACTCTTGTTGATATCATAGGTGCTGGCGCAAAGCCTGCAGGTAAAAAAGATGTAGCAATAGACCGTAATCATGAATGTGTTAAACCAAATGATTGCCATCCCAATCAAAAAGGTCACCAAAAGATTGCTGATGAACTAGCAGAATGGATACAAAAATGATACTAGGACTTAGTGCCGGATTTCATGACGCTGGTGCAACCTTAATTAATCACAGAGGCGAAATTCTTTTTGCTGGTCATGCTGAACGTTACAGCGGCATTAAGAATGATCCCAACCTTAATGATGCACTTATTGAAGATGCGTGTAGATATGGTGAGCCTCATCATATAGCGTGGTATGAAAACCACTGGCTCAAACGCACACGACAGTTATACAGTGGAGAATGGCGCAAAGCACTGGACTTTAGCACAACACCCCAACGCATTGCACGGCGTCATCGTCTTTGGGCACCTATTACAAGTTATGGACATCATCAGTGCCACGCTGCAGCAGGATTTCAAACAAGTCCTTTTGATCGTGCAAAAGTTGTAGTAGTAGATGCTATTGGTGAATGGGATACCATAAGTGTATGGGATGCTTGGTATGAACCACAGCGTCTGGGCAAAGGCGTTGCATGTTACCGCAAATTGTGGAGTCAGCAGTATCCTCACAGTATTGGACTTTATTACAGTGCAGTAACCAAGTATGTTGGCTTAAAGCCCATGGAAGATGAATATATTTTAATGGGAATGGCAGCATATGGCAAAGCGTATCTCACAGCATATGAAGAAAACCTAAAACTGTGGAGTGATGATGTAAACATAGAGTTGTTAGACAACCTACACACAGGCATAGATGAAGAATGGTTTACTGGTACTGGATTAAATGAATACGATATTGCAGCAGGTGCACAACAGGTAACAGAACAACTGCTTAACAACCTAGTGAGCAAATGGTGTGGATTGGGCGAGAATCTTGTGTTCATGGGAGGTGTGGCACTTAACTGTGTAGCAAACAGTAAGATACGTTCAAGGGTAAACGACTTATGGATCATGCCCAACCCCGGGGATTGCGGTAGTAGTTTGGGTGCAGCCGCACTGCAGTATGGACGCAAACTCAATTGGAAAGGGCCTTACCTGGGACATGACATGGGCGGCGAATATCCTGTGGATGAACTGTTGGGTGAATTACAAACAAATAAGATTGTGGGTGTGGCCACAGGTCGTGCAGAGTTTGGACCACGAGCATTAGGCACACGAAGTTTATTAGCAGATCCACGTGGTGCAGACATAAAAGATAGAGTAAATGAAATAAAGCGTAGACAAAAGTTTCGTCCGTTTGCTCCAATGGTATTAGAAGAACATGCAGATAGAATATTTCACATGCATGGTGATGTCAATCCATACATGCAAGGCACATACAGTTGTAAACAACCAGACAAGTATCCTGCAATTGTGCATGCAGATGGCACCAGCAGAGTGCAAACTGTAGGACGCAACGATCATCCGGAGGTGAGAAAACTGTTAGAAAAATGGTATGTGCTTACAGATTGTCCAATGCTGTTAAACACCAGCCTCAACATCAAAGGCGAGCCCATGGTGAACAATAGAGCAGATGCAGACAGATTTGAAAA
>Ga0208644_1004473_pt1 | contig 10536 bp, 29 predicted proteins | sample VirMetDEL_Nov_18_FD_184517 | JGI IMG/M metagenome (GOLD analysis project Ga0208644, IMG submission 184517) | Aqueous microbial communities from the Delaware River and Bay under freshwater to marine salinity gradient to study organic matter... | ecosystem: Environmental > Aquatic > Marine >... | reverse complement strand
AATTGTTTTAGAGAAAACTCTTTGGACATTTGTTCAAGCATTTCTTGGTGCTTTAACTGTTGCACCATTAGTTGGACTTGATGTCAATGCTATTCAACTTGCTGCACTATCAGGTGCATCTGCTGCATTAGTAGTAGTTAAAGAGTTTGCTAAAAAGAAATTATCTAAATAACCTTTTATTGTCTTAGGTTTCCTGTAAACTGTTATTAACAGGACTAAAGGAGAGAAATGACAAAGAAGAATAATCTTTCGCCTGAACAGTTAGGTAATAACTTTTATAAAGCAGGGTGGCAACCTTCAATAGAAGTTAATGAAGAAACTGGTTTAGGAGAAATCACACATGTTGGAACAGACCCAAACTATCGTAATAAATTTGATGACATATTGCGTGAGTGGGGTTTCAATCCAGAAGAATACGAAATAGAAGGTGCAGTCAAAGCATCATCTTGGAACGCACAGTTAAAAGGTGGTGTAGTAGAAACCTTCTATGCTTTCAAAGGAATAGTAAGAAGAAAAAATCATGCTAAAGATAAACGATTTGAACAGTTGTTTAAACATGCTATCAAGAAACCACCTATAAAAATATACGATAAGGGTGGCGACACAGCGTTCATGTTTTTTATGAGCGACTGGCAGTTAGGCAAGGATGATTATGGAGTTGCTAACACAATTAAAAGATATGATGTAGCTTTACAAGATGCAGTCAATCGTATTAAAGAATTGCGTAAGCAAGGTGTAAACATAGATGAGATATACATGGTAGGACTTGGCGACCTCACAGAAGGGTGCGACCAATCTTTTTACGCATCACAACCTTTCAATGTTTCTTTGTCCTTGTCTGAACAATACCAATTAGCTAGGGCAATGATGATGAAAACTATTGAAACCTTCCTTCCACTTGCTAAAAAGAAAATACTTTGTGGTGTGCCAGGTAATCATGGCGAGATGACTAGAGCTGGTAAAGGTAATGTTCTTACTAGCAGACTAGACAACAGCGATACTATGCACATGCAGATATGTGAAGAGATAATGAAAGCTAACCCAGAAAGATATGGCAGCGTTGAAGTTATTATTCCTAGTGGCTTTCATCAAACTATTACTGTCAAAAATAAGCAGTTGTCTTTCACACATGGACACATGACAGGTGGAGCAGGTGGCAATCCAGAAGTAAAGATTGAGAACTGGTGGAAGGGTCAGATGTATGGCTTCTTACCACCTAGTCATAGTGAGATACTGGTAACTGCACACTACCATCACTTTCGTGCTAAGCAGCAAGGTAATCGTACTTGGTTTCAAGCACCATCAATAGATAAGAGCATAGACTTTACAGAGCGTAGTGGTTTGTGGTCCCATCCTGGTGTGCTTACCTTCACAGTAAATAAAAAAGGTTGGGATAATCTTAAGATAGTTTAAACAGGTATAAAAAAAAACCCCCACCAAACTGGCAGGGGTTTTAGTTGTGTTAGATTAGAAATCTCTTACACTATCAGTTTCTGATTTATGTATTTCAATTTCTTTTTGCACCATATCCATAAGTTTTGATATTCTGTTATAAATATCTAGCTTATGATTGACCAAGTTGTATGTACCTGAAGTGCTAAAAGATAAGTCATCAGTATCATCAACTAATCCCAATGCTTTATCAAGATTAGCTAAATACCTTTCTAACAATTCTTCTACAGTCATTATAACCCCTTTCGTTTGTTTGTTATATTACTTAGACTTCAGTAGTTACAAAAAGGTTACATAGTATTTTATTTTTTTTTATACATGCAATGTATAATTTTAAATTATTAATGTTTAAACAGCTTTAAAGTTTAAACAACTTGTAGCTATTTCTTCTATAGGAACTAAGACACCTTTGGTTCTCTTGTCATCCCCACCTCTTGTTTTGTTTAAGTGATAATACTTTCTAGCTAGTTCCTTCATCTTCTCTATTGGAATAATGTATGTCATAACTGGTACATCTACTTCATCAATGTCTTGCACTAACATAAGTACCCAGTAGTCTGCTTCTGTTGCCCAGATACCACTAGGTTTACCATCATATTCATACTCAACATAATGGTTGCCAGTAAATTCCCATATATGTCGTTCACTTTTAACTTCTACTTTCTTACCTTCAAGAAATTCTTTAAAAGTTTCTTCCATTTCTATACCTTTAGATAAATCTAAATCAAATTTCTTTTCAGCTACACGCTCTTGCAGGTTTAAACTACTATGAGTAACTTTCAAATCATCTTGCAGCATTTGTTTAGCTTGTTCTAAACTGTCTGCCATATATGTCTTATGCCCTGTGATATTTAATTTATATTTATTCATTATCTTTTTCTCCAAATGCTTTCATTAACATACCTCTAAGTGAATTTACATGTCGTTGTCTTTGTTCTTCTAATGTTTTAATTATCTCTTTCAAATCTGCAATAGATAATGTTTCATTAAAGTTCTTACCACTATGCACAAAGGTAACATCTAGTCTGTATAAATCTCCCCACTCTAAATAGATTTCTCCATCAGCATTAGGCAGTTTAAACTGCATACCTCCACGCTCTTTATCTACTTTCTTTGATACCCAGTTCTGCATATCAAAATCTAACTCACTAAATATTCTTCTTAGTCCATCATATCCATAGTTAATATCATTTGTTTCTGCCATTTCTTCTCCTTTCAGAAAGGTAATTCCTCTCTGTTATCTTCTTGTTTGCTTGGTTTTAATAATGCGTGGCATTCTCTATACATCCAGTCATAAGGGTTATCTTCCTTAGTTTCTTTGTACCTTCTGCCACAAAATATATTGCCCTCGTTGTCGTAGTATGTGATGTTGTTTAAACCAGCACACCCTACTGGCGATTTGCATTTAGTATCTGGTGGTGGTGGCACATCAAAGTTGTGATTGGGATAGCGTTTCTTAATCCTTTCAACAAACTTCTGTAGTCCACCACTACCTATTTCTTCTAAAGCCACTCTTCTGGTAGTTCCTTATTACCTATATAGAAACCCTTGCCACATCCATTGTTCTGTCCATAGTTGCTGCAGGTAAAGTCTGGTATCTTAGCAAACTTTTCATCACTTGCTTTCTTTTCTCTGTTATCTTCTACGCTTCCAGCAGTATTACAAACTGGGCAGACCTTTACTACATTAGTTTCAAAGACTTGAGATACTGTATCAACTAGCTCTAGTTCTTTTTCTATTGTTGAAATAAACAAACCAGTATCATCTGTTGTCCATTGTTCTAAGTCCTTGTTTAAACCATTAGCAGTAAGTTCAACATATACTTTCTTCTTAAGTTCGTTACGCTTAGTAGTGTTAGGTATCATACCTTCTAGTATGTGATTAACTTGGTCAGCTATAGTAGATGTTGTTGCTCCAATATCTTTAGCAAATTCTTGTGCAGAATTATTTAAAGTAACTGCATCTTCCATAGTCATTGGTGCTTCTTCTGGTTTAAACACTTCTACTTTAGGTGTAGTCATAGTGCCAGTCTTAGACATCTCTTCTAAACTTGGTCGCTTCTTATTGCTACCTTGATACTTCCAGTTAGCTAATGCTCTACCTATTGCAGAGGTTTCGCAGTTCTCCATCCAGGCATCAGCGTTAGCAAAGCCACCTTGACCCTTAGTTTCTTGTGCGATACCAGTACTAACTGGTCTTGCATCTGTTTCTAGTCTGTATATTTGTGCTTGAATTGTAACGCATGTCCCATCTGTAGTGATATGGATAATGTCTGTTTCAATTCTTCCTTCTGGGTTTTCTTTCCAGAATATTTTTAATCTATCCTCAACAGTTTCGTATTCTGCTGGATTAAATTTAGCCATATAATTTCTCCTTGTTGTCTTTCTTATTAGACCTTCTCGCTTGTGAAAAGGTTACACTTTTTTATTAATAATTTTATAAACACGCTGCCTACTTATACCTAACTTCTTAGCTATTGCAGATACAGACATGCCTTCGTTGATAGCTTTGTTTATTAGTTCAACTCTTGCCTGTGATAGTTTTTCTATCTCTTTCTTGTGTTCATCTAATTGTGTCTTGTTATAAAATAACATAACATCTATGTCTATCATCTTTGTTTCCTGTTCATCATCTTTTTAAATCTGCGTTCTGTCATCCAGATACCAAAGTTGTTTAAACCTTCTTTGATTATTATTTCTAACCAAAGAAATAAAAACGCAAATAAAAAACCTAACAGAAACATAATCACTAGTCCCTGCCACGATAACATTATTCTTCCTCTCCTTTCTCTTGTGTTTGTTGTTGATTAATAATCATAACTGTATGGTCTTTCTCAAATTGTCCTAACAGTTCATTAACTCTTGGCATATTTATGCGTGTAAGTATCTTAGACTTCTCTACTTTCTGTCCACCACACGCATTAGCTAAGTTAATTGCCCATGTCTTTAGTTCTTTTGGGGTGCTAAATATATTACTAGCCATGACTTCCTTTCTATTAGTTGTAGTTTGTTTAAACTACGATATTGTTTCTGTGTTGAGTTGCTTTACAGATATAATGTAACCACCTAAGTCTTTATACTCTCGCACTTTACTTAACGCATCATGCTCGTTATTAAACTTATGTACTTCTTCTCCACCAACCAAAGCAATCGCTCTTACTTCATACATAATTAAATTATATACCTGTTGTCATTAATAGTAAACTCTTATTTACTTTTATTATCGACAACAACTAATTTCTTTTGAGTAGTTTTGCCTTCCTTATATGCTGCCATGTGTATCTTAGCTTCGTTATAGGTGTACTCATTTCGTAAACATTGCCATAGCTGCTGGATAATTTCTTGTTCTTCCATTATTCTTCCTTTCTATTACTTTGATAACATAATTGTCATCAAAGTCTTTCATATTTAATTTATTAGCAAAACTTTTTACAAAGTCTGTAGAAAATAAATCTTCTTTCCCCACCATTTTGTAAATTTTTTTTAGTTTTTCTACATCTATTTCTATTTGTAGATTTATTATTTTTTTAGCTATTATTCCTCCTCTTGTTTAAACGCTGCATCTACACTAGCTTGTACTTCTGAAAATACTTTACTTGCAGATGTTGAAACATAAGTTCCATCTTCTTTAAAATATCCTGGCATCTTGTTTCCTTTCTATTCTTCTTCCTCTATTGGTGTTAGCTCATCATATTCTTCATCATAAGAAAAGTTCTCGTTCATAGTATCGCTATGATAATAAAACAATTTACCTTTACTATTTGACACAATAACTTCGTGTATAAAATATTCTTCTTCCATTATTCTTCCTTTCTATTACTTTGACTTCTATGGTTTAGAAAAGGTTACAATATTTTTATAACTTAATTCTTCTAATCCATTCAACTCACTTAACAACTTGCTGCTTAAATCCTTCCTACCAAATACTCTGATAGATGCCAGTACTATCATTTCAAGATATGAATACTGTTCTCTTGTAAAAGATTTATCACGCTCCACCATTTCTAATAAATTGATACACATTGCATTAACTCTTGGGTTATTAATTTCCCACAATTTAATCTTGCTAGTTTCTGCTTTGACTTTATCAATTAAGATTTGATTGTAATTAGTTTTAGTTACCATGTTTAAACAACCTCCACACTTTTATTTAGATTATGTTCCATTATTCTTCCTCTTCTATTGCAATTACTTTTGCACTATCTAATGGATTAGAGTATGGATTTTCCTCATAACATTTACTATCTTTAATAGCTTGTTCTAAATTATCTCCAAAGCCAATTCTTTCAACTTGATATGTAATTCTATATCTAGCCATTATTCCTCCTTTTTTATACAACTGGTTACTATTCTGTAAACCAGTTGTCGTCTATATCTTCTTCGCTAAACTCTGCGTTCATGTTACCTACAAAGCTAATAAAGATACCTTGTAATTGTTCTTCGTCATTAAAGATACCTTTGACTGCGTAAGTTCCATCTCCATGTGTTGTACCAGTTGCAAAACCAGACCTTACATTTCCATAGCCATTGCCTACTAATGTCCTTTCACACACACTTGTATAAAAGTTCTTCTCATTATCTAGTGTTGGGTCGTTTAAATACTTCTTATTTTTATTGTCGTAATTAAACTCCTCATTGCCTAATGTATCTTTCTTTATGTAACAAGGGTCAATTAATATTAACTGCCCACTATCTACTGCTACTTCTCCTATTGTTTTAGTTTTATATTCTTCCATTGTTTAAACTACTTCCTTTCTTAAATGTTTTATATCACTTGGTATGCTGCTTTCGTTTAAGTTCCAATACTGGATACAAAAACAATTTACACATCCTAACTCTTGGTCTAGTTTTTCTTTACATGTTTTACATCTAGCCATTATTCCTCCTCCTCTACTTCAAAAGTAATTGAATTAAATTCTACATTATCCATATACTTCATCATTAAATTATTTTTATAATTCATACGATAAGCTATATCAATAGCTTCTTCTTCATTATCAGCAATAATTATATCTTCAAATACTGCTGACCCATATTGTCCATATACTTTGTATTTCATTATTCCTCCTCTTGTTTGTTATTACTTAGACTATTGCGTATTTAAAAAGGTTACACAGTTTTTTTTAGCTCGTTTAAACAACGCTCTTTCCATTAATATTTTCTTTGATTGTATCTTCAATCGCTGCTTCTACATCTTCTAAGATACTATCTAAGATTTCTATTAAGTCCTCGCTGGTATAGGTTTTCTCTCTTAGTGCTGGAATGCTTTGCAAACCAGTCTTTCTAAATCCTATAGCGTTACTTACTCTTCTCTTAATTGCTTCTAACATATCTTTACTTACCCTCCTCTCTTAATTTATGTAATTTATATTCAAGTAGTCCTCGTAATTCAACTAACCAATTATCGTTTTTAGCGTTTGATATTTTGGTAGCAATATCTATATAATCGCTCTCTGTAATAGCCATTATTCCTCCTCGTATGCATTAAATTTATATATTTCATCAACATTAAATTCTTTACAACCTAATAATTCTTGTAATTCTTTAGTATGTACTTTTACAATACGATTTTCTTTAGCCATTATTCCTCCTCTTGTAATCGTTCTATGATTAAATTAATAGAATTCCACTCATTGCCATATAGTGTTTCATTGTCTAACTCTAAAACTTCTTCTAATAGTTTTAGTATTTTATCTTTTTCCATTTCTTATCCCTTCTTTCCTTTCTATTACTTAGACTTGTTAGTTAGAAAAATAGTTACTAACTATTTCTTGTTCGTACTTATAAAAGATTTTATTAACTTCTGTCTTATCAAAAATTAATACATCTACTTCTGTTGTACTTAAATTATATTTTGGTAAAGGCATGCCCATAACCTTCACAACATAATTTAAACCCTGTCTAAGACTATCTATTGTTTCGTAATCTCTAGGCAAAGTCTTAGTTTCAAATCCTAAACCATGTATTAAATCTGGGTTAGGAATTAATTTAACTCTTGCTCCCTGTGTGTTTGTTGCTGGTAAGTATTTAACTGTTATTGCATAACAACTATCTACTCTTATTTCTTCTGTCATTTCTTATCCCTTCTTTGTTTAAACTGATTAACTTGCTTTTTAATTTTTTTCGTTGAAAAGAAAGTTAGCTATTGCCTTCCACTTATCGTTGTTAGGTTTAGTAATTAGGATGTTGCAAACCTTTTCAACATCCATTGTTTTAGTTTTTCTTAATTTAATTGCTTTCATTTTTTATTATCCCTTCCTTTTGTTTAAACAGATTACCCTGTGTAATCTGTGTTATCTACTATCAACTGCATAATAGCTATGTGCAATTTCTCAATCGTTGAAGGGTGCGTATCTTCTAACATCCCTTCTAAATTGTTTAGTATCTCTTTGCTTAGGTCTGTTTCAAAGTTTGCAGGGTTACTAAAATATTCTGCTGCCCTCTTCCTCATCAACTCTTCTCTTTGTTCTGGTGTTAATTCCATTTTATTATCCTTTCTTTGTTTGTATTATTTAGACTGCATCTTATCCAAAAAGGTTACACCTTTTTTTTTGTGTAGAAGGCAGCTTGTTTAAACTGCCTTCTACAACAGGGGATATCATGCGTATAAACCTTCTGGTAGTGTCTCTTCATCATAAGCTGCATCTTCGCTACAAACTGGGCAGGTTAGTGTATATCCTGCTTCTTCCATGTTTAACAACCCTCTGCTGCTAATTCTAAAGATAAGACCCTTACCTTCCAATAAAGATTTCTCTGTAGACGCTGGGCATTCCAATGATGTACACCAGCATTTGACCATTCTTGTAGTTTGTTTAGTGTGTGTTGGTCTAAACGCGACATGAGGGTAACCTCCATTCTCAACTAGAAAGTCATAAAATAAGTCTTTCATTTCTTCTGTTGGTATTGTTGAAGAAGGGTTACCTCCCAGTTTAAACAGGTCTTTAACTAATTCAACAAATAAGCCCTTATGACCTAAACCCTCATCCAGTACTGCATGTGTTACCTCATGTGCAACTGTGTCAATAGTTATCCATAAATCGTCTGTTTCTCTATCAACCTCTATCACTCTTTTGTTACCAGTTGAGGCAGTAGTTGAATAACATAGACCTAAAGCATGGTTACCTTTTTGATTATTAGTTACTCTTTTTCTTCCTCGTGTATCACTAATATGAATTTCAATTCCTTCTCCAGTATGTTGTTGAGTATCTATGCCCTTATCCTCTAATTTGTTTAAACATTCTTTGACTAGCAGCATTAACCATTCTTCTGCCTTCAAAGTAGATTTAGGAAACTGTGTTTCTTTTAGTGTTACTTTCTTTTCTAGTGTTTGCATAATATCCCTTCTTTGTTTGTACTACTTTGACTACCCTGTAACCTTTTTGGTTACAGGGTAATTTGTAATTTTCTATTAGCCTTTTAAGTTATTCTCAACCCAGCATAAATCAAATATTATTGACTGTTTTTCTTTTGCTGATGTCTTTCTGTCTACTGAGACAACTTTTTTCACAAGCTCAAACGCTTGTGCAATTTCTTTTGTATATTCCATAATATCCCTTCCTTGCTTGTACTACTTAGACCTCATAGGTTACAAAAGGGTTACAGGTTTTTTTTGAAATTAGATATTTTTTTTTCACAGGTTATTTATTGTTTATTTAATTAACACCCTCCCAGCAGTTTATTAATGTTTAAACAAGGTATCATTACAGATACAATATATAGTATATGAGGTGTGTAGTACTACATATTGTACACAAAATAATGAATACTAGATATAGTGTATATACAGTAATATACAAGATATAGGGGGGTTAAATGTGAGGGTCTGTGTTGTGTTGTGTGTACCCTCTAAGAATTATGTGTTAAGTTTGCACCCTAAAAATACACTATATATTGTGGTACAAGATGTTGTGGTACTTTACTAGCAGGTGTACCTCTTTATTAAATATTGTTTAATAAAGAAACTAAACATTTAAGATACAGCTAACCCTGTGCCACTCCCTCCCAAAAACCAGAATGAACTCAAATAAGTAGCATTTAACAATGTGGAATAATAGCCTATTACGCTAGTTACCATGGTCCTGCTAATCCACTTTGTTTGTTAAGTGATTGTCCTATGTCCTTTTCTAAAAGCAGGAAAGACAAAGTGTTTGTTTAAGTACTATATCATACTTTTAAATTTAGTGGTAGTATTTAATGGGGGTTGCGTATAGTAGGAGTTTCCTCCTTTCGCCTACGCCCTGTCTGCGACCCCCAAAGTTTTTTTAAAAATCTTACACATAAAATGCAAGTTAGTGTAATATAAAGTTATCTAAAGGATATTTTATTCATATAACATTTCCTTTCTTTTGTTTGTATAGTACGACCCTCCAGCAATGGAGGGTTTACTATTTGATAAAAAAAAATTTTTTTACACCTATAACTACAACAGTATTACTATAGGTTTACTCTTAGAAAGTCTAGGAGTATCGTGTAGAGGTACACGATTAGATATGAAAAGAAAAGGCTTTTCATCAGATAAAGTAATGACAGTTGTGTGTTAGGAAACTGATGGCTAGTTGATTTGATATTTCATATTCTTTCATAGAACAGTAAATGGACAGACTGTACGAGCATAACCCCACCAAGGTGGGGTTTTGTGCTATAGTAACCTTATGCCTTTATATACAGGAAAGTCAGACAAGACAGTTGGAAGAAACATAAAGAAACTTATGTCAGAAGGTTATTCCCAAAAACAAGCTGTAGCAATAGCTATGCGTAAGGCAGGAAGGAAACAAAAATAATGCCAAAAGGAATTGGTTACCCAAAAGGGATGAAAAAAGCTCAAAAAAAGGGTATGAAGAATAAACCAAAAAAAGTTTAACTATGGCAGAGTATCAAGGTAAGTCAGTTAAGTTAGATAGTCCTTCTAGGATTAGTAAGGGCGAACCTGGGTATGGTCGTAAAAAATTTAAAGTCTATGTTAAAGATGGAGATAAAGTTAAGAAGGTTATGTTTGGAGACCCTAATATGGAAATCAGAAAAGATAACCCTGAAGCTAGAAAATCATTTAGAGCTAGACATAAATGCGATACAGCAAAAGACAAGA
>Ga0208644_1004468_pt1 | contig 10542 bp, 14 predicted proteins | sample VirMetDEL_Nov_18_FD_184517 | JGI IMG/M metagenome (GOLD analysis project Ga0208644, IMG submission 184517) | Aqueous microbial communities from the Delaware River and Bay under freshwater to marine salinity gradient to study organic matter... | ecosystem: Environmental > Aquatic > Marine >... | reverse complement strand
CTCCTTGTCAATCCTTTCGCAAGCTGCTTTGTAGTAGTCCTCGTCAAGCTCTGATGCTGTCAGGTGACAGCCTGCATAATGGCAAGCTATTGCGCTTGAGCCGCTGCCAAGGTGAGTATCAAGAATCTTTTGCCCCTTTTCTGCGTAGTTGCGTAAAAGCCAATCGTAGAGCCTTACGGGCTTTTGGGTTGGATGGATTTTGTCTTGATTTGCATACGCCTCGACCCTGCTCATTCTGAACGCCTTAGCAGGCGAATAAAAGCTTGTCCAAGCCATTTCAAATACTGCTCCACTAAACTCCTGCATCTTATCCCAGATCACCCAGCAAGGCGTAGGCTTCAGCGCTCCGCTCATATAGTTTGCACCCCATATTATGCGATTCTTACTCACCCTCTCTAGCTCTTCGAAGTATTCGACCGTAGGAGGTTTGGCGTCCCATTTTTTGTTTTCCCATACTTTCCAATTTTTACCCTCATTGGGATTCTGGACCTGTTCTGTCCAGTTTATTCCATACGGCGGATCAACAATCGCCAAATCGAAATGATTATCTGGAAAATCTGCCATAAGCTCCATGCAATCGCAGTTTCTAATGTCTAGTAAGTCCGTTTTCATTTTACGTTTTTCTGTCGGTTTTTAATTCTAACGCTCTGAAGCAAGTCTTCAAGGCATTCGCTCAAGGTTGCGCCGCATCCGTTTGTTGCGGAATTGTATTTGTGCATGTAATCTTCCACTAATTCCAATCCAATCATGGCATACCAAGGCTCTGCTGAGTTAATCCCTCCCATTGGGTCATAAAAAAGGGCAATTTCTTCGTTGGCGCCCATTAATTCTATAATCTCGTCCATCTTTTCTTCGACCGTCTTAGCGGCCTGTTTTTCGTTTTTCATAGGTTTACTGGTATGTTGGTATTAGTTTTAGTTAAAAATGCCGTAGAGGTGCATCTAGTGGCCTTAAATCAGCCAAAGAACTTGACGACGTTGGCGGGTTTGCTTGGAATTCTGTCTTTTGGCTGATTTTGGCCGTTTACCCAAGTTTCGGGGTCGTCGCTGTATCGTTGCTGATTGTACCAAGTCGAAGGGTTCGGGATAAATTGCTTTTCGACGATACCGTTGACCGCTTGGCCGTATTGCTGGGTAAGTTTCAAAAGCTCTTCCGCTGGCGTCGTCTTGAGCGCGGCCTTGATCTTTCGGAGAGCGTCCGGCTTGCCAACCTTTTTCGGATAGGCGTCGTAAATTTCAGAAATCAATATCTCAGTCGATTTATCGACGGTATGTCTTTTTCTTTCCTTCTTATCTTCTTTTAATTCTTTACCTTCTTGTTCGTTGCTTGGTCGCCTGTTGGTCGTTTGCTGGTCGCCTCGTTGGTCGTTCCGTTGGTCGCTTGGTGTCGATCGACTTTGGTAAGTGTCGTAGTTGCAGACAGTTAAGATCGTTTCCTTCTTGGTCGATTCGCTGGTCACTTCGTTGGTCGATTTTAGACGACTTATTGAAGTGCGAATTTGACGTTCTGACAGTCCGGTTTGCTCTGACAGCTTGGCTCTGGAGGTCAAAATCTGCCCTCTTCCGATCACTTTGCCGCGCCATTTTTTAGGCTCGTGGTTGGCTGTGATAAGCAGATGTAAGAAAAGCCGTGTTGTGTTTTGGTCACTGTACCATTCCCAATCAATGATTGATCGGTGTAGTTTCACCCAGCCTTCACCCATCGCCTCTTATTAGCCGCTCCTTACGACGAATGTACGCTGAACGCTGGTTGACAAGCTCAAGCAGGAACTGCTGATGCTCGCGAATTTCGTTGCGGCATTCGTAGATCCTATTCTCTGCCTGTTTAATAAGGCTTTTTACGCCTCTCAATTCGTCATCAATGCGGCTGAGGTGCATATCGCTTATGCGTAGCTCTTCAACCCATTCGGAGTGGGTGTAGTCGGTTTCCATAGAAAAACGGATACATGCCTTATTTGAAAAAGCAAATAAAAAAGCCGCCCCCGGTCATGGAAACCAACTATTGGGACGGCTTATGGTTTTTGCGAAAACCACACTAGATAAAAACTGTCTCGTAAGGTTACTATATATAAAGAAGAGTCAAGCCCTTAAAAGCGTAAAGGCCCCGATAATCGAGGCCCTTACTAGGTGTGTGTCTGTGTGTGCGTAATTTTGAATCCAGTTCAAATTGTTCCCACTTATGCCTAAGCTCCCTTAACTTAACCAAACTCTACTAACTCAAAGCAACGACATGACAGTCGCATTTCAACATAAGCAGGATTTGCGATAAGAGACAGATAAACGCTCTTAAGTCAATAAACAAAAACGCCCTTGGCTATGCGAACCAAGAGCGTTCCCTTTGAATTACCAAACTATGGAATTTAACTAAAAAAGGATTTAAGCTGAACAAGAAATAGAAAAAGTCAAAAAAAATGAATCAAGTTATTGACTCTTCCCCATTCTTCCCCATTTGTAGGGATGTACTGCAAAACGTAGTACCGAACGAAAAACGAAACGTAAAATGCAAAACACGCAAAACCAAACAGAACGCCAACGCGCTCAAAAGCGCCGCAACCGTAGATTGAATCGCATGAAGGCTCCAGTCTTTGCGGTCTTTGTAGACCGTACTGACGGTACCGAGTTTAGCGAGCAATTCGCTAATAAGGCAAACGCTCTAGCCTTTGCAGGAATGTCAAAGGCTACTTGTTTAGGGGTCTTAAGCCAAGAAGAGCACAAGGCTTGGGAGGAGGTTCACCCATGAGAATATCTGGATACGCATACACTAAAGACGCTAAGGAGGTCGCCCGAAAGCGAAAGAATCAATTCGAGGCATTAAGCGGCCAAGGAAAAATTGAAATAGAATCTATAAAGAGGCGTATGTCCTCTGTAACCTATCGAGGTAGGGCAATGGATGAAAGTCTTACCCCTCTTGATGTCGCATTGATATGCGATAAAGGCAACTTGTGCTTTGGAGGCATTTGCAGTCTGAGCATAGATGGTACATTTATTTGCGAGGTTTACACCGACTAATTTTATGAAAGAGCCGGAACTAGTAACATATGAACTTAGTCACGCAAAGATCAGTAAACAGGCTGCTGCGAAGATTGACTTTTACCGTCACCATTACGGAAGAAGCATAGGGCAACTTGTTGAAGATTGGGTACGGGAACTAGACAAAATAAAATACGAACCAAGCCGCCGCGATAGGCGCAAAGAACCATGGAAGAACAAATAAAACGACTATTGAAAAGGTTTGAGATAATCAAGCATCTTGCCGATTTCTCATCTGAGGGACATTATCACTATTTCTTTAATGAAGAGGTGGCTGTTTATAATTACTCAGACGGCACTAAAGAGATAAAGTACAAGGATGTTGCATTAGATAGAGTGTTAATATCTTTCCCAGTCGATATAACTGCATCAAAGCTAGAGCAGATTTGCAACGATCTGGAAAAGCTTATTGATAAATATCTAACCCCAGAGCTTAGGGAAGAACTTAAAGCCTTTATTGCCGTAAAGGATCAGCGCAAGGCCCTTGACGATAAAATCAAGGCAATGAGGAAAGGGAACGATGAAACCTAAAACAGAAGAAGAAAAAGCCGCTTTTCTAGATGGGCTTTGTGTCGGCCTTGTATCGGGAATTACATTATCAGTTGCTTTCCTGTTTGCAATGCTCGCAAATTTCAGTTTGCTATAACACGAAAAAGCCCGCTCTGCGAACGACAGCAAAGCGGGCAAGATGAAAAACGTAAAACCTAACAAAATCCAAGAAGCGTTTCTTGGTCAATGAAAAACTATGATTATCATCGAACCAAACTCTGGAACGGCTAAGAACCTAGCGTTTCCAGCCTATGCCGCCTCCAAGGAAACTAACCAGTCCTTTATAAAGACTCTTATCGAAAAGAGTCCCAAACACGCTAAACTAGGGCTGAAAGAAGAAACTGAAGCCCTCACAACTGGAACTAACGCGCATTCTGTTGTGCTGGAGGGGGTTGACCCTATTACGGCATTCGCTCCTTATGATGGGGTAAGACGTGGCTCGAAATGGGAAGCATTCAAGGCTGAAGCTAAAGAGGCAGGTAAAACGCCTGTAACCCGCAAAGACTTTGACGCAACGATGGCAATGAGCAAATCGGTTCCTAGCGACATCCAAAGGATTATTAGGGAATCAAAAGTGGAATTGGCCGTTTTCTTCGATATGCACAATATTGACGAAGGCGAAACGCTCCCATGCAAAGCCCTTATTGACTGCCTGCATCCTGATGCGATTTACGACTACAAAACCACCTCGAAAGGGGTTGATTCACGCTCTTTCAAGTCAACGGTTGGGAAGTATTTCTATGATTTGCAAGCCGCTTGGTATCAAATGGCTGTGGAGTCTCTTACAGGCGTTAAGAAGCCGTTTTATTGGATAGTGCAGGAATCAACCGCACCCTATGATGTAAATGTGTTCCGGGCATCTGATGAGCTTCTCAGCAATGGCTATAGCTGGTTACATTACGGTGTCGGTAAGTACATGGATTGCCTGAGGAATGACAACTTCCCCGGCAACTACAAAGGCGAGGCTGAAGAGATTGACTCTCCAGACTGGCATACCTTTGAGCCTGAGCTTCTCACCGAAAACGTAACGGAGGTAAGCGAGTTATGAGCGACGTAAAAGGAGAACATTACGAAGGCCCTGCATCTGCTTTTGATGATGGAAGGTTTATTAACTTTTCCACTCTTTGCGGCTTAGGAGAAGTAACTGTTAAAATAAGCGAAGTCATTGCTCTTAACCCTGATTTCAAATTTGAGAATGGCCGAAAGCTAGGGAAGAAAATGCTTTGCCTTCGCTTTGATAAGACAAACAAAGTTCTGCGCCTTAACTCAGGCAATCAGAGGAAGGTGCAAAGGCTTTTGGGCAATACAACCAAGGATTGGCCCGGTAAGGAAATTACTCTTTTCTCTGATCCTTCCGTGAAATTCGCAGGCAAGGAAGTCGGTGGAATAATCGTAAAAGTTTAACCTCTAACAACCGAGGCGCCGTTTGCGAAGGTGAACGGCGCCATTTTTAAAATGGATACTTACACAAAAAGATTTATGTTTGCTAGTGGGTTTGTGCTGATTGTAGCTGGAATAATAATGGAAGGGTTTTCAGGTTTCCCCGTTATTGGCCTTGGTTCTCTAGTAATCGCTATCACCTGCTTTCTTTCGGAATAAACAAGCGCTATATTATTTAAATCAATCCAACTCATGAAATTAAGAAAAATAGCAAAGATCCTCAAAGTAACGTTTAAAATACTAGGAAAGATCCAGCGCAAGAAACGCGCTTTAATAAAGGTAATGGAAGGCGCTAGGGTTCCGATGACTGTCGGGCAAATCGCCTACGCTATCCCTTTCAAAATAAACCCAGATGCTTTATCTCTTCTGGTTTATAAGCTATATAGGAAGGAAATACTTAGCCGGGCTTGGAGCGTTGAGAACGACGCTTACAAGTATTCTCTAAGCCCTCGTTACAAAAGCAAAACGCAACGCATTATAGACTTTATAGATGGCGAGTAAGAAGCCTGCTAAATCAATGAATTGTTTAGGTGTTGGCTGTAAACAAAGCCAAACCTGCGCAAGGTATGTTCCATCAAGTGAATATTTCACGTCAAGTGAAGGATACACGCCCTCAACTTGGAACAAGCATAAAAAACCTAATTGCTTTTACTACGTAAGAAGAGAACGGAATGAAGAACGATAAGAACGAAGAAAAACGGAATACATTTAAGCAGAAACTAAAGAAAAGAACGCCTGAGAATTGGGCAAAGCTCATCAAGCGACGTATCAAAGAAACCCAGCTTTGCGCTTGGATGGCTTCAATCATCGGCTGGCATTACGGGCAAGGTGGCGCTCTTAATGGCCCTCTTGGCGATCTCGCATCGCAAGTAAGAGGCGAAAACAAACTAACGGTTGAGGACCAAAAGGCAGGCTTTGCAAAGCTGGGCCTGCCTTGGTTCCCTGCTCAAACCGATAATGCGAAAAGGAATGATGAGAAATATAGGACAAGGCACAAATACTCATGAAAATCATTGTACACATTGAGCCAATGGGAGCGCCCAGAATGACTCAGCGCGATAGATGGGCTAAAAGGCCCTGTGTAATGCGATATTATGCCTTTAAAGACGTTCTCAGAGCCTCTGCCGCTGGGTTCATTCCAAAAGATGCGTCAAGGGTATCATGGAAAGCTTATTTCCCTCTGACAAAATCGTGGAGCAAGAAGAAGAAAGCGGAACTGACAGGACAACCACACCAACAAAAACCGGATAGAGACAACATCGACAAAGCAATACTTGATTCGCTTTTTAAGGAAGATTCGGTTATCGCTTCCGGTACAATCGCAAAATATTGGGACGATGGGAAAGGCCCTAGAATAGAATTGGAAATAGAATGAAACACAACGTAAGCAAAGAAACATATCTAAACCACATCGAAGAATGCCTTAAAATAGATTATACGGAAGGGCTTCAAGATGTGTGCAAGGAAGCATTCGACAAAGACGGTAAGCTAATCTCTGATGGCAAGCAGGTCTTGAGCTGGTTAAGCGTCAATAAGCTCGATATTGAAAACAAGATTGAAGCGCTTAGAGCTATCAACGGAATCGGCTTTGAGGATACAGAAGAAATTACAGGCGCTGAAATAGAACCCATTACCCCTAAGAGCCAGCAAAGCAAAACCGATCAAGTGAACGACATGGTAACGGTTTTCATAAACCAAGAGGATTTTAACTTTGAAAGCCTCATCGAAGGCGAGCTTGTTTTCAATGGAATCTCTGTGACAGTCCTCGATTTTAGAGCCGCAACAATCCCCTCTATTGAACTTGTCATAAGAGACGCAAACACCGAACAATCTGAAATTTATAACCTTGGAATTACCTATGAAGAATCTTTGGAAATCTTTGAAACGGAAATTAAAGATATGCTTTTTGACGCATTCATGTGCTTCTCCATCTGTTAAGCGCCTACCCAAACAAAAACCCACTCCTTGCGAGTGCAAAGAATGGGAATTTGTGGAAACGTATTGGGAAAATGGTCGATCTATTTCGACTGATGGAAGCAACCTAGTAAATATCGCAATAAGCTTTGATGCCAAGGCTCGTTGTAAGAGCTGCGGCAGGGTTCACGTTGGCGAGTTCTTCCGCAATATCACAAAGCAGATTGATCTTCATTAGTTTACTCGAAGTTTAGCTGTGCTTACAATAAGGTTTGTGGTATCGGTATTGTTCTCAATGTAAACCTCTACAAAAGTCGGGTCGCTTGGATCTGCTGGGTTAAAGACGACTTGCCAAGGAATAGAAACGTAAGCGGGCTTGCTTCCGGTTGTTTCAAATTGGGTAGCTGATGCGGTTTCCTTAGACCCATTTACGTAAACATAAGCCGTTACGTCTTTAGTGCCTCCTCCATCTGGATAAACGCCCAAGGCAACATCAACGGGTAAATGAACATTTTTACGCTCTGAATCCGTCGTAAGTCGTCCTGCTGCGGTTCCAGTCATTTGGTTAACCTCTACGATTGTCCAAGTCCCAGCGACTAAGACAGGCGTATTTGCCGTTGAAATAACTGTTGCGGTTGCATTGCCGCTAAAAGCTAAAAGCCCGTCTGTTTCAGAATCCGCAATTTCGTTACAGTCGCGGAAATTCCAGCGTATGTCTTGCTCGTCAATATTGTTAAGCCAGCTTTCGGAAGTCGTTGAGAAGAAATCAACCTCATGAACAATCGCAAGAGAACCTTCATTTAAATTCCCGCTTGCCGTTGTTCCATCTATACAAACACCGCCTGAAGCGTTTGCCGCGAAGGTGCAAGTCTTTATGATGATATTTGAAAGAATAACCGCATTAAAATTTATACACCTAGCGCTCGCATTTGACGCTCCAATAAAAGAAGTTTCAATTAGGCAAAACGGCTGGAGGGTTCCAGAGTATCGAATCCCTGAATCTTCGCATGTAATATTGCAGCGAACCATATTTATGGAAACGTCTGTATTCTCGCAAAATCTCTGGCAATCATCTACGAATACATTCTGAAGCTCTAACCTTTGCCCTGCGCCGCCTGAACCGTCTACATCAAAAATAATCCCCGCCGCATTGCTCGCAGTCATTTTAACAGAATTGAAAACATTAGTGGTATTACTGCCCGTAAACATATTGCCCGCGCTTGTATAGGTGATGTGCGAAATACTGCCGCCGTATCCAAAAAAGTTTGACCTGTCGGACAACACAAAACGGTCGCTTGTAGTCATAGAATCCGCTATTACGTAAGCCGTATTTGCCGCGAGGGTAATAACTCCAGCAGATGGCGCGGGAAAGTCGCTCATGTCGTTTACAATAACGACTTCTTCTCCTGTTATCTTCGACAAAGGAACATATTTACTGCCTGCTGTCGTCTCCTGAACCTCAAGAAATGTAGTCTTTCGCGGTGGATTGTTCTCAAGGGTTAAATCGAGTATTTGTTTATCTGCCATAATATTTAAGCGCTTGGTCCTACTGTTATTCTCCGGTTTCCAGAGCTGTCTACTCTGGTATCGCCTGCGGTTGTTATTCTACGGTCAAAGCCTACTGAGGCGCTGCCATCTGTCCAAGGCCCCTTAGCTGAGTTAACGCCAGCAACGCGAATATAGAGAGTTCCCTCTGCAACTAACATCGTGTGCTCTGGCCCTGTCGTCGTCACTAAAAAATCCCAATTGGTTCCGTCAAGCGACTGCTGCAAAATGTAATATTGAGCGCCTTCCGCAATATCCCAGTTGATGGTTGCGGATAGGCTTGAAATGTCTTGGAGGATGCGAAGGCCCGTGATTGTCGGAAGGTCTGGAATTGCTCCCGGTGTTTGGTCGCCTCCTAGAACTGGAGCCGTTAAGCCATCGAATTGATACATAAGCTCATCGTAATTAACCGCCGTGATTGTCGAAACGTCCTCATTCGCTTTTACTGCGGTAACGATAAGCTCTTTGTACTCAACTCCTGCAACGCCTACAAAATAGGCTGGAGGGTCGCTAATGTCATCGAAAGTAAAATCAGTTACATCAATAGCGCTATCTGTCGTTATTTCGTATTGGCCCGTTTTCGTGCAAGAGTAAGGCCCTTTTACCTCTCCGTATTTGTCTCGAAACGCTATAGAATTAACGTCAACCTCGTTTAAATTTTCCGTTACGGTCACAACCGTGTCGCCGCCTGTAATGCTAACAACCCAGCCCGTTTGATTGCTCCAGCGCGGAACATCATGCCCTAAAACGATATAATCGCCGAACGAAGGAATCATTCCTTCAAGCCCTGTCTGGAATTGGACAACCTCGCGCTGCAAAACTTGCTTGGCTCGAATGTATTTGCCCTCTCTAAAAGCCCTGTCGCGATCTTTTACACCGGGTAAGCGAATGGTTTGCATATTGTTCCCAGCATCGTCACCAAAGAGGCATTCAACGGTTTCCTGCTGGTAGGTGTCTTCATCCTCGTATTCTAGTAAAATCCCGTCGTAGTCGTTACTCTTCTGCAAGTTTGTATCCCATTTAAGAGAACCCGCGATAATCGAGTCAGGAGAAAAGGCCATTACTGGCGTGGTTCTTACCTCATCGCGAACCATAGAAAACTCTGTAAGGTTGATTGTCGGCGCCGCCCTTGCCGCTGTAGCAATGGTTTTTAAAGCTTTCCAGATTGTTGATTGCTTATCGAAAACCCAGTCAAAAGTAATGCCGTCTGTGTCGTAGTCCCCGGCAAGGGTAAGCAACCCAGCAAGATCAATGTTTGAGTTTTCTAAATTGCCTCCATAGGTAGCTCTGAGAACGTCCACAAAGGCCCATACGGGGTTTCTCGTATCGGCTGGAGCGTTGAAGCTGGAGCCGTTCCAAATCGGCAACTTGCGGGTTGCTGTAACGCTGTAACGGTTTTTGCTCTGCTCATTAAGGTTGTTGGTAGCCTTCGCTCGCATCGCAACAAGTGTTACCTGTCCGTAATCCTTAGTTGATGGAAGAATGGCGCGCATCTGGAACCACTCGCAGTTACTTATGTATTGGTTCCGGTTGTCTGCTGGATGTATGCTTGTACGGCTTGCCCTTACTTCGTACCGCCCCGCTGTAACGCTTGCTTCATAGGTAAAGCGCTGAATTGTTCGCGTGTTAAGGTTGATTGTCGGGTTTGATAAAGTCGTCCAAGACCCAAGAGGCGAGCCAGCATCATCAATTTCCCTATACTCGAAAAGAACCGTAACAGATAGGTTATTAAATCGCCCTTGGTCGTCGATCATGTAAAGCCCGCGCGGAAATACTAGGTCAACCTCAAGCGAATCTGTCGTTGTTCCTGCTGCATTGGCGTTAAATGGCCCGTATGGGTTCGCCTCTCCCGTTTCATCTGGCCTCAAAAGCTCAATACCCGCAACATCTCCAGAGGTCACAACATTGTCAGGAAAAAGCGTTACAGGGTCGCCGGGGCCGTAAACCTCTGTCGTGATGTCGTCGTAGCTGGCAAGGTCAGTATCGCCGATAAATTCATCGTGTATAGTGTACTCGCCTTGCCCTAGACAGAACAACTGGAAAAGCTCTTGGTCATTGTCCTTGA
>Ga0208644_1004463_pt1 | contig 10549 bp, 7 predicted proteins | sample VirMetDEL_Nov_18_FD_184517 | JGI IMG/M metagenome (GOLD analysis project Ga0208644, IMG submission 184517) | Aqueous microbial communities from the Delaware River and Bay under freshwater to marine salinity gradient to study organic matter... | ecosystem: Environmental > Aquatic > Marine >... | reverse complement strand
TAAGAAGTCAATGAGGTTGTTCATTTCAGCTTCTGGCCTGTTTACAAAGGAAACAGAAAATTCTTGATCTAAATTATTTATACCGTCTTGTATTCTCTGCTCATACCCGTCTCCAAAAGAAAATTTACGAATACGAAGCTTGCTCTGCTCTGTAGCACTTTTGTCAACCCTAAAGGCGTTGCCTGAATCATCTACTATATTTGTCATCGCGCTAATAATCCACCAGGTCTTGTTTGGTCAGCGATTTCTCTCTGAACAATATCTACTATCGAGTTTCCAAATGATGCTAATTGCTGGTCGTTGCCGGTAGTTTCAGCCTGCCCAGTAGCCATGTTTATATTCACAGCTACGTTATTGTTATTATTTGTTCCATTCATATTGACTGGAATAGCTTTTCCATCTGGGAGAGGAACTACTGCTTCGTTTTGTCCTGCTTCACCCACAAGTCCCATAGTTGGACGAGTTACTATGCCTCCATTTGCAAAAGCACTAATGCCGCCTTGGTATATTCCGCCCATTGCTGTCGCTTCAACCCCACCAAAACCGAATAGAGACATAGCTCCTTTTGCTAAAGTCGATAAAAACCCGACGCCTTCTTCTCCACCAAATAGACCTTTGAAGGCGCTTCCTATTCCGCTAAAGATTTGCCCAAATCCATCTATTCCACCTGAAAAAATCTCCGACAGTCCCATAAGAAAGCCGCCGTCTTTAGCAAACATAGTTTTTAATCCGTCCTTGAAGCTACCAAATATAGTTTCTAGACCCCCTATCAAACCTTTTCCTGGCTTACCTCCCACTGCTGCCACCACAGGAAGTCCATCTTCTCCCATAACTTCTCCAACATTCCATTGTCTGTTTACTTCTCTTTTATTCCCAAAAAGGGTTGCGAAGAAGCCTTTCTTTTCAGGATCTGCTGCTTCGGTCACTCCCTGAGATGTTACGGAGTCAGCCACATCTTTAGCTTGAACAGTTGAGTCTTTGGGCCCCTTTATTAAACTAGGTTGTTCAGTGCCTGCACCTTTTAGGTCGGTGCGCAAACCAGCTACTTCATTGCTAAGTTCCTTAGTATTATCGGCAAGAACTTGTTGAACCTTTGTCTCTACTGTGGCATTTTCAAATAAGCTAAAGGCATTTGCTAGTAAATTTTCTGCTTGTTTTTCCAAAGTAGATATAATCGCTCCACCTATTGCTTCACCAATACTAGTTTCTCCTTTAAAGAAAGCTGAAAGATTGCTTTGTAAATTAGAGGCAAATGTCTGGTATATCTCATTATTCTCGAAAGCTCCTCTAAAGGCTTCGCGTATACTTACTTCAAACTGTGTTTCAGCAGCCTCTAAAACAGAATTGGCCGCTGATCTTTGTGCTTCGGCCAAATTATTAAGTTGGTCAAGCTGGCTTTGGAAGCTAATCCCTTCTAATTCTGTTGATAAGGCTAGAAGATCATCTCCACTTCCTGCTTTTATGCTATTTTTTCTCTCTCCCTCAAGTTTGAGCTTGCCAGATAATAACTTGGTTTCTGCGTCCAATATGGAGAATTGAACTTTCTGTAGTTCTGTTTCGGCATCTATTTGATTCAGTTTTAACTCATTTTGCTTTCTGGCTGTGTCTAAAGCGAGTTCGGCGGATTTTATAGCTATTTCTAGTTGTCTTTTTGAGTCGAGTTCAGTGTTTCCTGTTTCTTTCAACTGATCTAATTTTGCTCTGGACTCTAGAAGTCTTTGCTCTGCCTGAGCCCTCTGAATATTAGCTTGAAGTATTTTCTGATCTATAGCTAGTTCTTGTTTACGCAATTCCAAGCCTTTCTTTCTCGCCTCTAGAGATTTTATAGATTGATTGCTCTGCTTTAGGGATAAATTGAATATCTCCCTTTCAATCTCAAGCAACGGCTCTCCCAATTCTTTTAATACTAGACGTTTCTGCTCTTTTAGTTCTATCTGGGTTTTTAGCTCTTTTTCAGACAATGCTTGACTTATCTTAAAACCGTTTACAGACGACTTAGATATATTTGATAACTCTTTCTGAACATTAGATATAAGATCTAATGTATTCTTTAATCCAAGTGCGTCTTCCCTGGCTTTTTTTATTTTTTCGCCGTATTCGCCCGTCTTCTTAACTAGCTCAAGAAGAGATGGTATGCGCCCCTGTATAGCGTCAAGTAGCGCTTTTTCGGTTAAACCTATTTTTTCCGCTAAGTCTGGGGCACTATTACGTACGTCTGTTAGTAAAAGTGATAGGTTCTTTACACTCTTATCGTTAGGTTCTAATTTATTGAAATCATTAAAACCATTAATCAAACTCTCTAATGAGCTATTAAGTTCATCATACTCGGTAGAAAGAGCGCTGGAAGCCTTTAAATTTTGAAAGGCTGTTTGTATATCACGGGAATCACTAAGCACAGACTGTTGTATACTTTTTAATAGTTTTAGGGATTTAATTTGCTCTTCTGTCTCCACTGTCAATCCCGCAACAGCTTTCGCGGCATTTATGGCGCCTATATAGCCTCCCTCGTTTCGTAGAAGCTTAGTAAGCGATAGTATTTCTTCTGATTTATCAGCTAGGTCTTGGGCCCCCTTTACTGAAGATAATAATTCCTCTGCTCCAAGTAACCCATCTAACTTTATATTGTTTTGTTTAAATTGATTTCTAATAGATTCTATAAATTTTAATGCTGATTCATCTCCTGCACGAGCTACCTGATCAATTATCCCATCACCAACGGCGTCTTGTGCAGCGCTTCCTCCTGTAACAAAGTCCCAAGCTTTTTGAACAAATGATGCGGACTTTTCATATTCTTTGGCCTTTTCTTCCAATACGACAAGACTCTCTGCCTGAGCTAAATTGTTTGCTGTTTGGATTTTGTTAATTTCAGACTCTACTGCTTTTATTCTTATCAAGTTTTCTAGTGTTTGTTCTTCTTTCTTTAGAGACTCTATGATTTTTTGTTGTACTTTAATTTGATCAGAAGCTGCTTTCTCTTGCTTGCGACTATTCTCTATCTGCTCCTCTATCTCGTCATTTAATTTGGAAGCTTCAGAACTCCAAAGTTTAGTAGCTTCTGCTACTTTCTTGACAACTGGAGCCAAGATTTGAATAGCCAATAGAATAGGGCCAACATAAGGAAGTAAACGTAGAAAAACACTTCCTAATACTTTTCCGGATGCTGACAAAACAGTAAAGCTAGTCCTGAGCTGAATTGCTGCAAGATTTGCTGTTGTAAGACCCTTTCTAGTCTTTTGGGTAGATTCTGTAAGTGTATTGAAAGTATCGTTGCCTATCTTTTTCAGGCCATCAATAGTATTTCTTAGCTTTTCTCCCTTAGCTATAGTCGGATCATCTAGACCAGTTATTATTGTTGCGGTTGCGGATGCTGCGTTAGCTTGTGCCAGTGCTCTCCCAGATAAAACAGCTAACCTATCTCTCTTAATTATTTCTTGATCTAACTGAGTTAATAGTCTTTCTTGGACAGCTATTGTTAGTTCTAAGTCTTTTCTTCCCTGAGCTGTGATGTTTCTACCAGCTACTTTACCATCTACGAGGATTTTTTGCCTAGATACCAATGAATCATAAACGCTTAATCTAGCCTGATCTAGGTCTTTTGTCTTTTTAGCTGCTTCTAACCCCTTACTAAGTTGTTTATTTTGAGATTGTAAAACATCTTCTAACTCTTTAAACCTTTTCTTGTTCTTTTTTCCAAATATCTTTTCTTGTTCTTCCTCTAGATCTTTGAAGTTATTGGAGGCCTTTTTTGCGGCGTTAGCAGACTCTTCGGCTATATTTCCTAGTGCTGGAACAACTGTTTTTAACACTACAGAAGCAAAAGTAGCTCCAAAAGCTAAAAGTATACCTGGAAGATCTGCAAAAACGGCTGCTAAAGGCTCTGCTAATACATTTACAAAGCTAGTAAAGGTTTTTGTAGCGTCTTGTATTGTTGCCGATAGTTTAGTAAAACCGTCTACAGGGATTATTTCCCCTATGGCATCAAACTTCTGCTCGCCCTGTGCCAGAGTCTCATTTAGAAATGCTTGCCTTTTCTGTAAGTTAGTTAGTTGACTAGCTGATTTTCCTATAGATGCAGCATATTTTTGGGAGGCTTCATCAACCCTAACAATAATGCCTAGTTCGTCTAAAATTTCTGGCTCTAACTTAGTAACACCTCGAGTTAGCCTATCCAGAGAGTCTGTTAGGTCTCTTCCTAGAGCTACAGAAGCGTTTCGAGCTACCCTTCCTAGCCTAACAAACTCCTCTCCACTAACGCCGCCAGCAGAGGCCAATGCTGTAGAGCGAAGAGACTGCTCTAAACTAATTGCTCCTTGAGTAGCATCTCTCAAATCCTTGGCTAATTTGCTAAGATTTCTTCCTGAAGAAGCTCCCAAAGCATCCAAGCCCTTAGCTAGATTATCTGTTTGTGCTGCTCTTTGAAAATTATTGAATACGGCAGTAGCTGCAAATACTGTGGCCGCTACGGTGGCATAAGCGGGGACAAGAACACCATTCAGGGTTCCAGCCATTTTTGAAAAGTTTTTGGTACCGTTTGCTCCTGCTTGAGCAACTCCCTTAAGTCCTCTATCAACCTTAACAGTGTTCTTTCCTAGGTCGTCTAGCTGAAGACCTAGTTTTTTGGCACTCTTTTCGGTGAGACGCATAGTGCCGTCATCATCCAGTATAACCTTTACTCTTACTTCATTTGCCATTAGACTTTCACATTATGGGCATATTTGCCCGCGCTGGCTTTTCTTTCCGCAGCTTTGCGCTGCTTCTCTATCTTATCAGCCATATGTTTAGAATATAAAGATTCTAGTTTTGAAACAAAAAATACTACAGTTTTCTTGTCATCTACTTCAAATAAGTTTAGGAAAAAGTCTATAGGGGCCCAATCTTTTCCTAAATAGCTACCGCTCATACCTTCCCACCTGTCTGGAAGGTGATTAAATATAATAAAAGCCCATTGGACTTCTTCTGGAAATACGTCTAAAGATACTGGCATTCTGGCAGGATCGGGCTCTTGCCCTAATTGTTCGCACATGGCGAGATATTTATCTACCGATATAGACTGCTCTTTTTCGAAGGCTTCTTGGATTAATTCTTCGCAAGCCTCTACTTGCCTTTGGTAAAATTTTCCAATTCACCCACAGTTTGAGTAACCCATTCATCAAAAGGGTTAGAATTGCGCATTAGCATTTCTGCCTCTTCTTGAGAATAGCCTAATTCGGTATCAGGGTCCAGACCTTCAGTATCAACTAATAGAAGCTCTTCTAAGTATGATAATTTAAGACCAGACCACCCTTTTATCACAGCTTTAACATATTCTACTAAAAACTTTTCCTCGTCTAATACCTCTTCTGGTTGATGAGTTTTGCGGTTAAATTTGTTCGTAACGCAACGCTTTCTCAGCTTCAGAAGTTCATCACGACTCAAATAGCAAAGCTCTACGCTAAAGTGAGGCATACCAGGAAAGTCGATCTCTACCGTCTTTGACGGCTTCATAAGTGTTTTAAGTGAAACTTGTTCGCTCATAATAAATCCAAATTTGTTGTTATAGAAGGCAGAAACTATTTCCACCAAATAAGCACAATTATAGCAATGAAACACCATAATGTCAAGAATTATTTTTTCATAGGTCATAAAAAAAAGGGGGCCACATGAGCCCCCTCAAGAAACACCTTAGTATTACAAAGTAACTCCTCTGTAAACAATTGTTCCTTCGTCAGTGTTATCAACATCACCACCAGATACTTGTCCATGAAAGGTAACATCCAGTGTAAGTAAGTCTTCCACATTGACAATTGGCACCTCTAAGTGAGCAGTGGGGAGGTCGAGGCTAAAGTTAGGCGCTGTGCCATCTGCCGCTGATCCACCAACATTTACCGCCAGGTCGAATACATTACGAACAGTAGCTGTATCAGATACCAAGTCTGCAAATAATTCGCCAGACTTGCTGCTTGCTTGGTCATTGTCTAAGTAGCAAGTAACATTTCCAGAAATAGACCTAGCACCAGTAATATTAGCAAGAGGCTTATTTACAATTCCCAATTCTTCTGGGACTAGATAGTTAATATTGTTTTCGATGGTAAACGATCCTCCAGTCAAAACAATATTGTAAGTATCATTTGGAGAAACATCTGTTCTGACCAAATCAATTGTGGAGATTCGATTACGAATGAAGTTATTAGTAGAGGTAATAGCTTCACTGTAATCTATTGTAGGAATAACTCCTGGAGAAGCACCTGAATCTGCGATTTCGGCAGCGAAACCACTCCACTGAATTGTAGCTATACCGTCAATATCAAAGTCTACTGTTGCAGAATTAACTACAGCGTCGGAACACTTATAAACCTGAATATTTGATCCATCTTCAAAAGAGAAATAGATATTCACTTTTGTAGAGGAGGTTCCAAAGCTAGAAGTATTAGAGCCACTAAAGTCCCAAGTATTAGTAGCTAATAAGGGTGTATTTACATCAGTGGTTATAATGCTATTGCTAAAAACTCCTGTTGCGGGAGTAAATGTGTCTCCTCCCATCAACATTGCCCAAAGAGGGTCTTCGGGGGCTTGTGTAACTGAGGGCGAGACGGTAGAGCGGAAAGGACGAGCATAGGTGCTCATAGACCACTCAACGGGTGCAAGGTTATCGTTGAACAACAATCGAGCACGACGAGAGGTTACACCTGCTTCGTTGATTGTGATTTCAGAGGAATTGATTGCCTGACTGAAAGAAAAACCATCGAGAACTGGTACTTCCCAAACGTGAGTGCCATTGAACTCAACGTAGACTTTTGCGTTACGTGTAAATTGTAAAGCCATTTATTTTCTCCTGTGGGACTGCTTTGAAGCCTTTACTTCCTGAAGTTCCCAGCTTTATCTGCTAATATCTTACTTCGCAGATTATTTCACCAACTCCTAGGGGCTCAAGAGCACCTTCGTCGGAGCTTATACTTATAATAGTTATCTGTTGTGTATACTGAGTTTGACTGTCTCTATCTGTATACTGTAATCTAGAGTTATCCTCTAAAACCGTTTCCACATCCTCAAATAGTGCTTCTAATGCTGACATGGCGTCTTCTTCTTGAACGTAAATCCTTATAGTCAGGGTCATGAATCGGTCTTTATATCCACCACCCTGATAATCTCTGGTTTCGGCCCCTGCACTTAGATGAATAGAGGGAAAGTCCCTGACCTCATCCCAAAATAATAGCCTATTTTGAACGTTACTATAAACATTTGTTCTATAAGGGAAGTTTCCATTTATCCCTTTGAGTTTTGTTACCAAGGAATCTACAATGGACATCCTTCTAGATGTATAATCTCTGTTGGCCATTAAATTCTCCTAGTAAAAAATCTTCCAATAAGAATCTCTGATGCTATCTCTCGTATAGTAGTATTGATAAGAGACCTTGGGTCTCTTCTTTCATTTGACCAAGGGGCTTTACCCGCTCCCTGCTCAAAAACCTGATAAGGCTGTCTTTGATAAGTATATCCGATACTAGGAAACCCTTTTCTTGTTCTGGATATGTCTGTAACTCTAACACTATCCGCAAATCTACCTGTTCTATTTTCTAGTCTAGGATAGCCCATGTTCTTTCTTATTTCTGTGGGCAATTTAGCATTTAATAAAGCCTGAAGAGATAACAAGTCTTGATTTCTTTCCTGAAAGCTCTCTAATATTACTCTCTTATCATCTTGAACCGTTGGTTGCTTTTTACCCCTTACTTTTCTTTTCTTACTAGAGGCTTTGCTAGTCTTATTACTTATCTTATTATTTTTTATATTAGAGCGAACATTCTTTGATCTAAACTTATCCTGAGAAAACTCATTCAAAACGCTCTTCTGCATTCGCTGCACTTTAGAGTCTGAGCCTTCTGCGTTTGCCCAATATTTACCCTCTAATTTTGTTACAGCTTCTAAAAGTGCTTTGTTTAGTTGTCCTGCTGCCTCTTTTTCCGCTTTTGCTTGTACACCCCTATTTAGTGCTTTACTCTCCAAGGATATGTCAATGACATCTATAGGCTCTCCGGGGTTCTTAGTTATATTAAAAGAAACCTCGTCCGCCAACGTAGCTATAAAAGCACTCGCTTCTTTGCTTGCAGGCTGAAAATCCCATAAGGCCTGTTCAATAATTCTTTTTCTTTGCTTTGATACAGCAGAAGACTCTTCGTGTCCTATATCCAAAAATGCGCTGGACTTTATTTCGTCTCTTTGAACACTCTTATTGCCGCTGTTCAGTTTCTTTATCTGAGAGTTTAGCCTCTTTATCAATGGTCTTTGAGCAACCTGCTTTAATCTCCTAAAATATGCGAATACACTTCGGTTTGAAGTTTCACTTTTAGTAGCTAAAAGAACTATGAAACTCTTATTGTTTCCTATTAAGTCAGATGTTATATAAGCTCTTCGTAAATTCTGATTGAAGTTCTCTGGCCTCATCTGGTTATAAAGAGTTGCCACCATTTGAGGCACTTCTTCGTCAATTATTTTCATTATAGTGTCGGGAAGTTTATCAAATCCTTCTCTACTAAGCAGTTCGTTTTTAACTTGCTCTTTTAGATCCTGAGAATCAATTTTTATGGAATGAGCCTTTTTATCAGACACCAAATTTCTAAAGGCTTGTGAAGACTTTTCAATCTTCTTTTCTAATAGTTCGAGTGTTTTTATTAGTGCCTTTCTGCTCATTAAATATTCCGGTACAAATCCAGAACACGACGAATGTGATCTGGAAAGCCGGGGTCATTTCGTATAGCCGATGCTGGAGCACCCTCTCTTGTAGCGGAAGCAATACTTTGTCTCTGCTTCTGCTCATTATTATGATAATAACTAACAATATCTGCTACTGCTAATTCTATATCTCCAGGAATTGAGGCATATCCAGCAGTGTAGGTTACTTTTACTGAACCAATACCTGAAGGCCAGTTTTTATATCCCTCATCACTTGTTCTTATAAGAAAACAAGGGGCCTCTAATATATAATCGTATGAGGCAGGGCTTCCCGCACCATCAGAGAACAGCTCTGTGTATGCTTCAGACTGAGATGTTCTCTCATAGACATTCTGAATCTGTAGAACTGGGCCATAACCCAGCTCCACAGTATCAGAATCCCAACGTAAATTAAAGGTTTCTGTAACACCTGGAGAAGCACTATAAGTGTCAAATTCCTGTCCGGTATAATTCCGAACAAGAGCACTTACGGCAGTAATTAGAGTCTCAAACTTTTCATCATATTGAGTCGAGTTTATACCCTCTAATAACTTAAATTGATCTAATGTAATTAAGTCTGCCACTGTGCCTCTCTAAGTGATGGGGGCTGTATTACCAGCCCCCGCCAGAACTATTAATAGTTGTGAACTACAACGTTGTTGTTTGCACCAGCGTTGGCGAACATAAGTTCGAAACCACGACGCTGAGAAGCAACAAGAACGAGACGCTGGTTTTCAATGTCGTCGTCCTGCTCAACCGTTACACCGCGCAGTACAGGTACTACGAAGTTACGCTTGTTGAATGCTACCGCGAAAGGCTTGCCTTGTGCGGCTGCTGGGAACTCGTCATTGACGACAACGGGTGAACCGTATACACGACCCATTTCGCCAGTTACTCGAGTACCGACTTCGCCAAGTTCATTAGCCTTCTGGAAGTCTGCATCGTCTAACAAGTCATAGTAGCATTGTAAAGAAACTACATAAACTACGTCATCGGGGCGACGACCATACTTACCCATGCTTTGACGCATGTCAAGAAGCTCAGAAGCACTTGTTTGTCCTACAGGAGAAGCTGAACCTGTGTCCAGTGTTGCGCCCGCATTTGCAATCAAACCGTTGTAAGGGCTAGAGATTAGATCATCTGTAGCGCCGCCCAACAGCAAAGAGTGCTCAATAGCACGTGCGTGTGAACGAGCCATAGACTCACGGATCAGAGGAAGAATAGGAAGAATAGAATCTTCTTCTACTTCACGAGCCATGTAAGACTTAGAAACAAGCTTTGATACGGTCAACAGCTTAGATGTGAGGTCAACACCATTAAAAGGAGAACCTACAGCGTCACCGCGAGCTTCCAAGTTACCTTTGGGAGCACCTGAAGCACCGGTGCCAGCACCAGCTACAAATTCAGCGTAACCTGCGTCGGGCATCAGAGGCACGGTCATAGTTGCTGCATTCATTTGAACCTTACGGAACATTGTGTCCAGAACCAAGTCGAGTTCGATGTCTCGCTCGATTGTGGTAGATACGATGTTTTCGTAGGTCTCTTCAGAGCCAACACCAGGAACTTCAACACCACCTGTGGTGTTAACTGCTTTTTCAAGCAATTTACGACCGTAGTTTGTGTCCCAGCCTTTCTTAGTAATAACGCCCAGAACAAAGGCATCAGTAATGTCCTGCTCGTCTTGTTTTGTAGCTACTTGACCTCGGTCAGCGAATACACGCTTAGACTCACGAATCTTCTGAATTTCTTCAGATTTTTCAGCCAATTCTTTTTGAAGCTCGGCCACAGTTTCCATGTGGTCAGCATCTTTGTCTGCAAAACGCTTTTCAACGTCTGCAAGCAGCTTTTCAGCGCCTGTTGTTAC
>Ga0208644_1004461_pt1 | contig 10552 bp, 22 predicted proteins | sample VirMetDEL_Nov_18_FD_184517 | JGI IMG/M metagenome (GOLD analysis project Ga0208644, IMG submission 184517) | Aqueous microbial communities from the Delaware River and Bay under freshwater to marine salinity gradient to study organic matter... | ecosystem: Environmental > Aquatic > Marine >... | reverse complement strand
GCAGCACGGCATGCGGCGGGACGGCCACCAGGGCGCGTGGAAGGGTCTGCATCGGTGTCACCCTGTGGTTATGCACATCAGCCGCATGGGGGAACCACCGCCGGCCTTGCGATTGATCAATGCGGCGGGCAGGCGCACATTCAACACATGCCCAACGCGACCGCCCAAGAAAAAGGCCCGGCCAGCATCAGCCAGCCGGGCCCAAGCACGCGGGCCCAGGAGTTGGGAGGAGACATGGCCCACCGGATAGGCCGGCGCCAGTGCGTGCGTCTGCATGACCGCAGAAGGCGGCCGCCCTGCCTGCGCTACGCTGGGGGCTCTGACCCCACCCAACGAACGCCACAGGAGGGCGACCATGGAACCACTCTTGACCGCAATGGTGCGGATCGAATTGCTGGAGACGGCTGTGCTGGAACTGGCCAAGCACGCGGAATTGATGGACGCCGTTGCGGCTGCAGTGGAAGCGCGCGCAGCAGATTCAAATCTCGCCGGCCTGGACCCCTCGGCCTTCAAGCTGCTGACACGCATCAGGGACATGGCCGCACCCAAAGGTTGACGCCCTGTTTTCAAAGCACACCTGCGCGCCGCAGATCATCGATCAGCCGGAGGCGGGCTTGCTCACTGGTGTCGGCAATAAGCTGGACGACGGCGGCGCGGTCCAAGCCAGCGCCAGCCTTCAGGTCTGGACTGCGCCGCGGCTGCAGTAGCGGCACGTCTCGCACGACCTGCCCACTGAACACGATCTTCACCCTGATGCGCGGCGCGCTGGGCCGTCGAGGCCTGCGCTTTGCCACCGTCCGGCGGTTGATGGGCTCACGCTGCACGCTGGGCCTCCTCGGCGTTGGCACCACCAGGCGCAGCACGCGCCACATCGATCAGCGGCCGGCCGGCGGGGTGCCAGGGCCAGGCGGCGTCGGGCACGCGGTGCCAGCGCACGTCGGGGCGCAGTTGCTCGCACGTCACGGCGCCGTGCGCCGCACGCTCCAGGGCTGGGCATTGGTCAGCCGGCACACGCCGGCCGGTGCTGAACCACGGCCACACGTTGCGCCGGTCGGTGTAGCCCAGCAGCTCGGCCATCCGGGCCTGGCCGCCCACCAACCCTGACACCTTCAGCAGTGCCGCCTTTTCCGGGGGGAGATTGCTCATGCGCCAAGTCTACGTTACGCCGACTTCTGGAGTCAACGTTTCGACGACTCAATGGCCCGCCGACGCGCACATTGCCCGAATGGCACATGACGACCATTTGCGCAAGAGGTTCGGGAAGCGACTGAAGGCCGCGCGCACTGCGTGCTCCATGACGCTTGAGCAGGTCGGCCACGAGTTAACCGCTCTGGGCTGGTCGGCCTCGAAGCAAACCATCGGCCACTATGAGACTGGCAGGAACCTGCCCGACCCACTGGTGCTGCGTAAGCTCTGCCGCCTCTACAACGTCACGGCCGACAGCCTGCTGTGGGGCGCCGACGATGCAGACAGGCCCGACAACGCAGGGCTGGACCCCGCGCTGGCCGAGCGCCTGGCCCGCGCCACACCCGACCAGCGGGCGCTGGTGCGCCAGCTGATCGTCACGGCGCTGGACGGGCTGCATGTGCCTGTGGCCCCGCTTGAGAAACCGCGCCGCCTGAGCATGTGCCACGTCTACACCCTGCCCCACCGCCCGCCGTGTGCGGGCTTTTTTGCGCCTGGCCGAAGTGCGGCAATGACTTTCTAGCGCTGCAAGTCAACTTTCTGTTGACTCTTGAAGTCGTCTAATCGTAGACTTTCAGCACACCCCAAGGCAACGCTAGTCGGCGGGGGTGCTGAGGTCAGGATGCAACCCACTGCAAGGCGCACGCACCCCGCACTGCGCGACCTGTTCCGCACGCTGGCCATGGCGCCCGCGTGCATCGTGCTGGCGCACCTGCTGGCCGGCTGCGGCGGCGGCGACCCCGAGCCCGATGTCGGCACCCCGCAGGTCAACTGCGCGCTGCAGCCGGTGGTGTGCCAGTGACCCGCGGCGCCCTCCCCACCCTGCGCCGCCGCGCCGCCCAGGCCCGCGCCGCCCAGCTGCGCATGCTGGCCCGCCTGCAGGCACTGGATGCCGCGTGCGCCAGCCACATGCAGCACGGTGCCATGTCGGGCAATGACCCGTTGACCGACAGCATGCTGCAGCAGCTGGACTGCGCCGCCGCTGAAGGCGCGCAGGCACCCACACCCTACCCCGCCGGCATCACGCCGCCCCGCCGCGAGCACCGCGCGTGGTGGCTGGTCGCCATCACCCTGCTGGCCGCCCTGGTCAGCGCGGGCCTGCTGCTGCCCGCTGGAGCCTGAACCATGCCCAACATCCACAACGCTCAGCCGCGCCACTTTGCCGGCGAACTGGTGGCCAAGCAGGTGGACTGCTGCGCCGGCCTGCACCGCATGGAGGTGCAGCTGGTCGACGAAGACAACCGCGCCCACACGGTTTACCTGGCCTACGGCCGCGGCGATGCGGCGGCTCAGTACGCCCGCGCGCAGTTCGATCTGCTGCAGGTGGGCGCCTGGTATCACGGCAGCGCCACGCTGATGCACAACACCACCGGCCGCACCGAGTGGGCCGGCCATGTGCCGCCGCTGCAGCGGTGCCAGCGCCGGCACCGCTTCGGCCAGCTTGCCAGGGCTGCAGCATGACCGCGCCCACCATCACCGAGGCCAGCAGCCACATGACCACCGCCAGCGGGCTGGAGGTGGATCTTCGCTACCCGCGCACCAACCAAATCACGCTGGCCGACATCAGCCACCACCTGGCGCAGATCAACCGCTTCACCGGGGCCTGCCGCCGCCCGTACAGCGTGGCCGAACACAGCCTGCTGGTGCTGGACATCTGCCAGCGCACCATGCACATGGACGTGCACGGCTGGATGGCTGCGCTGATGCATGACGCGCACGAGGCATACACCAACGATGTGAGCACGCCCGCCAAGGCCGAGGCCGGCGACGGCTGGCACAACTTCGAGGGCCGGCTGGAGCGCACCGTGCGCGCCGCCTTTGCGCTGCACACCGCCAGCCACCGCTGGGCGATCGAGATAAAGCAGGCCGACCTCATCGCCCTGGCGACTGAGCGCGCCCAGCTGCTGCCGCCCACACCCACCCTGTGGCCGTGCCTGGTGCATGTGCAGCCGGCCAGCTGGGTGGACCTGATGGCGCCTGAACGCTGCGCCATGACGTGGGATTCCTGGCGGCAGGCGTTTGCCGATCAGGCCGACTCGCTGGACTTTGCCCGCAATGACAGGCTGGGCACGCACCGGGGCCACGCATGAGCCGCCGCGCCCGCAAGTACCACCCCAAGCCGGTGCACGCCAACGCGGTGCAGATCGCCCTGGCGCGCGTGAAGCCGCTGAGCGCGGCCGATGTGGCCGGGCAGAAAGCGCTGATCGAGCACGCGCTGGCGCAGTTCTGCCAGGGCACCAACTGCGACATGCACTGGTGCAGCCTGGCCGACGCGGCCAACATGGCCGAGACCCTGGCCGGCATGGGCCTGGGCAGCGGCGACGACGCCACGCATGTGATCGAGCTGGCGCAGCGTGCCCTGGCCGATGTGCACCAGCGCCACGACAGCCGCGGCAGCTGGACGCTGTACGCCGACGAGATCGACGCGCTGCACTGGCTGGTGCGCCTGCACTGCACGGTGCAGCTGCCGGCCTGCAGCTACGGCGAGCTGGGCGACGCCATGGCCGCCACCCGCAACCGCCTGCAGCAGGCCCTGGCCGGCAACGCACCGCGCAATGCGCTGGTGATCGACGGCGGCATGGGCAGCAGCCCCAACACCTGAAGGATCTACCGATGCTGAGACAGCACACAGCGGGCGTGAAACTGCCCACGAACACGCGCCACGCGGTATCGCCAGTCAATGAAACCGTGCGCCGCCTGGTGGTGGAGCGCGGCCACCTGGGCATCACGAACAAGCTGCTGCAGCACGCGGCCAAGTGCGACACGAACCGCGCCGCGTCGGTGCTGGCCGCCATGGCGCGCAATGGCGAGATCCACGCCGCGCATGTGCCGGGCGTGGTGCGCCACTGGTTTGCATCGGCCGAGCTGGCCATGCGCTGGAAGACCAGCACCACGCCGCCGCCCAGCCCATCACCCCGCCCGCGCCAGCGCATGGTGAAGATGGACCGCATCAAGGAACCGACCGACGCGCAAAACGTCGCCATGGTGCGCCGCCAGCAGCCGGTGGTGACGATCAAGGGCCGGGCCAGCAACACCGACACGCCAGCCACCGTGCCGGCCAGCGTGAAGCCACAGCGCGGCCCCAGCGTGACGCACGACGCGCGCTACCAGTGCGCACCAGGTGAACGGCCATACGGCGCCGGCTTTGCGGCAGCCGGCATCGGGCGTGACGCCACCACCGGGCTGGCCTGGGGGCAGCGGGCATGAAGACCGAGACCATCACCTGGCACGAATTGCCGCAGGACGGCCTGCCAGACGCCGACCTGACCGTGCTGCTGGAGCTGCGCGACCCCGATGAACCCACCGCCACCGAGGTGTGGCCCGGCTGGTGGAGCGGCGAGCGCTGGGTGGACGCCAACGGCTGGCCCATCGGTGCCGAGCGCGTGGTGGCCTGGGCGGATCAGCCGGCGGGGACGGCAGCATGATCGCGGTCGATCTCTTTGCAGGCGCTGGAGGATTCAGCACCGGCGCCACCATGGCAGGCTGCACCGTGGCCTGGGCCGCCAACCACTGGCCCACCGAGACTGGCGAGTTCATTGCCTATTTCGCGGGCGACTACCACATTGGCTATGGCGCCACGGCCAGCGATGCGCGTGACGCCCTGCTGTGGAGCATGGAAAACGAATGAGCGAAGGCAAGAACAAGGGCGGCCGCCCGGCCTTGCCGCCAGAGCAAAAGCTGGTGGTGGTGCCGGTGCGGCTGACGGAAGCACAGAAGGCCAAGCTGCAGCGCATCGGAGTGCAGCGCCTGCGCGACTGGCTGGACCGGGCGCGCGAACTGACAAGGAAGACTTGACAGATGGACAAGCGTGATTTGGTGGAGCGCCTGCGGGATGACGCGCAAGGCGAAGACTTGGGCGCGGATGGCGTGGGCTGGAGCCCGGACCCTGCACTGAAGCGAGAGGCAGCCGACGAAATCGAGCGGCTGCGCGCTGAGAACGCGGCGCTCAAGCGCGAGGCGCACACCTGGAGCAAGGCGGCAGAGCACTACGCGAAGCCCCTGCAACCGCTTGACCCGCTGGACGTGGAACAGCTATGGGACGTGGCGAACGCCGACCCATACGCAGACGAGGTGCATCACGAGTTCGCGCGGCTGCTTCAGCGCAAGCTGGGGATTGGGGCCTAACGATCGAAGTAACGCGGGGCCAGCGCTTGCCGCTGGACCTCGCGTTGACTGAGGGGTTGGGCGTCAGTTTCCGAAGCGAAAGGAACGTGAAATGAGCTACTGCCGCTGGAGCAGCATGAACTGGATGTGCGACGTGTACGTGTACGAGGACGTGGGTGGCGGCTGGACCACGCACGTAGCCGGCCAGCGCCGCGCAATCCCGCCGATTCCTGATCTGCTGTCGGGCTCGCTGTCGATGGCGCTGCACCGCTGGTCTGGTTGCTATTGGGAGCGCGAGAGCCGGACCATCGTGTACCCGCTGCGCTGGCGCGGCATGGCCTACCGGCTGTGGACCCGCCTGAGCACGTTCTGGCACAACCGAGTGCACATGGGCAGCCTGCACCTGATCCCGCTGCGGCCCATCGGCCTGCCACACGACGGCGAGAGCTTCAACGACCCCAGCCCAGCCGATTGCGCCGACCGCCTGGAGCGGCTGCGCGCCCTGGGCTACAAGGTGCCGCAGCGCGCGATTGATGCGCTGCGCGGTGAAGTGGTGGCGGACTAGATGACGCCCAACGTTTGAGCTAACCGGACAGACCCGGCGAGAAAACCATGACAGACGAACAAACGACAAACGCCGGGGCTGGTCCGGTTGAGCGAGGGGTTAGGCCCCGCGCGTGGATGGCGATGCACTGCGGCAATCCTGCGCAGGCGACCACTGATGAGCCGACCGCGATGCGCTGGCGCAAGGCTGGCGGCGATGTGCGGCCATTGTTCGAGATACCGCAAGACCTGCCCGACATGATGCTGCGCCAACTGCAACGTGAGCGCGCCATGCTTGCCGGTTTCACGAAGCTTGGCAACGAGATCGCCCGGGCAAAACGCTTGGATGAATGGATTTCTTGCCTCGGGGCCTAACGCAGAGGTAAGCGGCTGCCTGCGCGCGCCGATGCCCGAAGATGCGCCAAGGACTGCCGCAGGCAGTCCGCTTGACCGCCCAGTTGGGCCTGTAGCCGGAGCGTGACCATGGAAGACCTACTCAGAAGCATTCAGCGCGCGACATCGGGCCAGTTCCCGGAGGATTACACAGCGGCCGACCTGCTGCGGCTGTTGAGCGATGCTGAAGACGCACTGAAGGTGGCGCAGCCACCTTTGAATGCAGACAGCGCCACTCGCTTTGCAGCCTTTCGGGCCGCCCTGGATGATCTGTGCACGCGCCACGGCATTCAGCTCACGACGAGCCAATATGACGGCCTGCAAGCGTGGCCGCTGCACGCAGGCGAAACGCCGGTTTACTCGGCAGGCTTTGAGAACTGCATTCCAGATGGGCCCAACGTGCCCATGAGCGGACCCCAACGGCCCGCACGAAAGGACGAAGATGGAACAGAACTCACCAGCCGTTGAGGGTCCGCTCGATGGGCGTGTTGTGCCGCTGGAGCCGGAGCGCGACAGAACATGCGCGCAGGGTTGCAACGGCTGCGACGACTGCACGGACTACTGGGACGGCGACGACGGCCCGGAGCGCGACCTGACGTGCACGCACTGCCACGGCACAGGCGGCGACCCGTGGAACGACGGCATTACGCCGTGCGAGCACTGCGACGGCGAGGGGTACGAGTGGTGGAACTGAACGAGCACGACGCCGCCATTCTGCGGAACACGCGCCGCCGCGTGAACCGGGCGCGCAACTTTCCCGAGAACACCTGCGCCGCCTCTCGGCACTTGCATCTGATGGCGAACCAACTGGCGAGCGGGCAGCCGTACCCGATGCTGCAGGAAGAGCCGACGCACTGCGCCATGACGATGCTAGCGGTGCTTGAGTCGCTGTGGAAGGCGCGCACGGAGCTGGCGCGCCTGAAGCGGCACAACTTTGGAGGTAACCGGACATGACCGGCGACACAGAACACACTGAAAGCGGCACTGCGCCGACCGCCGGGCATGGTCCGGTTGACAGACTGGTTGGGCGGCCGGTGGAGCAGCGCGACATTGTTTGCGAGCTTGAGCGTGCGCTGGCGCGACTGGCGACGGGTGAAGCCATGACCGAAGGCGAGCTTTGGAGCTGGGTGCGCAGCGTGATGTGCCAGGGCGCCGACATTCGATGCGACTACGAACTGGGCTTGCACAAGGGCTATGAAGCGTACAGCGCCCGGCTTGACATGGCAGCGGCAGAACGCGCAGACCAGATGCTGGCCCGCCTGAAGACGCCCAACAATCAAGGTGAGCCGGGGGCCACGAAAGATGACTGAGAAAACGAAACTCCAACCCCTCGGCTCGACCGCAGGGTTAGGCTTGGAATTTGACGAAGCTGACTACCTGAGATTCGACCCTTGCGAGGGCGATGAAGGTGAGATTACTTGCCGAACTGTGAAGCTGGTGCGCGCCAGAAAAGAGCACGCTTGCTTTATGGGTGCCGGGCACTACGGAGACGGCCACACGATTAAGCCCGGCGACCTGTACCGAAATGAGACGGCGCTGGTGGACGGAGATTTTTGGGGGCAGTACCGCGTGTGCGTGCCGTGCATGAACAAGTGGCTGCACGAGATACACGGCGATGAAGATGACGCCTAACGTTCGTATTGAGCCGCAGCCGTAGGCTGTCGGCTCGAATACGGGGTTAGATGGCTGGTGGAGAAACGGGACCAAGTATGAACCGCGTGGTTTTTGGTGACTGCCGCGACACGATGCGCGACCTGAAGGCGCAGGGCGTGCGGGTGCAGTGCTGCGTGACCAGCCCGCCGTACTTCGGCTTGCGCGACTACGGCCACCCCGGGCAGATTGGCCTGGAGAAGACCCCGGCCGAGTACGTGGCCGCGCTAGTGGAAGTGTTCGACGGCGTGCGCGAACTGCTGGCCGACGATGGTGTGCTGTGGCTGAACCTGGGCGACAGCTACGCTGGTGGCGGCGGCGGCAACTACAGCAAGAGCGAGAAGCAAACACCACACGGCGAGCACATCACGAACGTGCGCAACAAGCCGGGTTGGCTTGACGCCGCTGGCATGAAGCCGAAAGACTTGATGGGCATGCCATGGCGCGTGGCTTTTGCCTTGCAGGCTGCCGGCTGGTACTTGCGCCAGGACATCATTTGGCACAAGCCGAACCCGATGCCCGAGAGCGTGACCGACCGCTGCACCAAGAGCCACGAATACCTGTTCTTGCTGACCAAGAGCGAGCGGTACTACTGGGACGCCGAGGCGATGCGAGAGCCGGCCGTGGCCACCGACATTGGCGCAATGGATGGCGGCGCACAGCGGCTTCCCGATGGCGGGAACGCCAACGATGGCCGGAACTTCCGAAGCAAGCGCGACAGCTTCAAGCGGCAGAACAGCAAGCGCGCGCAAGCCATTCCCGGCCAGGCTGTGGGCACGCACCGAGCGCAGCGCGAGGAAAGCGGGTACGACACTTTCACCCGCAACCGACGCAGCGTGTGGACGGTGCCGACGCAGCCCTACAGCGGCGCGCACTTCGCGGTATTCCCTGCTGCGCTGATTGAGCCCTGCGTGTTGGCCGGCAGCCGGCCCGGTGACGTGGTGCTCGATCCGTTCATGGGGTCCGGGACGACCGCCCAGGTGGCGCAGGCGCTGGGCCGGCAATGGATCGGGTGCGAACTCAATACCGAGTACGCGCCACTACAGCAGGCACGCACGGCGCAGGCCGCGCTTGCCATCTAACGCTTGAGCTAACGGGCTGCCGCAGGCAGTCCCGTTGAGCGAAGTGTTATGCGTGTGGTTGAAGACGAGGAAAGGTAGGCATGAATGAGTTGGCTCTTTTCGCAGGCGCTGGTGGCGGAATACTTGCAGGCAAGCTGCTCGGGTGGCGCACTGTGTGCGCAGTTGAGCGAGACGCCTATGCCGCATGTGTACTCGCCGCCCGCCAGAACGATGGAATTCTCCCGCCTTTCCCGATTTGGGATGACGTGCGAACCTTTGACGGCAGACCTTGGCGCGGGCGTGCTGACGTGGTTTCTGGGGGGTTTCCCTGCCAGGCATACAGCACGGCGGCTGCGGGCGCGAACAATGCAGATGACCTCTGGCCGGAAATGCGACGGATCGTGGCAGATGCAGCTCCCCGGTACGTATTTGCCGAGAACGTTGCCCGGCGAGCGATTGACGCAGCGGCCGACGACCTCGAAGCGATGGGTTACGAAGTCCGATGCACTGCCGTTGCGGCGCGCGACGTGGGTGCAGACCACATACGGCAGCGGTATTGGCTTCTTGCATACGCCGACGACCGCCGCGAACTATTGCGCGCCTTCAATGATGAAGCACGCATGCGCCCGCGCCTTCAAGTCGGTGTTTGGGGAAGCGAGCCCGAGCGCGCACCTGTGGCTGATGGGATGGCCGGCGAGGTGGACGAGCTTCGCCTCACTGGCAACGGACAGGTTCCAGCAGTGGCAATCGCAGCACTGCTTGAGCTTTGCGAATGATGAACACGCATAACGCTGGAATTCAGGCGCGGCCGTAGGCCGTCGCCTGGAATGACGTGTTAGGGCACTTCTTGGTGGAGAACAGATGAAGTCAGTAGCAGGCACCCTGGCGGCACCGTTCCCGTACTTTGGCGGGAAGTCGCTGGCGTGCGAGACAGTGTGGGCCGCGCTGGGCGACCCGGAGAACTACGTGGAGCCGTTTGCGGGCTCGGCCGCCATGCTGCTGGGCCGCCCCAACGTGGGCAAGGTTGAGACGATCAACGACGCGGACGGGTTTGTGGCGAACTTCTGGCGCGCTGTTTCGCTGGATGCCGCCGAGGTGGCGCGGCATGTGGACTGGCCGACCAACGAAGCCGACTTGATTGCGCGACACTCTTGGCTGGTGCGCAACGCACCCGGCCTGCTGCAACGCCTTGAAGCCGACCCGGACTACTACGACGCGAAGGTGGCCGGCTGGTGGTGCTGGGGCGCATGCAACTGGATCGGCAGCGGATGGTGCAGCGGCACCGGGCCGTGGCAACACGATGGCGAGAAGCTAGTGGACGCCCGGAAGCTGCCGCACCTTGGAGACGCGGGCCGGGGCGTGAACCGGAAGCTGCCGCACCTTGGAGACGCGGGCCGGGGCGTGAACCGGCAGCTGCCGCACCTGGGCAACGCGGGCCAGGGCCGCACGCACTACATCTACGAGTGGTTCGGCGCGCTGCAGGATCGCATGCGGGGCGTGCGGGTTGCGGTGGGCGACTGGCAGCGCGTGGTTACCGAAAGCGTGACCGTGCGACACGGCCTGACAGGGGTTTTCCTAGACCCGCCGTACACCAAAGGCGCGATGGACTATGCGGC
>Ga0208644_1004460_pt1 | contig 10552 bp, 2 predicted proteins | sample VirMetDEL_Nov_18_FD_184517 | JGI IMG/M metagenome (GOLD analysis project Ga0208644, IMG submission 184517) | Aqueous microbial communities from the Delaware River and Bay under freshwater to marine salinity gradient to study organic matter... | ecosystem: Environmental > Aquatic > Marine >... | reverse complement strand
ACTAGTGGTACTTCAGGTAGTTCAGGCTCATCAGGAAGTTCAGGAACTTCTGGCAGTTCAGGCTCATCGGGCACTTCAGGCTCATCAGGCACATCAGGTTCATCCGGCTCATCAGGTACTTCAGGTTTATCAGGCTCATCAGGAACTTCAGGTTCATCAGGTTCATCAGGAACTTCAGGCTCTAGTGGTTCATCAGGTACAAGCGGTAGCTCTGGTTCATCAGGTTCAAGTGGCTCATCAGGCTCTAGTGGTTCAAGTGGCACTTCAGGTACTTCAGGTTCTTCAGGTACTTCGGGTTCATCAGGAACAAGTGGTAGTTCTGGTTCATCTGGTACATCAGGCAGCTCAGGCTCAAGCGGTACTTCAGGTAGTTCAGGCTCATCAGGTACAAGTGGTAGTTCAGGTACTTCGGGTACAAGTGGTTCATCAGGATCTTCAGGAACATCAGGTTCATCAGGCTCATCTGGTACTTCTGGTTCATCTGGCTCATCAGGCACTTCAGGTTCATCAGGCTCATCAGGAACTTCAGGTTCATCAGGTTCATCAGGAACTTCAGGTTCATCAGGTTCATCAGGAACTTCAGGTTCATCAGGTTCATCAGGAACTTCAGGTTCATCAGGCTCATCTGGTACATCTGGTACATCTGGTTCCTCAGGTACTTCAGGCTCTAGTGGTTCAAGTGGTACATCAGGTAGTTCAGGTTCATCAGGCACAAGCGGTAGTTCAGGCTCATCTGGAACTAGCGGTTCATCAGGCTCTTCAGGTACTTCAGGGTCAAGTGGTTCTTCAGGTATAAGTGGATCATCAGGTAGCTCAGGTACAAGTGGATCATCAGGTTCATCTGGTACTTCAGGTACTTCGGGTTCATCAGGTACTTCGGGTTCATCAGGTACTTCGGGTTCATCAGGTACTTCGGGTTCATCAGGTACTTCAGGTTCATCAGGTAGTTCAGGTTCATCAGGATCAAGCGGTTCTTCAGGTACATCAGGCTCTTCAGGTACAAGTGGAACAAGTGGTTCCTCAGGTACTTCTGGAAGCTCAGGTTCATCTGGAACAAGTGGATCATCAGGCTCAAGTGGTACTTCAGGCTCTTCAGGCAGTTCAGGTACTTCAGGTTCATCAGGCACAAGTGGTTCATCAGGTACTTCGGGTAGTTCAGGTTCAAGTGGTACATCAGGCAGTTCAGGAAGTTCTGGTACATCAGGTGTATCAGCACCAGCACAAACTTCAGGAACATCCGGTAGCTCAGGCACAAGTGGCTCATCGGGTTCTTCAGGTACTTCTGGATCATCAGGCAGTTCAGGTACTTCAGGTTCTTCGGGTACTTCAGGCTCTAGTGGCTCAAGTGGTACATCAGGTAGTTCAGGTTCATCAGGCACAAGCGGTAGTTCAGGTTCAAGCGGTACATCTGGTTCATCTGGATCTTCAGGCACAAGTGGTTCATCAGGATCATCAGGTACATCAGGTACTTCAGGTTCTTCAGGAACTAGTGGTACTTCAGGTTCTTCAGGTTCTTCAGGCACTTCAGGCAGCTCAGGAAGCTCAGGCACTTCAGGAAGTTCAGGTTCATCTGGCACAAGCGGAAGTTCAGGTTCTTCAGGTACAAGTGGCTCATCAGGAAGTTCAGGTACTTCAGGAACTTCAGGTTCCTCAGGTTCAAGCGGTATTTCAGGATCAAGCGGTTCATCAGGTACTTCAGGTAGTTCAGGTTCATCAGGTACAAGCGGTAGCTCAGGTTCTTCAGGCTCAAGTGGTACAAGCGGGTTATCAGGTTCTTCTGGTACATCAGGCAGCTCTGGATCTTCAGGCACATCTGGCAGCTCAGGCTCATCAGGCACTTCAGGAAGTTCAGGCTCAAGCGGTACTTCAGGAAGTTCAGGCTCAAGCGGGTCATCAGGTTCATCAGGTACCTCGGGTTCATCAGGCAGTTCAGGTACTTCAGGTTCTAGTGGCTCATCAGGTACTTCAGGCTCTTCAGGTTCTTCAGGCACTTCAGGTAGCTCAGGCTCATCAGGAACAAGCGGATCATCAGGTTCTTCAGGCACTTCAGGTAGCTCAGGCTCATCAGGAACAAGCGGATCATCAGGTTCATCAGGAACTTCAGGCTCAAGTGGTTCATCAGGAACTTCAGGCTCAAGTGGTTCATCAGGAACTTCAGGCTCAAGTGGTTCTTCAGGTAGTTCAGGAACTTCAGGTTCATCAGGCTCATCTGGTACATCTGGTTCTTCAGGTAGTTCAGGTACAAGTGGTAGTTCAGGTTCATCAGGTACCTCTGGTAGTTCAGGTTCAAGCGGCACCTCAGGTTCATCAGGTTCATCAGGTACAAGTGGATCTTCAGGTTCATCTGGTAGTTCCGGTACCTCAGGCAGCTCAGGTTCTTCAGGTACATCGGGTTCAAGTGGTAGTTCAGGTACTTCTGGATCTTCAGGCTCAAGCGGTACTTCAGGCTCTTCAGGAAGTTCAGGTACTTCGGGTTCCTCAGGCTCATCAGGTACAAGTGGATCTTCAGGTTCATCTGGTACCTCAGGTTCTAGTGGTTCATCTGGTACTTCAGGTAGCTCAGGTACAAGTGGTTCATCTGGTTCATCAGGTACATCAGGTACTTCAGGTTCTTCAGGAACAAGTGGTACTTCAGGTTCTTCAGGTACCTCAGGTAGCTCAGGAAGCTCAGGCACTTCAGGAAGTTCAGGTTCATCAGGTACATCAGGTACTTCAGGTTCTTCAGGAACAAGTGGTACTTCAGGTTCTTCAGGTACCTCAGGTAGCTCAGGAAGCTCAGGCACTTCAGGAAGTTCAGGTTCATCAGGTACATCAGGTACTTCAGGAAGTTCTGGTTCTTCAGGTTCTTCGGGTTCATCAGGTACTTCAGGTAGCTCAGGAAGCTCAGGCACTTCAGGAAGTTCAGGTTCATCAGGTACATCAGGTACTTCAGGAAGTTCTGGTTCTTCAGGTTCTTCGGGTTCATCAGGTACTTCAGGTACTTCAGGCTCTTCAGGAACATCGGGTTCAAGTGGCAGCTCAGGTACTTCAGGAAGTTCTGGTTCTTCAGGTTCTTCGGGTTCATCAGGTACTTCAGGTACTTCAGGCTCTTCAGGAACATCGGGTTCAAGTGGCAGCTCAGGTACTTCAGGCTCTTCAGGAACATCGGGTTCAAGTGGCAGCTCAGGTACTTCAGGCTCTTCAGGCTCATCAGGTACTTCAGGCTCTTCAGGTTCATCAGGTACTTCAGGTACTTCAGGTTCATCAGGTACTTCAGGTACTTCAGGCTCTTCAGGTACTTCAGGTTCATCAGGCTCATCAGGTTCATCAGGAACAAGTGGTAGTTCAGGTTCATCCGGTACTTCAGGTAGCTCAGGAAGCTCAGGTACTTCAGGTTCATCAGGTTCATCAGGTACTTCAGGTAGCTCAGGAAGCTCAGGTACTTCAGGAAGTTCAGGTTCATCAGGAACTAGTGGTTCTTCAGGTTCATCAGGAACATCAGGTTCAAGCGGTACGTCAGGTACTTCAGGTACAAGTGGATCATCTGGATCTTCGGGTACATCAGGCTCTAGTGGTTCATCAGGTACATCAGGAAGTTCAGGCTCATCAGGTACTTCGGGATCATCAGGTTCTAGTGGTTCATCAGGCACAAGCGGTAGTTCAGGTTCAAGTGGTACTTCAGGTTCATCTGGCTCATCAGGTACTTCAGGCTCTAGTGGCTCTTCTGGTACTTCAGGCAGCTCAGGAAGTTCTGGTACTAGTGGTTCATCTGGTAGTTCAGGTACTTCGGGTACCTCAGGCACTTCAGGTAGTTCAGGCACTTCAGGTTCATCAGGCTCATCAGGTACCTCAGGATCTAGTGGTTCTAGTGGTACAAGCGGTTCATCAGGTTCATCAGGTACTTCAGGCTCTTCAGGTTCTAGTGGTTCATCAGGTACAAGTGGTAGTTCGGGTAGCTCAGGTACTTCAGGCTCATCTGGCTCATCAGGTACTTCAGGAAGTTCAGGTTCAAGTGGCACTTCAGGCTCATCAGGTAGTTCCGGTACTTCAGGTTTATCAGGTGCTATAGGTACAAGTGGTACCTCAGGCACATCAGGTTCATCAGGCACAAGCGGTAGTTCAGGTACCTCAGGTACATCAGGATCAAGCGGTTCATCAGGTACAAGCGGTAGCTCAGGTTCTTCTGGTACATCAGGTACTTCAGGCTCTAGTGGCTCATCAGGTACTTCAGGTAGCTCTGGCTCATCAGGTACTTCAGGCTCTTCAGGTTCTAGTGGTACTAGTGGAAGTAGTGGATCTTCTGGAACATCTGGGTCTAGTGGTTCATCCGGAACTAGTGGGTCATCAGGTTCATCGGGCACAAGTGGTTCATCGGGTTCAAGCGGCACCTCAGGTAGTTCAGGTTCATCAGGTACCTCCGGTACAAGTGGTAGCTCTGGTTCTTCAGGTACTTCAGGCAGCTCTGGTACAAGTGGCTCCTCAGGTTCTTCAGGTACTTCAGGCAGTTCAGGTTCAAGCGGTACTTCAGGCTCTTCAGGAAGTTCAGGTACAAGTGGATCATCTGGCTCTTCAGGTACTTCTGGATCATCAGGTTCATCAGGTACTTCAGGTTCATCAGGCTCATCAGGTACAAGCGGTAGTTCAGGTTCTTCAGGAACAAGCGGAACATCAGGTTCATCAGGTACTTCAGGCTCTTCAGGTTCAAGTGGCACTTCAGGAAGTTCAGGCTCATCAGGTACAAGCGGTAGTTCAGGAAGTTCAGGTACTTCGGGTTCAAGCGGTTCTTCGGGAACTTCAGGCTCATCTGGTTCATCAGGTACCTCAGGCTCTTCAGGTTCAAGTGGCACTTCAGGAAGTTCAGGCTCATCAGGTACATCAGGTTCTAGTGGTTCTTCAGGTACTTCAGGAAGTTCAGGTTCATCAGGTACATCAGGTACATCTGGCTCATCAGGCAGCTCAGGCACTTCAGGATCAAGTGGCTCTTCAGGTACTTCAGGAAGTTCAGGCTCTTCGGGCACTTCAGGTTCATCAGGCAGCTCAGGAAGTTCGGGTACAAGTGGATCATCAGGTTCATCAGGTACTTCAGGAAGTTCAGGTTCATCAGGAACAAGCGGTAGTTCAGGTTCTTCAGGTACTTCCGGTTCATCAGGCTCATCAGGTACCTCAGGATCTAGTGGTTCTAGTGGTACAAGCGGTTCATCAGGTTCATCAGGTACTAGTGGCTCATCAGGTAGTTCAGGCTCTTCAGGTACATCTGGTTCTTCAGGTTCTTCAGGAACATCAGGTAGCTCAGGCTCATCAGGCTCATCAGGTACAAGCGGATCTTCAGGTACTTCAGGGTCAAGCGGCTCATCAGGTACTTCTGGTTCATCTGGTACATCAGGCAGCTCAGGAAGTTCGGGTACAAGTGGATCATCAGGTTCATCAGGTACTTCAGGAAGTTCAGGTTCATCAGGCACAAGTGGTAGTTCAGGTACTTCAGGAACATCTGGTAGTTCAGGTTCTTCAGGTACTAGTGGCTCAAGCGGTACTTCAGGATCATCAGGTTCTTCAGGTACTAGTGGCTCAAGCGGTACTTCAGGCAGCTCAGGTTCATCAGGTACTTCAGGATCATCAGGTTCTTCAGGTACTAGTGGTTCAAGCGGTTCTTCGGGAACTTCAGGTAGCTCAGGCTCAAGCGGTACTTCGGGTTCATCTGGTAGTTCAGGTACTTCAGGCAGTTCAGGTTCATCAGGCACATCAGGTGTTTCGGCTCCAGCTCAAACTTCAGGTACTTCAGGTAGTTCAGGTTCATCTGGTACTTCAGGTTCATCAGGCTCATCAGGCACTTCAGGTTCATCAGGAAGTTCAGGTTCATCAGGAACATCAGGTTCTTCAGGATCATCAGGCTCTTCAGGAACATCTGGTAGTTCAGGATCATCAGGTACTTCAGGCTCTAGTGGTTCAAGTGGTACATCAGGTAGTTCAGGTTCATCAGGTACTTCAGGCAGCTCAGGTTCAAGCGGTACTTCAGGCTCTTCAGGCTCAAGTGGTACTTCAGGCTCTTCAGGCTCAAGTGGTACTTCCGGATCATCAGGCTCTTCAGGCACAAGTGGTAGCTCAGGCTCATCAGGTACATCAGGTTCTTCAGGATCTTCAGGATCTTCAGGTATAAGCGGATCATCAGGTTCATCAGGTACTTCTGGTAGTTCCGGTTCTTCTGGTACATCAGGTACTTCAGGTAGTTCAGGTACTAGTGGATCTTCGGGTTCAAGCGGTACTTCAGGTAGCTCAGGTAGCTCAGGTACTAGTGGATCTTCAGGTTCAAGCGGTACTTCAGGTAGCTCAGGCAGCTCAGGTTCAAGTGGTACTTCAGGTTCATCAGGTACTTCAGGAAGTTCAGGCTCTTCGGGCACCTCAGGTAGCTCAGGCAGCTCAGGCACTTCAGGATCAAGTGGCTCTTCTGGTACTTCAGGAAGTTCAGGCTCTTCGGGCACTTCAGGTTCATCAGGAACTTCAGGGATTTCTCCTTCAGCACAAACTTCTGGAACATCAGGTTCATCAGGTACCTCAGGAAGTTCAGGTTCATCAGGAACAAGTGGCTCATCAGGTACTTCAGGCACATCAGGCTCTAGTGGATCATCGGGTACATCAGGTTCATCAGGAACATCAGGTTCATCAGGAAGTTCAGGTTCATCAGGAACATCAGGTTCTTCAGGCAGTTCAGGCTCTTCTGGTACATCAGGAAGTTCAGGTACTTCAGGATCATCAGGTAGTTCAGGAACATCTGGTAGTTCAGGATCATCAGGCACTTCAGGCTCAAGCGGTACTTCAGGTACTTCAGGCTCTAGTGGGTCATCGGGTACTTCAGGCTCTAGTGGTTCAAGCGGTACTTCAGGCTCATCAGGTTCATCAGGCACTTCAGGCTCAAGCGGTACTTCAGGTACTTCAGGCTCTAGTGGGTCATCGGGTACTTCAGGCTCTAGTGGTTCAAGCGGTACTTCAGGCTCATCAGGTTCATCAGGCACTTCAGGCAGCTCAGGCTCAAGCGGTACTTCAGGTTCTAGTGGTTCATCAGGCACTTCAGGAAGTTCAGGCTCATCAGGTACATCAGGTTCATCAGGTGCTCCTGGTACCTCAGGTAGTTCAGGTACTTCGGGCTCATCAGGAACAAGTGGTTCATCAGGTTCTTCAGGTACTTCAGGCTCATCCGGTAGTTCTGGTACTTCAGGTAGCTCTGGTTCAAGCGGTACTTCAGGTACTTCAGGCTCAAGTGGTACTTCAGGTAGCTCAGGTTCAAGCGGTACTTCAGGTTCTTCAGGTTCAAGCGGTACTTCAGGTTCTTCAGGTTCAAGCGGTACTTCAGGCTCTTCAGGTTCAAGCGGTACTTCAGGTACTTCAGGCTCAAGTGGTACTTCAGGTAGCTCAGGTTCAAGCGGTACTTCAGGCTCTTCAGGTTCTTCAGGCTCATCAGGTACTTCAGGTCTATCAGGAGCTATAGGTACAAGTGGTACCTCAGGTTCATCAGGCTCTTCTGGTACTTCAGGCTCATCAGGATCATCAGGCACTTCAGGAAGTTCAGGCTCTTCAGGAACAAGCGGATCATCAGGCACTTCAGGCAGCTCAGGTTCAAGCGGTACTTCAGGCTCATCAGGTTCATCAGGTACTTCAGGTAGCTCAGGTTCAAGCGGTACTTCAGGCTCATCAGGTTCATCAGGCACTTCAGGAAGTTCAGGCTCAAGTGGTACTTCAGGTAGCTCAGGTTCATCAGGAACAAGCGGATCATCAGGCTCATCAGGTACTTCAGGCTCATCAGGAACAAGCGGATCATCAGGTACTTCAGGTAGCTCAGGTTCAAGCGGTACTTCAGGCTCATCAGGTTCATCAGGCACTTCAGGAAGTTCAGGCTCAAGTGGTACTTCAGGTAGCTCAGGTTCATCAGGAACAAGCGGATCATCAGGCTCATCAGGTACTTCAGGCTCATCAGGAACTTCAGGTAGCTCAGGTACTTCAGGAAGCTCAGGTTCATCAGGTACATCAGGTAGCTCAGGCTCATCAGGTACTTCGGGTAAATCAGGTATTTCAACTTATGGATTCCGTACAGAATACTCTACATCCACAACAGCCGCAGACCCAGGTTCAGGTAAATTTAGATTTAACGCCGTTGACCCGGCTGCAGCTACTGAAGTTTATATTAGTGAGACTGATTTAGATGGATTAGGTGTAGATCCAATATTAGGTACTTTAACAGATTCTACAAATGGTAATAAATCTGTTATAACATTTAGATTAGAATCTAACCAAATATACTATGATTCAGCATATGTTACTGCCCAAACCGATAATGGTGGTTGGAGAACATTAGATATTACCCATATTGATAAAAGTGGTTGGAGTAATGTAGGTAATGGCGATGCTATGTTCATGGCTATTGAACTTATAGGTGATAAAGGTTCATCAGGTTCTTCAGGTACTTCAGGATCAAGCGGTACTTCAGGCTCATCAGGTTCATCAGGCACTTCAGGTAGCTCAGGTTCAAGCGGTACTTCAGGCTCATCAGGTACTTCAGGCAGCTCAGGCTCATCCGGTACATCAGGTTCTAGTGGTTCAAGCGGTACTTCAGGCAGCTCAGGCTCATCAGGTACATCAGGTTCATCAGGTTCTTCTGGTACATCAGGTAGCTCAGGCAGTTCAGGTACTTCAGGTTCATCTGGTAGTTCAGGTACTTCAGGCAGTTCAGGTTCATCAGGTACTTCAGGAGTAGATGGTGCTACTGGTACATCAGGCTCATCAGGTACTTCAGGCTCATCAGGTACTTCAGGTTCATCAGGCTCATCAGGTACTTCAGGCTCATCAGGCACTTCAGGTTCATCAGGCTCTTCTGGTACTTCAGGCTCATCAGGCTCATCAGGTACTTCAGGCTCATCAGGCTCATCAGGCACTTCAGGTTCATCAGGCTCTTCTGGTACTTCAGGCTCATCAGGTTCATCAGGCACTTCAGGAAGTTCAGGCTCAAGCGGTACTTCAGGTAGCTCAGGTTCAAGCGGTACTTCGGGTTCATCAGGTAGTTCAGGTACTTCAGGCTCATCAGGTTCATCAGGCACTTCAGGAAGTTCAGGCTCAAGCGGTACTTCGGGTTCATCAGGTTCATCAGGCACTTCAGGAAGTTCAGGCTCAAGCGGCACTTCGGGTTCATCAGGTTCAAGCGGTACTTCGGGTTCATCAGGTAGTTCAGGTACTTCAGGAAGTTCAGGCTCAAGCGGTACTTCGGGTTCATCAGGTTCAAGCGGTACTTCGGGTTCATCAGGTAGTTCAGGTACTTCAGGAAGTTCGGGCTCATCAGGCTCATCAGGCACCTCAGGCAGCTCAGGCAGCTCAGGGACTTCAGGTTCATCTGGTAGTTCTGGTACTTCAGGAAGTTCGGGCTCATCAGGCTCATCAGGCACCTCAGGCAGCTCAGGCAGCTCAGGGACTTCAGGTTCATCTGGTAGTTCTGGTACTTCAGGCTCTTCAGGCTCAAGCGGTACTTCTGGCTCATCAGGCTCATCAGGCACTTCAGGCTCATCAGGTTCAAGTGGTACTTCAGGTATTTCACCTTCTGCACAAACCTCAGGTACATCAGGCTCATCAGGCACATCTGGTTCTTCAGGTAGCTCAGGTATCTCAGGTTCTTCAGGTAGCTCAGGTACTTCAGGTTCAAGCGGTACTTCGGGTTCATCAGGTAGCTCAGGTACTTCAGGTAGTTCAGGTTCAAGCGGTACTTCGGGTTCATCAGGTAGTTCAGGTACTTCAGGCTCATCAGGCTCATCCGGAACAAGCGGATCATCAGGTAGTTCAGGTACTTCAGGTAGTTCAGGTTCAAGCGGCACTTCGGGTTCATCAGGTAGTTCAGGTACTTCAGGCTCATCAGGCTCATCCGGAACAAGCGGATCATCAGGTAGTTCAGGTACTTCAGGTAGTTCAGGTTCAAGCGGCACTTCGGGTTCATCAGGTAGTTCAGGTACTTCAGGAAGTTCAGGCTCATCAGGAACAAGCGGATCATCAGGCTCATCAGGTACTTCAGGTAGTTCAGGTTCAAGCGGCACTTCGGGTTCATCAGGTAGTTCAGGTACTTCAGGAAGTTCAGGCTCATCAGGAACAAGCGGATCATCAGGCTCATCAGGTACTTCAGGCTCATCAGGTACATCAGGTAGCTCAGGAAGTTCAGGTACTTCAGGAAGTTCAGGCTCATCAGGAACAAGCGGATCATCAGGCTCATCAGGTACTTCAGGCTCATCAGGCTCATCCGGAACAAGCGGATCATCAGGCTCATCAGGTACTTCAGGTTCATCAGGAACTAGCGGTTCTTCAGGAAGCTCAGGTACTTCAGGTTCTTCAGGTACTTCAGGTGTAGATGGAGGTAGTGTAGCTAGATTTAATGGATATGATAATGGTACTTTAAATACAACTAATTTTGCTACTCAAGGCACCTCAGCATTTATTGATGTTTCACATACCCAATATGGTTTAGATCCCTCAACTAATGCTACTTACTACACTCACACTAATGATAGTGATACTATTACTATTGTTCAAGCAGGGTATTATATAATTA
>Ga0208644_1004459_pt1 | contig 10553 bp, 15 predicted proteins | sample VirMetDEL_Nov_18_FD_184517 | JGI IMG/M metagenome (GOLD analysis project Ga0208644, IMG submission 184517) | Aqueous microbial communities from the Delaware River and Bay under freshwater to marine salinity gradient to study organic matter... | ecosystem: Environmental > Aquatic > Marine >... | reverse complement strand
CGCTGGATGGCGTGAATTGTTGGAGGGACAACGCAGTTGGTCTTTGACTTGTGACGGCTTGGTGTGTTACAACATCAGCGGCAAGGAGACGGCCTCTGACCTTTATGGATATTTGAATGGACGCACGGCCTTGACCGTGAAGTTTGGAAGCGCCGCTACTGACGAGAAAGTCTACAGCGGAACTGCTTACCTCACTTCATTGAGCCAAGACGCTGGAGTTGAGGATAATGTTTCATTCTCAGCATCGTTTGAGGGAAGCTCTACGCTGACCGAAGCAACGAATGCTTAAACAATAACCGAGTGAAGGGGGAGGGCTTGCCCTCCTCCGAAACTCACTAAACCGAAAGAGATGCAGGAGCACATCGAAATCGCAGAAAAAAGCTACCCCATCAAGTACGGCTTCAATGCCTTGAGAATCTTCACGAATCTCTCTGGCATCAAGTTGCAGGACATGGGGCAACTGAGCACAGAAATCAACCTAGAGCAGGCCATCTTCTTGATGTATGCAGGTCTCAAAGACGGAGCACGCGCCGAGAAGACATCCTTCAAGTTGAGTGTTGATGATGTTGCTGATTTACTTGACGAAGACCAAGAGGCACTCAACAAGTGCATGGAGGTATTCGCTCGCGCCTTTGCGGATGCGGGAAAGATAGCGGCCCAGAAGTAGAGAGCGCACCTCTGGGCTGGGATGAGATAGAGCAGCTCGCGCTCGGCGAGATGGCGATGACATGGGAGGAGTTCATGCACCTCACCCCACGAGTCTTCACCAACAAAGCAAAAGGTTTTCAAAAGAGACTCGAGCAAGGGCTGCAAATATCTTGGGAGCAGACGCGGTGGCTGGCAGCAATAACTATCAACCCGCATCTGAAGAAACAACTCAAGCCCAAGGACTTAGCCACCTTCCCTTGGGAGAAAAGCAAGAAGGTAGCACCAAAAGAGAAGCCGACATTCACCCAAATCCTCAACGAAGCAAAGAGCCGTGGCATCATTAAGTAGTATCAACTTCAAGATTGGAGCAGACCTCAAGGACTTTCGCTCTTCGATTCGTAACATAGACCGCAGCCTCTCGAATATGTCGAGGGGCTTTGGTGCATTGGGTGCCACCATTGGAGCGGCCTTCGTAGTGGATCGCATCGCATCCTTTGGCAAAGAAGCCTCTGACCTCGCAGGCAAGGCTGAAGGTGTAGAGAACGCATTCCGCCGCTTCGCTGACCCAAGCCTTCTGAATGACCTCAGAACAGCAACACGAGGCACAGCGAGTGACCTCGAGCTCATGACTTCGGCTGTGAAAGCACAGCAGTTCGGCATCCCAATGAAGGAGATGACGCGCCTCTTGGAATTTGCATCACGCCGAGCACAGGAGACAGGCGAGTCCATTGACTATATGTTGAACTCGGTCATCGTTGGTATTGGTCGTAAGTCACCCAAGATTCTTGACAACCTTGGCATCTCAGCATCACGATTGAGCAAAGAGTTCAATGGTGCCGCTGTTGAAGCGCAGAGCATTGGCGATGTCACGAGAGTCGTTGCCAAGATCGCCGAGGAGGAGATGGGCAAAGCGGGTGCCGCATTCACATCCACAGGAGACAAGACCGCAGCATTCGCCGCAAGCGTTCAGAACCTACAGATAGCCATCGGTGAGAGACTCAACAAGGTCATGGGCCCTGCCGCAGGATTCATGGCAGAGTTCGCCAATGCTGCCGCCAATTATCTGAGCGAGCCGTTCTCTTCCAAGTTAGAGGAGGAGGCCGTGGCTGTTGGTGGTCTCATCATTGAGCTTGAGTCTGCCAACACAAGCAGCGAGCGCAAGGGTGAAATCATTGCGATGCTTCAGACAAAGTACCCTGGGTACTTGGAGAACATTGATGCGGAGAAGACAAGCAGCGAGGAGCTCAAGAAGGCTACAATCGCCTTGAATGACGAACTAGTCAACCGCATCGTCATCATGAAGCAGCAGGAGGCTATTGATGCCGCCGCTGAGAAGAAAGCTCAAGCCGCTATCAATGTGGCAGAGAAGCGCCGAGAGGTCGCTGCTCGATTGAGCCAAATGGAGCAGGAGTACAATCATGGGCTCGACTTCACCAACATGACTCTCGAGGAGCGCATCCTTGCGCTTCGTAATTGGTACAACGCCGAAGTCAAAGCAGGCCGCATTCGTGAAGTAGGTGCCTCTGGTTCCTTCCGTCTTGCGGGTCGCTTGAACACGCAGTACAAGATTCTGACCGAGGCTGAGATAGGGCTTCAGCGAGCAGATGCTGAATTGAATGAGCAATTCAACAGCAAGAACGAGGTGCTCAAGGAGTTGGGTATCAATGCTGAAGAATACAACAACACCCTTGAAATCACAAAAGGTGGCACAGAGGAGACTGCCACTGAGACCAAGGAGCTCACAGACGAAGAGAAGAAGCGCATTGAGAACCTCAAGGAATACGAGCGCGTTCTTGGCAATGTGAACCGCGAGGTCAAGGAGATGAACCAAGAACTCATCAACACGACCCTTGAGATAGGCACAGGCCAAAAGGATATGAATGCCTGGAGCGTTAGCCTCTCAGAGGGTAGCGATGAGATGGCTCGCTTCTATGGGCACCTAGACAAGACCCGCGCAGCGTTCGAGGGTATGCAGCCAATCCTTGATGAAACCGAGGAGAAAATCGCTTTGATCCCAAAGACCGCTCTCAATATGTTTGACTACATGCGTCTATCCATTGATGCTGTAGGCAACTCCTTGCAGACTCTTTTCGTGGCAAGCATTCAGAACGGTGAGAGCTTCACGAAGAACCTCATGAACATGCTCAAGGCACTCACGGTAAAACTGCTTGCCGCCGCCGCCGCTGCTGCAATTCTTGCTGCACTCATCACGGTAATCACAGGAGGCACAGGCTTCGCTCTAACTGCTGGGGGGCCGCTCTTGTCTGGAAGCGCACTAGTTGGAGGGCTCTTCAAGGGAATAATGGGCATCCCTCAGATGGCAGAAGGTGGTATCGTCACAGGCCCCACGCTTGCAATGGTCGGAGAGGGCGGAGGCCCAGAGGCTGTGATTCCACTAGATAGACTGAACTCCTTTGCGGGTGGCAATATCAATGTCACAGGCCGCATTCAAGGTCAAGATATTCTGCTCTCGCAAGAGCGGGCTTCTCGTATTCGTTCACGATATCGCGGCTTCTAATTATGGCAATCAGACTCTACTCCGAATTTCTATCAGACCAAGGCGCTCAGTACAAGATAGAACTGCATGACTCCGAATGGCTCGGAGGCGCTCATCAGTTCGAGTGTGGTGACGATGGCTTCACACTCAACTATTCGGGCGATACTGATGACATCATCAGCCCCATCATCAGCTCTGAGGTAGAGGTCGGTGTGGCTCTGCGCACGGGCCAAGTGCTCAACTATTTTGATGCACTCAAGACCTACCAAGAGAATCGCTTCCGCGTTGTCATCCTAAAGGCCAACAGCGTACCTCCTCCAAGTCAAGTGTATCGTGAGAGAGTCATTGCTGACGGCGGAACTCTTGAGGGAATGGACTGCGTTCAGAATGCCATCGAAGCGCTCGGAGGAGATGACTACAGCCTCTTTTGGGCTGGATGGGTGATGCAGGACTTGGTCACTCTCGAAGATGCCTCACAGCCTTACTTCATGCGACTCAAGGCTGTCGATGGAATCGGGCGGCTTGCAAACATAGAGTACACCGACACCAACGGCATCACGCAGAACGGCCTCGGAATCACGCGCAACAATCTCGTCATCTACAACTGCCTTGAAGCGGCAGGCACCTCAGACCTATGGGCAGCAGACACAGCCTTCCTTGAGACCTCAGTCGATTGGTGGGAAGTGACAAAGATGACCTACGCCACAACAGACGATCCACTCTACCTCTCTGGCGTTGATGTCAATCTGTTCGCAAGCAAGGACAATGATGGCAACACCGTGCGCCTCACCTATCTTGATGTCCTTCGTCAAGAGGCTATTCTATGGGGAGCGCGTGTGTATCTTACAGAGGGGCGCTTTGTCTTTGAGCAAGTAGGCAACCGAGCAGTATCGTCTCGCTATGTCAGCCGATACGACAACACAGGTGTGGTCATCGCCAACCCAAGCGTCTCAGATGACATTGTTGTTGACCAAACGAGTGGCAACGCGCGCCTAGCAGGAAACTCTTGGAACTTCTTGCCCGCCTTGAAGAAGGTCAGCGTCACCTATGCACAGCGATTCCTTTCGCCTTGGTTCGGCGCGGGAGCCTTTGATGCGAGCAACACCGAGCAAGTGCTTGGTTTCGTGGCTGGTGGTCAAGGCATTCAGCTCTCTGTCTACGGAAGTGTCAACTACACCATCACATCTTCAACGGGAGAAGAAGACAACGATGCCTTTGCCATCACGCCTGTCTTCCGAGTTCAGATTCGTGTAGAGGATAGCAGCAACACAGGCACCTACTACTATTACAACAGAGGCTTCAATGGTTATGCCTTTGGAGCCACTACATTTGACACGCCTGCCTGGTCAACAACGGCGGGGTACTACTACTTCGACCTTGAGGCTCAGAGTGTCAGCGGAGGCATTGGAAGCATGTACATGCTCACCACCATCACCACAAGCGACTTGCCTGTCACGGGTCAGTTCAGAGTGCTTGTGGAGAAGTACGCCACTTACAACATTCAGAACAACACGGTCTACACGCTTGCAGGACATCAGAGCGAGACTTGGAACATCGTCTTCGCCTTCACTCGTCTAGATGGAGGGCAAGACCCATCAAGCGGAGAGGTCTACACGGCAACCAACTCAAGCACAGCGATTGGTAGCAACCTCACACTAGACCTTGGCGAGATTTACATCGGCGATGGATCGCTTCAAACGGGCTACTTGTTGGCATTCAACAGCAGCACCTCAGCATGGGATTCTTCGATTGCTTGGCGTAAAGGCAACAGCGGAACAGGTCTGCCCATCTTGAAGTTGATGACACGCGAAGCATTGGCTCTGCACTCCTCACCTATTCAACGCTACAACGGCAAGATACTCAGCACAGCATCCTTCCAACCACGCCTTCAGTTCGATGGCAACTACTACCTCAGAACAGGCGGAAAGTTCGTGGCGAATTATGACGAATGGGATGCCGAGATGTTCACCATCGCTCGTGCGACCACGAACATCACAGAGGCTGAACCATTGCTTCTTGACCGCACTCCTGCACTTGTACGAAGCGGAGCGTCCTCACCCACAGGCGGCCCGAACGAACTCAATGCGGGCAAGGTCGGTGGTATGTCCATCGACATAGAGAACCAAAAGCTTGGCCCATTCCAGGAGGTCACCACAGGCGGAAAGGTCAACGGAACGCTTGAGGCTACAGGCAACACCACGCTCGACCAAAAGCTCTTGGTAGATGGCGGCGCTGTTCTAGGCATCTCTGGAGTCGGCACAGCATACCAAGCAAGAGTGGAGGCAGATGGCGGCACCGTGGAGGCTTTGAGTTGCGTGACCACGGCGGCCTATGACTTGAGTGTTCTCGGCGGCAACAATGTGAACATCCTGCAAGACACCATCGTGGCAGAGCAGTTGGAAGTCCAGAAGGCTACCTCTCTCAAGAGCACCCTTGCCGTAGATGGAGCCTCAGCATTGAGCAGCACCCTTGCCGTCTCTGGAGCCACTACCTTGAGCAGTACGCTTGGAGTCACAGGCGCGGCAACGCTATCCTCAACGCTTGGTGTGACAGGCAATGCCACCTTCGTCTCAGATGCTGACTTCGAGGGATCGCACACGGCACTCATTCAAGATGTCACACACAACGATGGCTCTGAGTACACGGTAGAGACCACGGACTTCATCATCTTCAACAAGTGGGAGGGCGGAACAGGTCAAGCCTATGTGAACCTTCCAAGGGTTGCAGATAGCGAGGGCCGAATGATTCGCTTCAAGTCAGATGACACCATTGGCGCGAACACCTATATCACCCTTCGACCCGACTCGGGAGATACCTCAGCCACCATTGACGGAGAGAGCTCGGTGGACTTTAACCGCTCCTATGACGGCATCATGGTCTTGTGTCACAACAACCAATGGTTCATCGTGCAACGCAAGAGCAAGTAACTTCTGAACAATGTGCGCAACTCCAAAGGGCCTCAATGGGCGCAGATAGAGTGAGCACTTAACTTTGTAACTAACATGGATTACATCCAAATCAACCCCGACAATGTCGCACCTCCTGCGCCTCGACAGCGCATTCGGAAGGTAGCGACTTATTTGCTTTACCGCCAATACTTCGGCGGCGGAGGCAATGAATACACGCTCGCATTCCAGACTCGTGTCCTCGCTGATGGCGGAACCCTTGAGTCTCTGAGCTGTTTGAACCAATCACTTCAACCCCTATTCCTATGAGCCTGTTCACAGAAAGCAGCCTCTGTCTTGTGCCTTCAGGTGTGAAGGACGGCAAAGTCTATTCAATCAAACCAACCGACGGATCGGGCGATTTGACATTCTCACGCGGTAGCGACATCGAGGCCACGAGGGTGGCGAGTAACGGCTACATTGAGAAAGCCAAAGTTAACCTATTGTTGCAGTCGAACACATTTAGCAATCCCACTTGGAGTATTACTGCTGGCTCTTCCGTTACGGGGGGGCAAAGCGGATACGATGGTTCAAATGATGCGTGGCTATTAACAGACGGAGGTTTTAGTGCTGCTTATTGCCTTTACCAAAGTTATGCATCTTCGGGTGTGCAAACTGCAAGTATTTATGCAAAGCAAGGCAGTACATCTCAAATTGAAATTGACTTCTTCGGCGGTACGGGTGGATACATACGGGTTGAACTTACGGACGGCTCTTTGCATTCTACACTTAATCTAATTGATTATAGCGTGGAAAGTGTAGGCGGTGGATGGTGGCGGATTTCTTTTGCCTCTAACCTTTCATCTACGGCTCTTTTTCGAATGGGATGCAATGGTGCGGGGAGTGTCTACATCCAAGACGCCCAACTTAACTACGGCCTCGTAGCGCAAGAGTATCAAGAGACCACGACCACGAGCGTAGTAAGTGGAATCACCAATGATATGCCCCGCCTTGACTATTCGGGGGGTGCTTCGTGTCCTTCGTTGAAATTAGAGCCGAGTAGAACAAATTTAATTGCGTTCAGCGAGTATTATGGGGCTGGTTCTTGGGCTAGTACCGATGTCAATCTTACGACTAATTACGCCCTTTCTCCAGAGGGCAAGATGAATGCCTCTCTTTGGGAGTTTTCAACGAATGACACTTCGGCAAGAATTCAATATGTTTTAGGTGGTCTTACAACGGGAGCAACTTATACTCAATCTTATTACATTAAATCTTTATCGGGTGACTTGACTTTGCGTATAGGAACAAGTGGGGCGGTAATAGGTGAATTTGAAGACATAACTGCAACAAGCGAATGGCAAAGATTTGATTTCACAAGTGTTGCAAGTGATACAACTGAATATCCAAGAATCCAAAATATAAGCGGAACACAAGGAGCGCGAATTTTAGTATATGGCGCACAATTTGAACTTGGAAGTTACCCCACATCCTACATCCCCACCTATGGAACCTCCGCCACGCGCACGGCCGATTCGTGTAGCAAGACGGGCATTTCTTCTTTGATTGGGCAGACGGCTGGCACCTTGTTTGTTGATTTTACCTTTGATAGTATAACTTCGGAGAATAGGCAAATCCTCCAAATATCGGACGGCTCGGCAAATATCTTGCATTTTAGAATTAGAAGTTCAAACGAATTACAAGCTTACGGAACTGGCAATTTTGCCCCATTTGATGAAAGATTAGCTTTGACCATAGGCGGAAGATACAAGGTGGCTTTAGGATATTCAAACGGAGATTTTGCTTATTATGTAAATGGTGTACAAATTGCAACCGATACGCAGTCAACAACGGCCAGTAATTTGTCGGAAATGTATTTAGGAATAAATAATTTATTAACCACCCCATTAGGTGGAACCATAAGCCAAGCCATCCTATTCAAAACGAGATTGTCAAACAGCGATTTAGCCGCCCTTACTTCACTTTGATATGAAACTACGCAAATACGCCTTTAGCACCTCACAATGGGCCACCGCAAAGCCCAAGATTCAAACCACCGATGACGAGGGCAACGCCTCTTGGGATGCCTCAAAGGTGGTCGCGGTGGTGGAACTTGGAAATCTCGTAACCACTCCCGCAGTTTATGACGAGGAGGGGAACGAAACAACCCCCGCCACTTATTCCGATAAGTATAGCGTGGACATTCTTTGGAAGGGTGAACCCCTCACGACCTCCTTCGCCTCTTATGAGGTATGGTGTGCGCCTATGGGCGTTCACGCTATGGGAGGGCAAAAAGTCCGTGAGGAATGGGTTGAGGTATGCAAGTCAAAGCGGCCCGAGTTATTCACCGAGCCAAGTCTTGAGCCATGAGCTTTCTGAATATCTTCCGCAATGACAACGAATGGAACGAGAAGACCATCCTTGGTGCTTGCTCGTTCTTTGTCATGGTGTTGGTGATGCTCGCCGATGTCATCACAGGATGGGTCGGCAAGGACTTAGTCATCAACTCCACGGTCTACAACTCTTTTGTCATCGTCACACTTGGAAGCTTCGGGATCGCTGGGGCTGAGAAAATCTTCGCAAAACAATGAGCAAAATCACCGAAGTCTCTGAAGACACGATGCTCGGCATGAGCCTCAAGACATTGGCAACACTTGGCGGCGCTTTGGTCATTGGCACCATCGCGTACCTTGACCTCAAGTCGGGCATCGCAGAGGCCAAAGAGCTACCACCTCCCACCATCACGCGTGTGGAGTATGAACTCAAGGACGAGTTGGTTCGCTCAGCAATCATGGAGACCCAGAAGCAAGTGGAGCAGATTGCTCAAGACCTCAACCGAATCGAGGCGTACATCCTACAACAAGGAAGGTGATGCGTGCGCTTGTCTTGATCCTCGGACTTGCAAGCCTCTCTGCCTTCTCTCAGAACATGGATGGCAAGGTGGTCATTGAGTACAATGCCTCCTGGAACACCTCCAACGGCTACAAGAACCTTGGGAGACTCAATGGCGCGAAACTCTACCGCGTCAACTTGGAGAAGAACCCAAGCGTCAAAGACAAGTACAACATCAAGAGCGTGCCTTGCATCATTCTCTTCAGAGACGGCAAGGAAGTGTGGCGCTGGGAAGCGGGTCTTGATATGCAAGTCCACACACACTACCTCGACATTCAAGACGCTATCAATCGATTCTAATGGCTAAACTTCAGACCGCCACCTCTTACATCTCAAAGAGTAAGAAACGCCGCAAGCACTCCAAGCAACAGAGTGCAAACAAACAAAGCAAGAACTACAGCAAACCCTACAAAGGACAAGGACGATGAGCAGCATTGAAGATTGGGCAGAAGAGCTTGAGGAGGTACCTGTGAATCCAATGTGCAGCATTGACGATCCAGAGTGCGAGGCGTGTGGCTCTTGAGTCGTATCTTTAAGATATGGCAAAGAGTGTCCGAATCATTGCAGGTGAGGTCGTGTACGACAATGGTGAGCAACCCATCACATGGGAGATTGAACATGATTGCTATGTCACCCTTGAGCTGCCCGATGGCAGGGTCTTCGGTCAGATAGACCCAGATGACCTTTTGGCAATGGCTGAGATAATCAAGAGAATGCAATGGGGAACATGGACTATCCACGAGAACTGAAGCGAACAGCGGCGATGCTTGGCGTTGCCTTGCTCATTGGCTGTGGCCCAAGCAAGCCACTCATTGAGACCATCGTGATGCACGACACCATCTACACAGATAGAGTTGTCTCTGACACGATTGTAGTCACCAAAGCACAAGACACCATCGTGATGGAGAAAGAGCGTCTGCGGGTGCGTGTGGTGCGCATAAACGACACCCTTCGCATTGAAGGAGAGTGCCAGGCTGACACCATCTACCGAACCACAACCATAGAGGTGCCTATCAAAGTAGTCGAGAGCGCATGGCCTTGGTGGGCAAGACCTCTGATGTGGCTCTGCATCTTCTTGATTGGGGTGCTTGCTATTCGCAAGGCCTTAGGCCTGTAGCTACGCATTGCTCCGCATTGCTCCGTATTTAGTATCTTTACTAATGCCGACAGGTGAGAGCGTTGGCAGATTGATGAGGGAGGGCCGCAGAGATGCGGCCTTCTTTCGTTTGGTATATACCCAAAGGAACACGATGCAAAAAAAGTTCTTGAGATAGTGTTGCTTTTTGTTCATTTGTTTATATCTTCGGGAACATCAATCAAAAATGTGTGTGATGAAATACTTCGACACCCTCTCCAGAGACAACCAGCGCAGAATCGCCTGGATCGCTCTGTTCGCAATCACAGCTGGGTTCGTCCTTGCGATGGACTTCGCTCTTTGGTTAATCAATGCAGCACTTCAATGACTTGGATTGTGTTCTTTCATGAGCACCCTCCCATCACCGTTTGGGCGCGTTCTTTTATGGATGCGCGCAGAGAGGCACTTCGACAGAGTGGCCTCAAGGATAGGGATATAAGGGGGCTCAATATGCGCTCAGACTCTTAAGAGGTAAGCCTCAGAGAGTTACGAATGC
>Ga0208644_1004450_pt1 | contig 10565 bp, 8 predicted proteins | sample VirMetDEL_Nov_18_FD_184517 | JGI IMG/M metagenome (GOLD analysis project Ga0208644, IMG submission 184517) | Aqueous microbial communities from the Delaware River and Bay under freshwater to marine salinity gradient to study organic matter... | ecosystem: Environmental > Aquatic > Marine >... | reverse complement strand
CATCAGGCGTTTTCCTGCTGCTCTGCCTTGAAATCTACCGCCTGCGCGGTCAACTCAAAGTTGCAGACACGCAGTTGCAGGACGCTATGCGCGACTCCAAGAACGAGCGCGAACGGCTCATCGCCGTGCTTGCCGCAGTCCAGTCCGACAAAGTGCAGTACCATTTGGGGTTAATGACCGACTCCGACCTGCGCAAGAAGAACGAAGAACTCGCGGCGCTCAAGGCGTCGTTCCAATCTAGCGATTGAGGGGTGGGATATGGCAGACAACTCAAATCAAACTGCTGGCAAAACTTACAGAAATTACACTTGGAATAAAGTTACGCTCCCAAGCGGTCGCACTGCTTATCAGAATTTGCGAAGTGGTCTAATTCTTTCAGTATCGCAATGGAATGATTTGGTCAGAACTAGAGATCCTAAAGCTCTTGGTGAAAACGTCAAAATGACGCCACAAGAGTTTCAAGAGTTTCAGGATTTGCCAGCAGATGTTTTGTCTAAAATGACAAAAACAAACGCCCCATTTTTTTCATTTCCTCCTGAATTTGAACAAGAACGCGCAGAAATGTATGCGCCTAGCGGGACAACAACTCAAGCACAAAAAAAACCAGCGACGCCTCAGTCTCGAGTTGCTCCGCAGAACAAAGCTGCTTTACGTTTGGCTGGCCAGAAAGCATTTACAGAAGCTGTATCCGAATCCGCTAAAGCAATGCAAAGCGGCGCTCCTTCTGCTACTGATGCCAATGTTGTCCCTAACACGCCGTCTGGCCGTCCCGACTACAAGTACTACGCGGACATGCTGAACGCTGCCGACAGCAACGACTCGTACTACCGCGATTTCTTGAACCTGCGCAACCAAGCCCGTGCTGCTGCGCGCGAAGCTGCCGCATCCAATATGCGCTACCAGTTCGTGCCGATCCGCGACGACCGCGCCAACCGCATCTACTTCGTCAACGCAGACGGTTCGGACGTCGTCCTCGACATGGGCAAGCCTGAAGATGTGCGCGAGTACCGCCGTGTCGCTGAGAAGATCGGCGTGGACATCAACCACCTGTCTGACTGGATGGATCGGTCGTCCAAGCCTCTGGCTCGTTACAACATGCCTCCTGGGAGCAATGTAGATACGACTCCCGACTTTGGCTTCTGGCGCAAACTGCCATCTACAAAGGCAGAGGGCGCTGAGCCTGCGATGGACACTCCGTCAACGCCGACAAACTTGGGCTTGTCGTTGGGCGAGCGCAATCTGCCTCGCAGTGCCAAGATGCCGTCTCCGCAATCTACCCTAGAAACAATGCAGCGCATGCGCGACTTGAGGATGCCTTTGGGAGGATTTCCTGCGGCACAGACGCCTGAGCCTGCGACCCCAGCGGCACCTGCACCTTCGGCTCCCGTCGCTCAAACAAAGCAAGCAGAACCAGCTAAAAGCGCGGAAGAACAAGGAACAAAAATGCAGCAGCCTGCTGTTGCCGCCGTTGCTCCGCAATCTCAACAGTTTACTCCGCGCGCTGCCGCAGCGCCTCGTCCCGCAGGCGAAAGCACTCGCATGATGGAAATGCGTCGCGGACCTCGCATGGGCGAGATGGATCCGTCAATGCCAAGCGAGACGCTTGAGCGTACGGAAACTCCTACACCACTAGAATGGCAAAGAATGCTTCCATTAGTAAAAACAAGAAAAAGCACATACCCTAGAAGGGATTTTGTTCCAGATTTATATGACGGTGAGGAACAACTTCCAGATTGGTTGTCCAACTTGTCAGTGGCTCAAAACGTAATTGGAGAAAGTATTTTTAAGGGATTACGAAAAGACTCGATGTACAAAGACATTCCAGTTAGCAAACCAAATGTCCGTCATCTTGAATCTGACCTTCCAGCAGAGCCACCATTGCCACCAGTCGAACAAGGCCAGGTAGGCGCACCTGTAGTTTTGACGCCAAGCAACATGCCGCGAGTAAATCCTGAAGATGAAGATATGAGTCGCTTTAGGCAGTATCGCAACTTCATCCCGCACTAGGAGGACACCATGTTCCAAAAGAAGGTCTACGCACAAAAGACTGGTGAAGATTGGTCTGACAAACTCCTGACCAAAGGCTTGCCGATGGCTGGGTCTGTCGCGGGTACTATTGTCGGCGGCTACATGGGTGGCCCTGCTGGTGCTGTTGGCGGCGCCCAAGCTGGACAACAGCTTGGCACTGCTCTTGGTGGTTTGATTTCTGACGACCCGTACAGCGCTGCTCGCGTGCAATCTAGCTTGATGGGGGCACCCAAGGCTGCTGATACAGCTTATGAAACATACCTTCGTCGCAAAGCCAACGAGGCGCAGACCAATCCACAAGGCACTGTGCCGCAGCAGCAAAGCCTTGCTCCTGTAAAGCAGCCGACTGTAACTTCTGCTGGCCCTGAAGTGCCTTCTGACTTTGGTGCAGGTTTCGGCGATTTGCCGTATCCTACCCGCGCAAGCCGTTACGGCCTGTCGCTACGATAAGGAGTCCTAGATGGCACAGGGCAAGACGAAATCGCCGCCCATTACCAAGGGCTACGAAGGTGCAGAGACAAAGTCGCTTGCGCCTAGCGCAGGCGAAATCACCCAGTGGATGCGCACCTGCGAAACTGGACTCTTGCCCATTGCCACGGACTGGTTGCAGAACAAGCTGTTCTCCAAGGGTCTGCAATACCTAACTAACGCTGGTGACCACACCATTATGCTGGTGCCTGTTCCGCAGAACGCCAAGCGCATCACGGTCAACGTCTTCTCTGACAAGCGCCGTACGCTCATCTCCAAGTTCACGGCACAACAGCCTATTCCTGTTGTGACGCCAGCGACGTCTTCTTCGGACGATCGCGCTACAGCTCGCGCATGCGAACACCTGCTGCGCTGGTACTGGCGCAAGAACGAACTGTCGCGCGAACTGGACTACATGGCTGGCGACGTTGTCGATTGTGGCGGCGGATGGTGGCACATCTACTGGGATCCGACCGCAGGCGAAGAGAAAGAAGTCGTTGTCGCACCCAACGTGATGGATCTGTCCGTCGAGCAGCCCAAGACCGAAAAGGTCAGGACTGGCGACGTTGTCTGTCACTTTGTGTCCAACTTCGAAATGCGCGTCGATCCTGCCGCTATGCGTTTGCGCGATGCCATGTGGATTATGCGCGTGTCGTACATGTCCACAGAGGTCGCTGAGCGCCGCTGGGGCAAGAGTGTCTACGCCGATGCCGCAGGTACCCGTCCGTCCATCCTGACTCCTGACTGGCTGCTCAACCCGCAGCGCCTGCTTGCAGACGACGTCTGCCGCATCATCGAGTGCTGGTACAAGCCGTGCGAGCAGTACCCGACAGGGTTCTACGCCGTCATCAGCGGCGCCAACGTGCTGCACTTTGAAGACGAACTTGTGGGCGGCGATTTCCCGTTCATCTACTGCGAGTTCGACCCCGACTGCGACAACTTCTACGGAACGACGCCCATGACTTATGCGCGCCGTCCGCAGATCGAAATGAACGGATTGCTGTCGCAACTGTCCGATGGCCGCGCACGCGGCATGTTCGGCGCTTGGGTTCAACCCCGCGGCGCCAACATGGACATCCCTACGGGCGCGCCACACGAAGTCCTTGGCTACAACGACACGTCTGGCAAGCCCACCTTTGTACAGCCGCAGCCCACTTCGGATTCTGCCTACCGCATGATTGATACGTTCCATGCGCTGCTAGGACAGACTTCTGGCGTGACGGACACAGAGCAAGCTACAAGCGGCAAAGACCGCCTGTACGCGGCAGAGCAGGACAACACCAAGCTTGGCCCCGCGCTGCGCAGCCTGCATTCGTTCTTGAAGCGTTCGGCGATGAAGATCCTGAACCTGTACCGCGACAATGCGCAGTTTGACTTGCTGTACGCAGTCTCCGACCAGAACGCAGAAAGCGATGTGCGTGCGTTTGTCGCCAATGAGATCAAGTACAGCGACGTCGAAATGAGCATCGACTCTGCGTTGCCGCTGAACCGTCAGGCCAAGCGCGAGCAGATTCTCTTGCTGTACCAGGCAGGCATGCTGGACAAAGACCGCGCACTTAAACTCATGGAGTTTGGTGACGTACAGGACGCCATGGGAAGCAGCAACCTCGACCGCGAGCGCGCGCGCAACGAAAACCTCATGCTAACCGTGCAGATGGTTGGTGTCGAAGAGTTTGAAGATCACGCTGCACACTTGGAAGAGCACCTGTCGGAAATGAAGCAGGAAAAGTGGTATCTGTACGACGAAGAGATCAAGAACAACTACAGGAACCACATCAACCTGCATCGTCAATTTATCCAAGCGCAACTCGGAATGGGCCAAGCACCACCAAACGGCTTGACAAATCAAGAGGGTGGTCAAGACAATGCGGTAGGCGCTATGGCAGAAGTACCTGCCTCCAACGCGTCGAACGCTGTCATCCCGATCAACGCACCCGTAAGCGAACGGGACAATGCTGCGCTCGGTATCATCAACGCAACAACAATGGAGTAGCCCGTGGCTGATAACAACGTCCAGACCAGCACTAGCGAAAGCAGCGGAAGCGAACAGTTTTCGTGGCGCAACCTACCCAACGGCGACGAGTTCGCATCGGGAATGGCAGAGTTTGCGCGCGGCACGCAAGGAGAGGATTCGGACAGCGACCTCGGCGAGCATATGCGCGCAGAGGACTACAGCGACGAAGGCGATTCCAGCGAAAGCGAAGTCCAAGTCGAGCAGCCTGTCAGCAAACCAGCCAAGACTGGCCCTGTGGACATGCAGTCGCTGATGCTCCAGATGCAGCAGCAGCAATTGCAGATGTTCCAAGAGATGCAGCAGCAACTTGCCTCGACGCAGACCAACCAGGTCGCCGCCGCTGTGCAGGCTGCCCTTGCGCAGATGGGCCTTGGCAGGCAGGAGCAGGTGCAAGAGGAAGTCGATCCGATTGCAGCGCTCGACCCCGATGACCCCGACTACTTCTTCAAGAAGACCGATGCGCACATCGCCAAGCTGGAGAAGCAGAACCGCATGCTCATGGAGCGCCTTGAAGGCGAGCGCATGCAGCAACAGCAGGCTGTCCAGCAGCAGCAGGCGCAGCAAGCGCAACAGGCGTTTGTGTCGTCGGTGAGCAACGACCTTGGCCGTGCAGTCGATTACATCTTCCAAGGATGGCCCGACTCGCCCCAGGTGCAGTCGCTCAAGAACATGGCAGCAAACACTGTGGATGCAGAGTGGCACGCTCACGGCTACAAGCCTGAAGGCTACGCTATCGGCATCCGCAAGGCTCAGGAAATGCTAAAGAGCATGGAGCCGCTCAAGCACAATTTCGCCCCGCGCGCCAAGACGCCAGGGCCAGTCGGTCGCGGGAACAATCCTCCGTCGTCCATGCCAGAGCCGCAAGGCCTTTCGTGGCGGCAGATGTTTGATACTACCCGCAAGAATGATGCCTCTGCTCTTCGGGAGGCAATCAAGAATGGTCTGCACTAGCGCGGTGCTAGGAACGATCATTGTAGTGGGTCCGTGTGACCCAAGGAGCGTGTGATGGCTACTCCTATTACCGCGTTTGAGGGTGTCAATACCGTACCCAATCTACTCAAGCGCCGTTACGGTAAGGTCGCCCAGACCATTCCGTTGAAGTTTGACCTGTACAAGTGGCTGGACGCTGCGCCGTCCTTTGACTTCAAGGGACGCGATTTCGTGTTCCCGGTTATCACTGGCCCTGGTGGCGGCTTCACGGCCTACGCGGAAGGCGGCAAGTATCCTGGTGCGGTCAAGCCCGTCATCACGGATGCCACCCTGCCCATCACGCAGATCGCGACGCTGGTGGCGTTCTCGAACCTCGACATGATGCTCGGTAAGAGCGATGCCGATGGCTTCCTGCGCAACACCGACAAGATCGTCCAGCTCGCGGTTGAGAACTTCAAGCGCAAGCTGAACATCGAGTTGTACGGCCTGCACCCGTTCAAGAAGAGCAACGGTGCTGCGTTGGCCGCTGGTGAGCAGTCGCTCAACGGCGTGATCAACCAGATCACTGCTGTTGCTGGTGGCCCGCCCGTCACCACCATCACCGTGGATCGTCCGCTGGGCTACGCCAATGCCGACCTCGGCGCGCAGCGCTTTACGCGTTACTTGATTCCGGGCGATGTCTTGTCGTACGGCACCATCGCTGGCAACGTGTACACCGTCAAGGGTCACCTGCAAATCAACAGCGTGAACCGTTCGGCCAACACGGCGAGCATCACCGTGCTGTCGAGCACCGGTGGGCAGCCTGCTGGCAATGACTGGCTGTGCTACGCGGACGTCGATCTGGCGACCAACAACAGCTACGGTCGTATGCCGCAGGGCCTCGGCACCGTCCTGTACCAGGATGACATCGGTGGCGTTGCCCAGTCGATCGAAGGCGTGACTGTGACCAGCAACGACCCGCTGGGCTGGTTCTCGCAGAAGATCACTTCGGCTGGCCCCTTCGACCAGACCGATTGGCATCAGCTGAACCGTAACATCGAGATCGTGTCGCAGGGTCCTGAGACTGCTATCGTCAACGACCCCACGATGAAGGACACCTACGCTGGTACGATCATCCCCGATCAGCGTCTGGTTGCGCAGGAGGCGAAGGGCGGCTTCAAGGAGCCTGAGTTCGCCAGTGGCCGTCCGATCAAGATGGTCTACGACATGCACTGCCCCTACGGCATCACCTTCTTCCTGTCGAAGGAAGAGGTGTTCTGGCTCAAGACGATGGCTGAGCCTGGTTGGGACAATGCTGGCGGCGGTCAGTGGAAGTCGTTCCAGCAGCAGGATGCCGTGTACGGTGCCTTCAAGTGGTACTTCAACATGGGCTTCCAGAACCTGAACAGCCACGGTGCGGTCAAGGGCATCCAGATTGCCAACGCCCCGCTGTAACTGTAGACTCAGGCTGCGTGCCGACAGGAGGGGGTGGGTGCTGTGCCTGCCCCCTCCTAGCTCGGCCTTCCCTTTGGGCTAAGCCCCAACGAGGACGCCATGATTGTCAATCACAACGTCAAGAAGAATCAGTTTGTCGGCCTGCAGCGCGCGTACTTCGACGTCGCTGGCGCTGGCGATGCCACCATTGAATTCCCGCTCACTGGTCCCAAGCAGATCCGCAAGATTGCTGTGGTGACCGCCGACAACAGCGCTGCTGTCGGACCCCTGACGCTTGCCGTCAAGCAAAGCGCTGCATCGCTGACCAACATTGTCAGCGGCTTGAACATCAAGCAACTTGCCAACACCTACGTCGTTGCTGACGAGGCTGCTCTGGACAAGAACTTGGTCAAGATGAGCGCCTCGTTTAACGGCATTGCGTTCGCTGTCAACAACGCCGCTGGCGCTGATAGCTGGTCGTTCCGCGTTGAGGTCGTCTACTCGGCTCGCACCAACGTGAACGACAACGTGTACGTTGACGAAAAGATCGAGGGTATCCTGTGAACGAAAGTGCATACACGATCTTGCACAACATGGCCCATCTACGCCGTGGGATTTACTACGGCTTTGATGCTGACGAACTGTCCGTCATCAAGGACGAGTTCCCAGGCGTAGAGGTCATGTGGAATCTCAGGACTGAGAAGATGGAACTGTGGTCCATCGGCGAAAGCGGCAAACTGCCGCTACGCTTCTTGGATGACATTCCTCGCGAAGACATGTACAAACTGCACGATACGCTACGCGAAATGCGTGCGAACGCGATGCGGTACAAAGAAGGCATGTACGCCGAAATCGAGCGGAAGAAGCTGCAGGAGCAACACGACCAACAGGTCAAGGCTACTGTAGAAGCAATCGACCCCGACAAGGTACGCAGCGCCTTCAAAGAAATGCGCGGTGACATCAAGCCGGTATCGGTGTCCGCGACAGACTAGGCCGGCAGGGGTAAGCCATGAACCTTGGCGAAGCTCGGGCGCTAGTCCGCATGTACATCAACGAACCCAAGGCGCAGACTTGGAGTGATGCCCAATTGAACGGCATCATCCAAGAGGCCAACCGCGAGGTGTACAACCGCCTTGTGTCGATCTGTCCGCAGTGGTTTGCCAGTGAAAAACAGTTCACTTGGACAGCCATGACGCCCAAGGTCAACATTCCCACCAAGCTGGACTCTACAGGTACGGCTATCGGTGATGTGCGCCGTGTCCTCGGTGTGTTCGTCTTGCAGAAGATCGGCAACGTCAACGTGGACAACCCGCCGTACCCGATGATTCCCAAGACGCGCATCTCCGACCTGTACGAGGTCAAGTTCAACAACTACACGGTTGTGCCGTCTATCGCGACCAGCTATCCCAGCAACCTGTCGGCGAGCATCACATACAGCTACTGCCTGCTTGGCCCCGACATCTACTGCTGGCCCGTGCCTCAGACCGACCTTATCATCAGCCTGTTCCAGATCCCGACAGTTGCTACGCCGACTGCTGACAACAACGAACTGCTCGTACCAGGACGGTTCTCCAACCCTACGCAGTTGTTCGACCACCACGAACTTGTGCCTCTGCTTGCTGCGGTCAAAGCCAAGACGGCTGTCGGCGACCCTGACAACCATTTGTCGAGCATCTACGAATCCCGTATGGAATCGAGCAGGCAGTCGCTTGCGATTGACCAGCAGATCCAGAACCCTGTCCAAGTACGCGGGGTGGGCTGATGGGCATTGTAAACTACCAGCCGCAGCAAGGCTCGATGCAGTTGTCCGTTGCGGAGCAGCGGCCTGTAGACTGGTCTTTGCTTGTCAACGGACGCATTGTCGATGGAGTACTGCAGACGCGCCCAGGTTGGGAAATCATGCGCGCACCGCAGACCTACTCTACTGTTGCGGATCCATCTTCTCCAGACGGCTTTGCCTATCAGGTCAACGACTGGGAAGTGGCTGTAGTAGATGCAAGCAAGCCGCTAGGATCGTTTCTGTTCTCTTCGCCTACAGGCGACGAGTGGATCTTCAGCATTCGCAACGATGGCGCTGCTTACAACAAGTTTGAAATCTGGACGACCAGTGGACAGAAAGTCCTAGACCAAGCCAACTTGGCTATAGGACTTCTAGTTCCATCGGTCAACGGCAAGCTGATTGACAACTTCAACAGCATGTTGTTTGACCCGACAGACAAGACGTATTGCTTTGTCCGCTTTGTCGATACGGTGTTCTTCTGCAACGGTGGCTACCTGTGGCGTTGGGAACCTCTGCGCTCTATCCATCGTCCTGAGATTGTCTCTGCATTTCGAAACGCCAACAACGCAACGGCAGGCAACTATGCAGTCGGGCCAATCTACGGCGCCAGCATCCTTGCTGTGCATCTTGACTGCCTAGTTGTTTCTGGCTTTGAGCAGGGCACGACGATTGCTTTCGACAAAGCTGTGCGTGTCAACAACTCCGCTTCTCCTGTGCGTCCAGATCCCAGCAAACCTGGGCCATTGCTGATCACGCCAGACGACAACGGTGTTGTGTTCAATCCGTACTACATGATGGTTTCGGATCCGCTGTTGCCTAACTGCTTCCAGATTGCAGGCATATTTCAAGCGCCTTTGACAAATCCTATTTCGGCTATGGCCTCGCACACAGGCCGTCTTGTCATCTGGTCGCAGTCTGAGATGGGCGTAATCTCTGGGCAAATCGTTGTAGCGAACCAGATTTCTTTCCAGATTGTATCGACCAGCATTGGCTGCATGGGCAAGCGCGCCTTCTGTCAGACCTCTCAGGGTTTGCTTGTGTTCCTTGGCGACACGAATGTCTACGGCTGGGATGGCAGCGGTATCCCGCAGATTGTGTCAGAGCAGATCCAGATGTTGTTCCGCGAAGGAACGCAAGGTTTCTGGCGCTGGAACTTCACTACACCTACCTATGACGTCGGTGAAATTGCTGCGCTTCCCTTCCGTGCTTTGACCACCAAATCAGATGACGCTTGCGCTGTATGGAACGTAGCCAACGGATATGTCGCTATCTCAGTGACGTCTGGAACGCAGAAAGAAAGCAACGACTTGGTGTTGTGCTGGAGTCCGACTAGCAACCAGTGGTGGATTGATTCTGTCGAGCCTGCTACACCTGAGTTTGTCCTTGCTGGTGCGGTGCCTGATCAATATTGGCAACCCAACTTCAGTGCGCCCAAGAGTGCTGCTGTAAGCCGCCACACGTTGATGGTATCCGAAGCTGACCCCACGCTGATCTTTGCTCAGTGCTACGCATACGAAAGCTATACGACAGATGTGCCGTCGATGAGCATCTGCGTATTGCGCGGGGATACAGACGACGCCTTTATGTACGCTTCTACATCGCTGCCTGACAAGAACCGATTCGCGTTCTTGGCTATCTCTGCGCCTGTGTTCCTTGGCGATAGCGAACACAAACTGCAACGCCGTCTGTTCATGCGCACAATGGGTGTTCGCCCCAACGAAGTGGACATGTTCGTTCCTGAATTGACGCTGCACATCATCCCTGAAGACGGCCACACGGATGTGGTCAACAGCACAGACACGACTTCTGTGACTTCAGAGCAGGCGCTTAGCACTTGGCGCGACAGCCAACTTGGCGCTTCGTACTGGCAGGATGCACCAGGTGCACCTGTATCAGGCATGTACGGCGGCACAGGAACATTTCCGCCTGGAT
>Ga0208644_1004447_pt1 | contig 10565 bp, 18 predicted proteins | sample VirMetDEL_Nov_18_FD_184517 | JGI IMG/M metagenome (GOLD analysis project Ga0208644, IMG submission 184517) | Aqueous microbial communities from the Delaware River and Bay under freshwater to marine salinity gradient to study organic matter... | ecosystem: Environmental > Aquatic > Marine >... | reverse complement strand
ATTCTTCATCTTACAGACTTACATTAGGCTTAAAGATCTTACCAAAGCCCTTCATTACCAGTTTGATTCCATTAGCTCCATAAACAGAACCCTCTGACAGCTCCAGAGTAATCTTAAAGGATACCTGAGGAGGAATCACAATAGATGTGAGCATAGGCAAAGAAACCAGGGATCCGCTGTTATTTGAAGAGATCGGAAATTCTTGAAAGCCATCTGTAGCAGCATACTGGAGATTGAAATCCTTTACTACACAATCATCTCCCACGTAGACATTGAGATTTGTTGCTGTAGCAAATGGAGTTCCACCAGCTGCTGAGAAGATGAGTTCATTGATTACCATCGATTCCTCAGAATCCAGCTTGTTTGAATCCAGGTTAGTCTGGAAAGCTGTTTTCCCAGCAAAATTCTGGAAGAACTGGCCAAACGTAAGAGCTGCACCAGAAATCGTATCATAGACAGCCCTGGTCGTGTCTTGTTGTGAGGCAATAGCCCGAACTCCGAGCGAATTATTTACGGAATTGAGTTTAGCCCTGGGCGTAGTGAATGTTCCCATTATCAGAGAGATTGTTTGAGATTAAGTAGAACTCCAGTTCCATACAGCTCACAGCCAATTCGAGGATGTCCAGCTGCACCAGTCGCAGAACCTTGTGCATCTTCTACAGAAATGCGGAAATGCCATTCTACCTGGGGAGGAATTACGATGCCGATCAATGGAGCCAGGTAAAAACCTTTGTTAGTGGTTCCCTTATTAGTATTTGACTGGGATACAATATCCAAAGGAATATCTTTTAGCACTCCCTGATTTCCGATCACCAGTTCACCATAGACTGCACCTTCCAGAGCTTCGATGCCGACTACAGCAGCACCATCACCATCCAGAGTAGTCTTGTAAACATTGATGTATTCAATCAGCAGAGCCTCATTTACCTGGAAACGATTGTCCGAAATGTTAGTATTCGGGAAGGCTCGTTGTCCCACGTTCTTGAAGAAATCAAAACTCTGATTTGCTGCATTTGGATTTGCTAGGGTATCAAACACATTTCGTGTAGTCCCCTGCATCTGGTCTAGTGTAGACAAACCCAGTTCCTGGGCTACATACTTGAGCTTTTGCTGCTGGTTCATCGATCAGATTTTAATACAGATTGTTAGCGTATCCGCTGGAATAGATGTTGTCCCCTCCCATATCGTTCAAAGGAACTTCATATCCGCTGAGAGGCATCGCAGCTGTACTATACATATCACTCAGACCGATAGCACCAGTCAAAGATCCAGCAAGTTCAGCACCAGCTGCACCAGCCATACCTAGAGCAAGATCCCGATTTTTGACCATCGTTTGGGTAACGTAAGCACCAATAATCGCAGTTAATGGACGAGCATAAGGGCTTAGAGTAGATCCGAGAATAGGCTCAACTGCGCTGCTAATGTTATCAGCCAACAATTTTGCAACTGCTCCACCAGCAGCCCCACGTAGGACAACCTGGGTTCCAGACTTCATTGATGTTTTACTAAATGGAGAACTCATCGTTTTGCGCCTCCGAGTAGTAGTTCGCTTGACAGCTGTGGTTTTACGTCTGCGAACTGGTGTAGTGCGTTTTTTACGTACGGGCATTATTTCTTCTTAAATATGGTTAATGCTGCGCCTAAGATAAGAAACAAAGGCAAACCAAACCGAAAACCAGCTAGACTAGTTTTTCCCTTAGATACAGCCTCCGAATACTTTGCGTTATATTCTGCTGGTGTGGATGTTCCAGAATTTTCATAGGCTTTGATCAATGCCTGGACATATTGCATCCGTAAAGTCAGAGAACCCATAGATCTACAACCAGCAGTATCACAAGGCATTTTGGAGCATTTCTTTTCAGAATCTTTGAGAATACGTTTCTGGTTCACCAGCTCTGATTTCAGCTCTGCCAGAGTTTTGCTGCCCATTCTTCCCTGGAAATTGTTTGCAGCCAATCGGCCATACATCCGATTGTAGTTCTCTACGATTCTGTTTTTCTCAGATCCAGAATCTAGTCTGCGCCTATTTTTCTGCCTGGCTGTATTCGCAGCTTGTTCGCTCTTTGAAACCAGAGCAGCTTTTGCACCAGTAGAGATCTGGCTTTTTGCTTTGGCGATGAATGATTTTTTCGCAGATGCTTTTGCTACAGCTGCTGCTCCCCCACTTGCTTTTGCAGTTCCCAGGGTTTTAGCTACAGCTGCGCCAATAGCTGGTGCAAAGGCAGCAGCAGCAATTCCTACAGATGCTAAAGCGAGGCCACCAAATAAAGTAGGGGATTTGCATCCAGCAGAGTAGGCGTAGTAATGATCTAGAATGTCTTTTCTGTTTGTGAGCTTGAACTCATCCCATTTGACTGGAGGCCATACATCCAGATCTAGGTTTTCAAACTCATCGTGCAGCTGTAGTATCATAAACTCAGTTTGTATTCTTGAACCCAAATATAAGGCTTGACCATATCTATTCTGGGAGCGCACAAATCAAAAGGCATACTATAGAGCCTTCCTCCCTTTTTTAAGTGAACATCGGATGCTATATGTGTGGGCTGTTTACCATTTCCATACAGCGAGAAACCAGTTTTGTAACCATTGACCAGAAGAACTGCACAGCTGGTAATAGTGAAACAATCACAATCACCAGTACCAGGAGTACCCCAGTAGTTATCTTCAAAAAGGCTGGGCATACTTTGCAGCAGCTCCACGTTCGATGGATCCTCTTTGTAATGAGTTACTGACTTGAGATGGTTGAAGATCTGTTCGACATCCAGAGAATCATATTTGTAAAACTTAGACCACAGCTCTGCGTAGGTCAAACTTTTTGAGATTTGCAAGTCTATTGCTCTCAAGGTATCGTAAAGGCTTCGATATTGCCTTTTTGTTCTGCTGCTCAGATATTCTTGCTTCTGCCTTCCATTGAGCTTTATCATATTCCAGGGCTTGACGAATTAAGTGTTTTCGTGCGTCTATCAAATGTAAGGATCGTTTGACGTCATCGTATTCGTGATCTATGTAGAGCAATTTGAACTGGTCAGCGTAGTGATCTTCAAGAGAACTACGCAAAATTTTGAGCCTATCCCACGCATCTATGCTCAATTTTACCCATACAAATGCCTCATCTACGCATTGATTTTCTAACGGCAAATGCTCTATTTTGGTTAATTCAGCCTCAATAGTTCTGCGCTCTGGTTCCAATTTGTTCCTGGTGTATTCTTGAACACATCGCAGCTGGTCGGAACAGCCCCAGATTCTACCTTCAATCTTTCTAGGCTCATAATCCCCAGGATCTTTGAGCGCATATTTTGTCGCATACATAGAAATCCGCTTGTAATTGCGAATGGATCCTATCTGGGTTGATGGTGGATCTGTTTTTCCAGTTCGTTCTGTGTAGCTCTGGACATATTCTGCCTGGATCCGATTCCATTTGCTGGTGAGTTCGTGCCGATCTATGTAGCGATCAATGATTAAATGGAAATGAATGTTTCCATTTTTCTGCGCCTCTGCTCTCCAGAAATAATGTTCTACCTGGTTATTTCGTTTGATGTCGGAAATAAAATTTCCTAGCAGATGCCTTTTTATGTAGGCATCCGAATGTCTTTGCTCATCTGATAGAGTTAGAGTAACGAATACTGGAAAGTATTTGCATTTTTTCCGATTCCGTTTGTTTTCATCCAGGTGATATTGCAGAGAACTCATCCAGTTCAATAGCATTTTGTTGAGCTTGGATCTGGTAGCCCTACTCATTTTGCCGTTATACTGCCCACGTTTGTCCAGGGCTTTTTTCTGTTCGTCCGTTCTTTTGGCCTTGTTCACTCTGGATGTGTACCAGCAGATGGTTCTGTCTGGTAAAACCTTCATCTGGTCAAAGCCTATAAATGTTCGGGTTTTCGGATTCTCCGTTCTGCACAATCGAACCCTTGCTAAACTCATTGGAGCAGCATCCGCTGCTCCGTTATTCTCATTCGTCATCCTCAGAATTGCCTAGAGCCTCCTGGATTTTCTTTTCAATACCTTCCTTTTCATCTTCCAGTACCTCTTTTACATCGTCAATGAAAAAGATCGTATCTGTTACTCCTATATGATCTCCGAAAAGCTCATTCATATCCTCCCACGTATCACCTAGCTCAAAGAAATTTTGCTGTAGTGCATCCGACAGCCCTAACTGCTGTTCTTTGTTAGGTATCTCTTTTGCACCTTCTAAATAGATTTCCTCTAGAATCTCATTTCGTTCACAGATTAGATGTATCATTTTTCCTAATTGTCCGCACAGAGTTCTGTGGACTTTATCAAATTCTTGTTTTTTCATTGTGTGTGGTTTTTGGTTAAACTTTTATAATCCGCAATATCCAGAATCACATTCGCTGAAATCATCGAATGAGAGTTCTAACTGGAGCTTATGTTTCAAAATGTCTGCGTATCTGTATTCTCTTCTCCATACCCCTTTGCCCAGGTTCTGCTCTTTGTCTGCGAACCATTCTATTTTATTGGGCTGCTCATTGTGCAGCTTTTTTAGGAGGATCGGATTTCTGTGAAAACATCCCACGCAGTTATTTAATCTAGCGAATCTTACTGGTTTGTCCTTCCAGTATTCTTCTATCTGATCTCTGTAGATGCTGTTTTCTATTAAAGGGAAAACTGGTTTCTGCCAGGGAATATGCTCCCACTTATTTTGGCCTCTGGAGTTTTTCTCAAACGTAACTCTGAGTTTCATATACCCATTCTCATCTGTCCTGGAGAGCATATTGTACATTCTCCTAGTTTCATTTGCTCTGAAACCTATTTGCATCTCTACTACTTTGCCGACATTCTCAGCCCACCAATGAAACATTGGCTGCAATTTTAATTCGGTAGTACAAAACCTGGCCGTAGGGTTTGGGAGCAGACCGACATTTGTTTGTTCCAGCAGCTCATCGTAGGTAGTTCCGCTGCACCAGTTTATTTTTTTACCGATATGCTGTTCAAGATCTAGAATGGTATGTATGATCGTGTCATCTTCCAGAGTTCCGATAAATGGTTTCTGGATCCGATCTTCTACCAGAGATCTCATTTTAGCATCTGGATAGAGGCAGCTGCGATCGTTTGTGCGAACCAGAGCGAACAGATTGTAATCAGTAGGATAATTGGCTGCCAGGTATGCAGATGTTTTGCCTCCACTTATGGATGTGCAGCTTTTCATCCGAACAGATAGTTTTCTCTCATCGCTTTAATCATAGCCCATACTGGTTCATCCGCATCTGAAAAAGCCCAATCTGAGAGCGTTTCACATCTCTGATTTTCGTTTATGTGTCTTACCAGGATGTACAATTTCTGCGGATTTGTAGTGGGAGCTGTACTATCTAGCAGCTGATCTAGTTCTGAGGGATTAAGATAAACAGCTCTCAGTCCTCTGGCTGTATCGTATGGAGGAACCAGACCTTCCTTAACGTAATCTGCGTTCTTTGTTACTAGGCATTGATAGTCGAAGATCTCCGAACTCATCCGATCCGCATCTAACTGGTTCCAGTCAGAGAGCATTTTCAGCCGTTCTATTTTCTGATCCTGGAGCTGGATCCATCCGCATACCCACTCACCTACATAGTAGGAAAGGTAAATTCTGCGATGTTCAAGAGAGATGTATGGTGTAGCCTGGATAATAATTTCCGCTGCGCTCTGGTTTTTATCCAGGTAGTAAGCATCCAGGCAAAATGGGCGCAGTTTTAAGGCATTGAGCTGAGTAGGTTTCATAATAGTAGGTTTTTGTTCTGGACGAATATCGAAAAAAAAAGGGAACAGCCATCTGGCTGCTCCCGATCTAGGGCTTAGGGATGACCTACCAAACCTCTCTACCCATTGACAAATGTACGTTCTAGCTGTTGATTACTTTCTTGAAAAGATGTTTACGAAGAAAGCTGCTAATGCGATGTCGGCAAGAATAGGTTTTGCTGGGAACTTTTTTTTTTCTTCTACTTCTACAATGGGCTGTAGAGTTTTTAGATCGGACAAATCAGTAATTCTCCGAGCTGTTTCCTCATAAGGGAGGATGTATGTATTGTAATCTGACTGGCTCGTTTCAAACTTCATAATGCTCCGAGCTATTGCGTAGAGATCTCCCACGTTATTCAGACGATCGGTCTGTGCATCGTTTTTTACGAATTGTTTGTAATTGGATCTGTTCTGCTCTTTGTTTTCTCCACTTGGAGCATAACGATCTATTATACCATCAACAGAACGCAGCTTATACTTATTAACATAGGTAACTAACAATCGATACAGCGCACGAATACCATACGGCATTTCTGTGAACTGCTCAAAAGTACCATCTGTATTTTCTGAGTTCGGAACTTTACCCCTCCAGGATAGACTGGTAAGCTTAATGTTTCCTGGATTATTATTTCGTGTACCTCTTTTCATCTGCAATGATTCTCTTTGTCCAGTAATAGGCTTTTTTGCCTCCCCATAAAAGATAGCTAATAGTCCCACAGCTATTGCGCTGGGTTCTATTGTAAAACGCACTAGCTCTGGTCAAATACAGATTCATCTTTTTTACCTGGGCCAGACTTACAGATGAACCAGCTTTAACCAGCCTTTTCGCTTGGCGTGTACCGATAGCATTTTTGCATTTGCCCTGGTTCTTTTCGTTTAGGTACAAACCCAAACGCATCTCTTTCTTTACAGCTCCAGGGATCTTATAACGCATTAGAGCCAGTTGAAAATTTCAAAGAATTTCAGCTGCTCTGCATACGCATTATATGCTGAAACATATTCCTGGCTGGTTAATCCGAACTCATTTCCAGCAGCTATTGCAGCAGCTGCAAGTTCTGAGAGCTTTTCCCGAGCAGCAGTATACTCTGGACTCATTTTTTTCTGTTTTTCTTCCACTTGTTGAATGTTGAACAAGCTAGAGTACCAGCTGCGATTAAAACTGGTATGTACCAGGCTTCAGTGAGAATATCCATTATATCGAGATGTTTGCTTTCTTAAAGATTGTACGAATTGCCTGGAGTTCTGGTTCCCCTCTAAATTCTTCTCTGAACCAGCCTCCTAGATCCTTTTCTGTTCCGCCTACTACCACATTTCCATGACAGCCCAGAACATATCCAGACCTTTTTAGGCCATAGGCTTTGTATATCTTTTGCAGAGCTTTTCCGTTATAGCCCTGGCTGAGTTCAAGCATTATGCCTTGTTCATCTGTTCCGCAGTCCTCCATCATATTGTAAAGAGAATCTGCTACAGATAGAGCTTCTGCATCTGAAAAGGGAATACCCCCACGCATCGCAATATCTGACTGGTCAGCTGTGGGCTTTGTGTCGATCTGGGCTACAGCCTTCTCTTGTTCTCCCTTCAATTTCTTGAAAATCAAACGTGCAGCAATAATACCAGCCCCGATGTAAACAATAGGCAGATATTGTTTTACTCCCTGGCCTCTCATTATACTGCAACGATAATTTCGTTTACAGATCCATCTGGCTGGGGAATTTGGATAACAGCTCCACCAGCCCCAGGAGGAGGAGGAGCATCCATACCACCAGGACTAGGCGCACCAGCACCTTTAGCTGTGGATCCAGCCCTAGTTGAGGCATTTGGAATAGATGTTCCTGGAGCAGCAGCAGCTTTTTTTTTACGAAAAGACATTAGCACCAGCGCACCTAGTATCAAAGGAATAGCGTTTTTCATTTTTTCTGGAGTTTCAAAATTTTAGGAGCAGAGGATAAAAACCCTACTATAGTAACCTTCTCAAATACATTCAGAGGCTTTTCAAGTTCATACTGGGTTCCCAGCGTTTGGAGCATCTGCTGTATTGTCTGGCATTTCATTAGCTGTGTTTTCAGATCCATTTGCATTTGTGAATTTATCCAAAATTTGTGGGAGCGCAGACATTAACATAGTTTCCAGCAGTGATGGGTTCGCAGCTCCGAGCTGTTCGGGTTCCGCATCTTGTATCTCCCTTTCTAGATCGTCAATGGTCTGCAAGTATTCCGAGCATTTGTCCTCTAGAATCTTGTTCAATGTTTCCAGCTCTTTATTCCTTACAGCCAGTTGAACATTCTCTGCATACAGATTTGCATTATAGCTGTTTACATCGAAACCATCATTCATTCCTGGCTGAGTTTTTTCAGCTCCGATTTCAAATGGGAAATATGTCCACTTAGCTGCTGGGCTGTTCCGTACTCCTAGATAATAAGTACCAGAGGGAAGAGAATCGATAATCTGTTCCATCTCTTTGACATTCTGTGCAGCAGTCTTATTGTTTCCATTTTGTGGCTTTACTACCTCTTTGTCGGAATCCATAAGCGCACAGAATCTCCATCCGCTAACATTCTTTTTTGCCTCTGCAAAACCCATTAGGAAATAGATCCATTTGGTTTTGAGAATACACGAACAAAATGTACTACCATCGTCCACATAGTACGCACACCCTGGTCTTTAGTGTAGAGATCTTGACCATTTCTATTGTACCGATGGACGTTTGCAGTTGTATCACGGAAAGTAAAATTCGTACCAGATGCACCTTCTACCGCACCAGAGGCATAAGCATTTGAGTAAACTGAATTATTCAAAACAGATACATTTCCTGGCAGTGCAGAATAAGACTGGTAATCGGGGGAGCTAGTAGTAGCTCCGTTAAATACTTGCCTGGCTAAACTAGCATCAAAGGCTCCTGGGTTCTGACCAGTCATATCTGGAGCTACAGAAACCTGGATGCCTATATCCTTTTTACATACTATGTACAAATCCCGAATCTGGTGAAAAGGCAGCTGTGATGTCCTCAGCTCTTGAGTAGTTACGTTTGGAATGAAATCACTTTGCCCACTCATTTTGTGAAAATAGGCGTTATACGTTCCTCCGCTGATAAATTCAATTCTTTGCAGTCCCTGGAACATATCAGCTGCACCCAATCCAGTATCATTACAGATGTTTGCGGGTTGAAAATCATAGCCAGTAACGATTATGAACTCATCCGCTGGTACATCGATTAGATTGTAGGTTTGAATAGCAAAGGCTCTTGTTTCATAACGTGCCTTCCCTTCCCAGATCAATTCTTCTAGCTTGTTTGTCATACGAAATCAAGATAACGAATAATGTCCTGGTCTTTTACCAATTTGACTTCCTTTTGCACTACGTCAAAAATCGCAGCCAGTAGCAGCTCATCCAGTCCCACGTACTTAACTTTCCTAGAACTGGAGTTCCAGAGCTTCTTAAAATTTGGTGATTTGTTCCAGTTTACCGAATACTCCCACTCATCTCCATAGAGTAGGGAGCTGATCAGCAGCTCTTGTTCTTCGCGGACATAATAGTAACAAAAGCCCTCAAATGCTTTGACAGCAGCTTTTTTCGCTCTGTCTTTGTCCTGGCTTCCTTTGTAATCTCTTTTTTCAAGAGCATCCTGGTAAGCATCCTCTATCTGAGCAGCAGCCAGTTTTTTAACGGAGAATCTTGACATAGTAGGTTTTTACTCATCTTCATAAAAAGGCTCGAATACTTCAGATGGGATTCGCTCATAGGCAAATGTCATCAAGTACGCATAAGCCAAATCTGATAAATTCGAGATGATGTCATAATACTCCAGAGCGTTAAACTCCATTGTCATATCTGGCTCACCAGAAATCACAAAAATGATTTCACGCTGTTCCTTGTAATAGGTTACAGATCGTTCGCAGATCTCTGATAAAAAATCAGAACCTGGAGTACCTGGGCTTTCTTGTTTGCGCTCTTCAATGTCCTCAATGGTATCTTCCAACCATTTGTTGGCATCGAAATCAATCGTTACGGATTCGGAGAGCGTTCTGCGCTTTGACATTCTAGTAGGTTTTGTTCGGGCAAACATAGGTCTTTTTTTACCATATCCCGAACTCATCGATCTGCGCTTACTGGTTTTCCGAGATGTACCAGAACTAGACTTTCTGGAAATAGCCTTTTCCAGCTGGTCTTTTCGCATAGTAGAAAAGCCCTTAATCCCCAGCCTTTTTGCTTTTGCCTGGAGCGTTTTCTTGAGAACCTTTCTAGGCATAATTAAGCTGGGCGATTCTGGTAATAGAGCATCACTTCAATAGACTGCGCTGCTGTGTCCTGGATCCGCAGAGTTATGGTATCCTGGCCAGTTAATGGTCGGAAAAACTCATAATACTGACGAGGATTAGAGGCATCCTTTGTGAAGAAATCGACATTCGCTGAATCAATGACCACATCATTATTGACGATCAATGTCATAGTGATATTCGCAGTAGTAGCAGAGAATGGTTCGATAACGATTCCATTCAGACATTTTGCAAAACCAGACAGAGTTAAGGTATTATCCTCCACTCCATTGATGGTAGTGATAGGAAAGGCTTTTGCCCTTAACCCATCGATGTAACCAGAAACGATATTCTTCATCTTACAGACTTACATTAGGCTTAAAGATCTTACCAAAGCCCTTCATTACCAGTTTGATTCCATTAGCTCCATAAACAGAACCCTCTGACAGCTCCAGAGTAATCTTAAAGGATACCTGGGGAGGAATCACAATAGATGTGAGCATAGGCAAAGAAACCAGGGATCCGCTGTTATTTGAAGAGATCGGAAATTCTTGAAAACCATCTGTAGCAGCGTAC
>Ga0208644_1004442_pt1 | contig 10571 bp, 12 predicted proteins | sample VirMetDEL_Nov_18_FD_184517 | JGI IMG/M metagenome (GOLD analysis project Ga0208644, IMG submission 184517) | Aqueous microbial communities from the Delaware River and Bay under freshwater to marine salinity gradient to study organic matter... | ecosystem: Environmental > Aquatic > Marine >... | reverse complement strand
AATTCGCCTAATGCTCTTTTTTGTTTAACCGAATCCATATACTTATCGATCTCTCTTTCCCATAAGTCTTTGGCATAGTAACGACCGTTGCCGTTTTTGACTTCGGCTGTCGCTAAAATACCTTCTACCATAGGATTACCTCTTTCAGAAAGTTTGCCCTCTGCCAATGACACAGGGCTAGCTTTAAAGAGCTGAGTTTCAATAAGAACTTGTTTCATCTTAGTATTCTGATTCTTCAGTCTCGTCTACAACTTGTTTAGTGTATTCTTTACCTGCTACTTTTTCGTATAATTTGTTATATTTTTTCTTAGCAGTTTCTAATTCTTTAATTTCGCGTTGAATTTCTTTAACACGAGCTGGGTTGATGAATTCAGCAATAGCGTCATTTTCTTGAACCATAGATAACTTACCTTCACGAGCCATTATTTCTTCATCAATAGCATTCATTTTGGCTTCTAAAGCAGCTACATTACCAGCACTTTCGATTTCTTTAAGACGGTGTTCAAGACCTTCTTTTTTCACCTTTTCTTTTTCTTCTTTTTCGCCTGCTTCTTTACCTTTTTCGTATTCGTATTTTTCGTCGTCGCCAACATATTTTTCTTCTTGGTCTTCTTTTTCGTTTAAAGATACATTAGATACGTTAGGGGCAATATCAACGTAACCACCAATACCTTCGTTAAGTAAGTCTGTTAATTTGATCATTTCTTCTTTGATTTTCACAGGTTCCATACCTGATGATGCGTATTTGCCCTTTACTTCTTTGGTAGGACCTAAACCAGGGTGGTCTTCACTGTAACCAATACCTTTAATTCCAAAAGCTTGGTTAGTAGTATAGTAAGTAGAATCTTTAGCTAAGTTTTTAGCTACGATAGATTTTAATTCATCTACGGTTTTCTTTTCGTTTTTAGGATCTTTCATTTCAGCGTAGTATCCTTCTAAAAATTCTTGACCGTATACGTTATCTATATTTTTAGGATCTTTGTAGTCGAAACCAGCAGTTTCCATGTCGGTAACTTCTTTAGTTGGTTGTTTTTCTACTGCTTTAGCTTCTTCAGCTAAATATTGAGCCCAGTTAGCGAATGGATTTCCAATAGTAACTAAACCACCTCCTACAATAGTTTCACTAATAACACCTCTTTGTTTTAAAATAGTAGTAGCTTCTTTATAGGTAGCAAAATTAGTAATATATTGAGGAAATAATCTGCGAGCAGATTTCATAAACATATCTTTATGTCCTTTACCTTCCTGAATTAGATTAAATTGTTCTTGTAAGGTTTTCATTATTCTCCTTTTAATATTGTTTCAATGTCTTTAATCAAATCTAAAATTAAATCAGTTCCATATACTACAGCGTATGATTCTGGGTTTTCTTTGTAGTAATTTGCTGTTTCATCTTTAGCATTATCTAATAATGGATATAAATTATTTAAACGAGCTTCAATTTCCTTAAAAGCTTGCATACGTCTTTCTTGGAATTGAGCACGACCAGGGTCGGCTTCGTTCATTTTTAATTTATATCGATACTTATACATATTATTTTTCTTCGAATAATTGTTTAACTTCAATACCTTTAGCCTGTTTATTTAATTTTTTTCTATTAACAGGTTTAAAACCTAGTTTATAATAGTAATTATGAGCAGTTCCATCTGCATTTTTATCAGGATTAAAAGCTACAGGAGTTAAATATGACCCAGCTGCACCGGAAGTGGTTAATTCACTCATACCTTTAACACGGGCATATTCTTCAGATTTATTATTACGTAAATAAGTGCGAAGTGAATTTCTTAGTTCACGAACGTCTTGGCCCCAATCTTTAATAAATGGTTCTGCGTTTGATTGTCTAGCAGCTTTGTCTACAGTTTTAAATAACTGTTGAACTTGTTGGTATAATTTAAGGTAATCAGCAGCGTATTCTACATCCCATGATATAGCACCTGAATTAGGGTCTATATCGGTTACAGTAGTTTTAATACCACCTTTGACTGTTACGTCTCCTACTTTAGATTCATTTTGTGGTTTCATTGGCTGCTTTCAATTCTTCATAAAGTTCAAAATATTGAAGAATATTAACAATATCTTCACTTGATACTTTAGCAGTTTTATCTAACTCTGTAATTAAGTTAGTAACTTCGTTAATTTTAATTTGAACAGCTTTGTCAGTAACCTTTGAATTCAACTCAGTTAATGCAGTTTTAACTTCAACTACTTTAGAATTATAAAATTCTTTTAATACTGGGGTTGAATCTACTGAATTAATGTATTGTCTTAGAATTTCTTTTTGTGATTCGTATAAATTAGTATACTTACCATTAAATTTTTCCATTAAAATTCTATAGGTGAGCATACGAGTATCTTTGTCGTATGATTGAAATTCTCTTAATACTTCAGCTTCTACTTTTTCAGTATTAATTTGTGAAGTAGATAAATGCTCTAATAGAGTCATTTTATTATTTACAATAATATTAGCATCTACTAAAGCATCAGTATTTTGAATCTCAACTAAAGTATAAAAAGCGGCAAATGTTTTGTAGTGAGGTAATTTAGTTTTAAAGAATTCCTCTAAATTGTAATACTTTTTAATTTCATTAATTAAATTATACTTTTCTCTTCTTAAAGTGCCTCTATTTAATTTTTTCGAGGTTTCAAGTAATGTTTGAATCATTACGTTAGCTCTACCTTCGGTTAAGGCAGTGTTTTTAGATAATGTTTCATATAATTTATATTCTTTTCCTAGTTCACTCTTAACAAAAAACTTTTGGATAAGTTTAAGAGCATCTGAATTATTACCATTTAAAGTATCAGCTGTTACTTGACGAACAAGTAATTCGAAAAGGATACCAGTATTTTTATATTTCGAATGCTTAATATTCATTCCTTAAGATTTATTATAAATATATGAAGATATATTACTCTTTAATTTGTGATTCGTCTAATAATGATTCTTTACGTTTTTGGAGAGATTCAAGTAAAGAACGTGTTTTAGATTCTAAAGCTAATGGTGAACCACCTTTATGTTGAGGTTTAATTGAATCTGATTCATTATCATCATTTTTCATACCTTTAGCACCTAATCTATCTTTACCAAAAGCATTATCTTGTGTATTACGATCACTTACTTTTTCTTCAGGACGACCTAGTGGAGCTTTTTCATCATATCCATCAGGAACTGAATTGTCTTCGTATCTACCTCTACCATACAATGAAGCTAAATCGTGAGGGGTTCCATAAGAACGTCCTGTTGTAATTGGATCATTGCCTTCAGTTTCGATTTGAGCCATACGGAATCTGCGTTTTTGATCTTGTACAATAAGATCTCTATATTCTTCATATTCACCTTCACTAAAGTGGAATACGTGCTCATAAATCCAATCAGTAGGAAGTAATTTATTTTCCATAATTTGAGCAGCTAAATCTACTTTTTCTTTCATTAACGCAATTCTTTCTTGGTCGTATATAATAGAAGGAGTAGTTAAGTTAATTTCAAAATTATTTAATTGTTCACCATCATATCCTTGAGTATATAAATGAACTAATGCGATTTTATATAATTCTGAGAGTAATATGCGTTGTATACGGTCAATAGTGCGAGCAAAACGAATGTCTTCAGCAGCTAATGTAGCTTTACCTGTTAAATCTTTCTCGTAACCCATAAATGCTTTAGGCACTTTAAGGGCAGCAAATAACTTTTCTCTTAAATATTCTACGTCAGCAATACCATCATATTCTAAACCTTTTGAGGTATCAATTTTAGTAGTTTGGTCATTACCTCTTACTGGGATATAGAAATCCTCAAGTAAGTTTTGCATGTTATATTTTAAGTTATATTCACCTGTTTGTTCATCCATAAATGGAGTTTTTTTCATGGTGTTGATAGTTTTTTGCATAAACTGTTCAACTTCATTCGGTGGAATATTACCAACATTAATATAAAAAGTTCGTCTTTCTGGAGAACGTGCAATTCTATGAATTAACATAGCGTCTTCCATTAACACATATTGTTTATATAAACGACGTGCAGGTTCAAGATATGAACGACCATATGGAAGATAATTATTATCTGAAAGAAGACGGAAGTGTGCCATTTCATAATTGTCAAATACTACCTGATTAGCATCTGGTTTAGTATTTGGGGTAGAATAATATCCTGAAGAATTACCTGAATAAAATCCATCTTGGCTGTATACAAATTCTACTTTAGTTGGATTTTTAGGGTCAAAATTTTCACGTCTTTGAATGTGGTATGCCGTGTAAGGAATTACATTGTAAACACCGAATTTTTCTGCGATTTCTAATTTTAAGAAGAAATCACCATATTTACACATTTGGCGAACCCAAGACCATAAGTTAAACTCGATGTTGAGAACGTCGTAGAATAAGTTATAAAGGATTTTTTGAATATCTTCATCTGAAGATTTAATTTGTAATACTTCACCCATATCATTTTTTAGGGTGCATTCATCTGAAATAATGTCAAGTGCGGATGCGATAATAGCATCTGTATCCATTGAATCATAATCTGAATAGATTTGGGTTCTTAGATATTGCCAGTTTTCATTAAACTGTTGACCCATTAAAGATGTAGCTCCGGGAGTAGAATAAATTCTATTAAATCTATCTACTAATGAATTAGTAGCGAATTCACCTGAAGATTGGATATGGTTGGGGTCAACAACTTTAAGTTGGGTGCCTCCTTCATTTCTAATGATTACATCAGTAGAAAATAATCTTTTAAGTCTTGAAAAAATATTAGTATTGGCCATTATGCACGTTTATTATTATAAATATTAAATCCAATCTTTTAGGTTAATTGTATGTCCTTTTACTTCAAAGTGATAAGGGTTATCTTTTCCTCTAGAAAATACAGCAGCAGGAGAATTATTAATGGGTTTATTAGAAGTTATTCCATTTAAAGTAGCTCTAGTCATATCTAAACCTTGTTGTTGGAATTTAAGTGAAGTATCTCTTAAAAACATTCCCATACCAAATGACATTACTAAGTCATCATTGTATCCTGGTTGGGCTTCAGGTCTACCATTTCTCCAAATAAACACTTTCATTTCTTCTAATAGACGTTTAGATTGAATTATAACACTTTGATCGCCAACGTATTCTCTAAATTTGTTTACTACAAGAGGACGTGTTTTTAGAGACATTGTAAAACCAGGTGTTAAATTATTTCCATATTCATATCGGTTAAAATACGAATCAGCTGTTACTAAATCACTCTTAGGTGACTGATAGAAATTCTGATAGCCGCGTTCTATAACAGTTTCGATAGTTGCCCAACCTACAGAAGCATTTTCTACTACTAATAATCCTTGGTTATATTCAGAAGCTAAACCAATTAAAAATAAACCAAAATCTTTGGGAGGTAATTGACCTTTATATTCAGCTACTTGTGTATTAGTTGCAATGTCAATTACATGAGCTGCTGAGAAATCTTTACCATCACCTCTAGCAACGTCAGCTACAATCATATAATCTCTGCTATAATCTGCAGGTTCCCAAATCCATAAATTTTGGTCTGCACCTCGTTTTTCTAGAGGATCTTTAACATAAGTTTGCTCTATAAATTCTATCCATTCAGAATAAAATACAGTGTCACCTGAAGTGCTAAAGTCACAGTCACATTCTTGTGCTGCCATTCTAGGGTCACCTAGTAATTCATTTTGTCTATCTCTCCATTCTTGATTTCGTTCTGGGTGGACATACCAAGGTAATTTAATAGGGAGGAAATCATTTTCAGAATTTTCAGCTCTAACCCATGTTTGGTGAAACCAGTTACCTGTGCCATAAGGGGTAGATAATACAATAGCACCACCACCAGTAGCAAGTGTTTGTTGTGCTGAGGCCCAGATTTCACCAATTTGGTCAATGAACGCGGCCTCATCTATTAGTAGAAGAGAAACTGCTTCTGAACGACCTGCGTCACTACTCGCTGCTACTGCTTTGATTTGAGATCCATTTGTTAATCTAAGTGATAGTCGGTTATTTTCTGCTGTGTCAATTTTGAGCCAACTAGGAAGGTTTTCAAACATAAAACGTACCTTAGTTACCATGTTTTTAGCTGTTTCTTGCTTTGTAGCGATACAAAGCACGTTTTTATCTTTATGGAATAACATTAACCATAAAGAAAACCCAGCAGATAAGGTTGAAATACCTAATTGGCGGGATTTAAGGATTATTGAGTAGGGGTTATCTCTCCAAAGGTGAAGAATTTTTTCTTGAAAGGGATATAAATTAAATAAAATACGTCCACGTTGAGGATGTTGGATATGGCAGTATTTTTTCATAAAGTGAGCAGGATCTTGAGCACACTTTATGTATTCCTGTTGGATTATATGTCTTAAATTTGGTTCACTCATTTTCCTAGTTTCCAGAGCATACGAACAGAGATTACTGGAACTAGACTTTGATCAACACCAACCCCCAAGCCGTATGCTTGTCTTTTTTTATTTCTAAAAACCATTTCTCCTCCCAAGTACTGTAATTGATCTGGGTTGCCTGTTACTCCAACTCCGAAGTATAATTCTCTTTTGTTTAAGTAAATTGTTTCTTTAATAGTTTTTCTAGGGTAGGTAAAATTGTAAGCAATTTTTCTACCTAAGATTTGGTTTTGGGATACTGTATCTACAATTGTTAAATCTAAACTATCTAATACTTGTTTATCCTCGTATGTTTTAATAGCGTAATAATCAGATAAGATAGCTGATGTATCAATTGGAGTAGTAAATGTATCAATATCTACTTTAGTAACATACTTTACTTTAGGTATGTAAACAGGATATTCTTTTTCAATTGTTACATACTCAATAATAGTATCCCTAATGATTTGGGGTTCAGTAGGTGTAACCGGACCTGAACACTGTCTCATTAGGAGAATCACAACTACCAATACTACAATAAGCAGTGATTGGATATTTTTAAAATATTTTTTCATTAGCTGATTTTAGATACTCTATCTTCGATATCTACTTTAGCAGTAGCCCATTCTTTAGCGTAAGCATCTTTATCTAATACGCGGTTAGCAGAGTCAACAATACCTTTATCTACCATAGTCTTTAACCAAGCTCTAACCATTTTGGTTTTTTCTTGTTGACGGAGTTGGCTTAATTTAGATTTATCAAATTTACCACCTGAACGGGCTAATTGCTTTAATTCTTTATCTGATGGTCCTTCTTCGTCTTCACCCCCAGCGTAATATTTTTTCTTACCTACTGAGAATGTTTTTGGTTTGTCTTCTTTCTTTTTAGCAGCAGGAGTAGCTGATTTAGGGCGACCACGTGTGCCTTTTTCTTTAGGTTCGCCTTCTGGTTTTTCAGAAGCTTTACGACCACGTTGTCCTACTTCTCTTTCGCCTCTTACTAAGTCAATAAACTTATTTAATTGGTTGTCAAATAAATCTTCGTCACCTAAAGCAGCGATTACTTCATCATCAGCTTTTACGGCTTTACGAACGTCTTTCTTTTCAGCGTCAGCGTTGGCTTGGATTACTTTTTCGATAGCGGTTTTTAAGTCGCCAGCGATTTTGGCCATTTCATCAATTTGCTCTTCTTCAGATACAACTTTAATAGTATCTTCAGGTTTTACTTTAGAGCGGATAGCATCAATTCCTTCTGGGTTTACTTCGAAAGTAGCTTCACTTAATTCGTCAATGATTATTTCACGGATTGAAGTGTATAATTCAGATTTTTTCATTTTAGAAAGATAATAGGTTTTGTTATAAATATTATAGTCCTAATTGAAACTTAAGTTGTTCAATACGTTGTTCAGTAGGTCCTTCAAGAATACCGTAGTTTTTAATACGGTGTTTTTGTTGGCTTAAAATATGTCGAATAATGATGTCAATTTCATTTCTGTAGTCTGCATCTGTTTCTCTAATACCATTATCTTCAATCTCTACTCCTTCTGGGGAAACGTAGAAAATATAATCGTATTCTCTAATCAAACGAATAGCGTAAGTATAAAATGCTTCTTTATCAGTCCAATCTATTGATTTAGATGCTTGAGCAAAAGCCATAACATCAATAATAGTTCTATCTGTAATAATATTATCGATTAATAATTCGTTTGCTCGCTCAGCCATAAAAACCGTTTGACCTAAAAACGTTGAATCAGTATTCAATGGAATACCCATTGCCATTAGCTCCTTAGAACGTTCTGTTCTAGTTGTATAACCTTTAAAATAATCTAGCTCTTGAAGAGCGTTGACGAGTGTAGTTTTACCTACACTCATCGTTCCACATAAACCTATTTTCATTGTTGTGAATCTCCTGGGAATACTCTATAACTATCTTCTTCGTAATGTTTTGTAGATACCTCAAAAATTGTAGCACCTTGAGTAAGTGCCCTCAATTGGTGTGGTTGTCCAACCTCTAAATCTACGACATCTCCTTGACTAATCACAGTTGATTGAACATCAGCTTTTTCAGTATCAATCCAACTATATTCAAATTTACCTTCAGCTACATACCACGATTCTTCTTTAATCAAATGGTAGTGCATTGAAAATTTTTTACCTTTTTCAAATACGAGGAGTTTACCACAATATAATTCGTGATTTACAATCCAAAGCTCGTGTCCCCAAGCTTTTTCGTGAATTTCTCCTTGATGTGGGATTGGTTGATATTTGTGTCCCATTAGAATCGTGTTGTGCCTCGCATTGAGGGATTTTTATACCAAGGTAAACCTTCTCTTTCTTTACGAGTTTCAGACCATGTCTCATAATCCATTTTAACACCGTAAAGATAATATTCTTTTTTAAATGATGTATCTTTACCTTCAATAGGTTCAATAGCGGGTCCTTCCCAGTTATGATATTTCCAAGCATCAGAACCTGATTCTCTAAAGAAATAATGGTATGCTCCATTATTACGCATACGTCTTTCTTCGTAAATTGTTTGTTTTGCCATATTTTTTACCAGTTAATAACGTCTCCGTTAATATTATCCCATTCGCAAATATACGAACCATTTTCTACTTTGCAAAATTGTTCTAATACATTTTCGGCAACATAAATTGCTTGAGCCCCTGAAACTGTAATACCACGAGCTGAAAGTGCATCTCCTACAAAGTGAACATTATTGTATTTGGTTAAACTTAAATTGTTGTAGTTTACAAGTGGTTCAGGTGAAAGGTATTTTACCTCGGGAATATAAACGCCCCAATCGTGTGCTAATGTTGGGAATACTTTTTTCATATCCTCGATAAAATCATCAATGTATGAATAATAACCTTGGAACGCTTCACGCACTTTATCCATCTGTTGAGCATTAATAGAAACAGCACTTACGGTTTCACCTTCAGATGTTTTTGAAGGACGACGTGAAGGGCTATAATATAGACCAGTAGCATCTTTTTGGACTTTAGCTACTAATTCACGTGACCAAGTAAATGGATCTTCAATACCATTAATTTCCATTAAAATACCAAAGTTAGTCATATCGTTTCGATATGTCATATCTTTTTTAGCGTGACCATTGTAACTATGATCTCCATATGTTTCCTCTACAGCAACATAAGCAGCATTGTTGTTTGTGCAGAATGAACGAAGTGAAACACCTTTATCTTCAAACTTACGATATAACTTAAAGTCGTATGAAACATCAATTAGTTTCTGGAAGTGTTTTTGTGGGGCCTCAAATCGAACACCAATTTGAACTGATTTAGGTTCGTCTGGTAGTTCATATTGGTTAGCTAATTTTTGGGCAAAGTCAATACCTGATTTACCTACACCAAAAATTAGGCGGTCATATTCAAATGAATTCACTAAATCAGATTGTGGAATTATTACAGTTCCTGTTTGATTTTTAAAATCAATTGAAGTTACTTTAGCTTCCCATTCAAAGTTAACACCTTTACCAACTAGATAATCATACCAATTTTTACCAATCTCGTGTAGATAATCTGTGCCTACGTGCCATACAGGGAACAAACGCAAACCAAAGTAGGGTTTAATAAAATCGGGTTCTGCTATTGGGTTTGAACATTGGACTTCTTCTGGTTTGGGATGGAATCGCTTAAAGTTATTGATTACCTGATCCATTAACTCCATTGCTTTTTCCTCACCACAATACTTTGACAATTGCCCTCCAATTGCTGTATGGTAAGTCAATTTACCATCACTCCAACCACCAGCACCTAAAAAGCCAGTCATTACTTCAGATGGTAAACGTTCATAAGGTGATTTACCCATATCAATAATAGTGATAAGTTCACCAGGATAACCATTATCTACTAGTTTAGTAGCAGCATTAACGCCTGCTACTCCAGCACCTACGATTACGATTTTTTCCATCATTTATTTTTAATTTTTAACCCCTAAATATACGAATGATATGTTAGGAGATCAAGTTATTGGGGCCACAGCTCCCAGAAAATTTAACTTGAATCGACTGGCTATGAATCAGTCTAAATGTATTTTGAGTAATAGGTTTCCTGTACCTTTGATTACTCTGTGCCATTCATGGCGTGGTATAAATATATGATCTTCAAATGGGATAGGCAAGGAATTATCAAATTGAAATTTCCAGTCGGTTTCTCTTAGTGATTCTATAGTACGGTCTTCATCA
>Ga0208644_1004439_pt1 | contig 10575 bp, 20 predicted proteins | sample VirMetDEL_Nov_18_FD_184517 | JGI IMG/M metagenome (GOLD analysis project Ga0208644, IMG submission 184517) | Aqueous microbial communities from the Delaware River and Bay under freshwater to marine salinity gradient to study organic matter... | ecosystem: Environmental > Aquatic > Marine >... | reverse complement strand
GTCTCATCAAGAACCGCAAAAACATGGAAGACCCACAGGTTGCCTCGGATCAGGTTTTCCGCAGGTCTATCTTGAACTCATCTCCTGACGAAATCACGTTTCTCAAGCGCGTCCTGCTCACAAGTGGCCAAGACGGCCAGCAGGCCTGGAAAGAGCTGCAAGGTGCCACCGTGCGCCACTTGCGCGATGAGGCCACCAAGGGCATGGGCATGGACTCGCAGGATAGGCCATTGATCTCTCCAGCCAAGCTGCACCAGACCGTGAAGGCGCTCGATGCAAATGGGCGTCTTGATGTCATGCTGGGCAAGCAAAATGCCCAGATCGTGCGAGACCTTGACGATGTGGTTCGTTACGTCACCACGGTGCCGCCTGGCACTCTGGTGAACACTTCAGGCACTGCTGGAACGCTCATGGCCGCCATTGCCGAGGCAGGTGCTACAGGTGCTCTTACAGGCCTTCCATTGCCGGTGGCAACAGGTCTGCGTCAGATCGTCAAGATGAGGAAAGAAGGCCGCACCAAGGCCAAAATCAATGAAGCCCTCAACGCATTGCCACCCGTGCAGCCTTGATAGACAATTCGACCAGGAGAACCAACAATGAGCGCACTCTCGATTCAACCACCGTACCCAGCATTCGCTGGCGCTGACGGCCTGCCGCTCGAGAACGGGTACATCTGGGTTGGCACGGTCAACCTGAATCCGCAGACCAACCCGATCAGCGTCTATTGGGACTCGGCTCTGACCATTGCAGCACCGCAGCCGATCAGAACGCTTAACGGTTATCCGGTCTACCAGGGCACGCCAGCACGCTTCTACGCTGGCAGCGACTACAGCATCTTGGTGCAAGACAGCAAAGGCAGCCTGGTCTACAGCTCGCTGAACGGGAATCTTGATTCTGGCTCTGTGGCCACCAATGCAACTGGCAATGGATCTCAGACCATCTTTCCGGTGTCATCCACACCGTTTGCAATTTACATCAATGGCGTCTACCAGAACCAGAACACCTACACGGTGTCCGGTGGGAACGTGACGTTCTCTCAAGCGCCTCCGGTCACATCCGTCATCGAATTCCTGTTCTAAGGAGAAAGCAATGCTCAAAACAGTTGGATTTCCATCAACACGCACAGGCGATCAAACCATCGTCGCCGGAAACCTCGTCATTGGAACTGCAGGAAAAGGAATTGACTTTTCTATCAATCCAAACCCAGGTGGCATGACCAGTGAGTTGCTGAACGACTACGAAGAAGGAACTTGGACACCAAACCAAGGTCCGGGTCTTACAGTTGTTGGCGCTTTTAGCTCGTCTGGAACTTACACAAAAGTTGGTAGACAAGTGACAATAAATGGCTCCGTTTCTGGGGCAACGTCTATTGCTGGTGCATCTGGTGGAACAATTTGCACAAATTTACCGTTTACGGTATCTAACATAGCACCACCTGCATCTGCAGGAAGCGTAGGTATAGCAAACGTGAACCAAGGAAGCACGCTCATTGCATTTTCAACAACAATTTATCTTTCTTCTGCAATAACTGCTTGCGCTGGCATTAATTTTACAGTTACTTATTTTGTTTAAGGAATAAGATGTCGCTTACAAAAGTTTCTTATTCGATGATAACTGGAGCGCCAGCCAATATTTTGGACTATGGCGCTGTAGGTAATGGATCAACAGATTGCAGTGCCGCACTTTTGGCCGCATTACAGTCAGGGGCGCAACAAGTTTTTGTTCCCGCAGGAACTTATGCGCTTGCGTCCAATGTTTCCGCAACCATCACTACTGATGTGACATTTTACGGTCACGGGACATTTATTTACACGGGCGCAAACAACAACATCAATCGGCTAATTGATATTGAGACAGGCAACAACTCATTGACAGTTGATGGGCTATCGTTTGACGGAAATGATCAGATTGCAGGTGGTATTCGTGTTTACAACTCAGCCACACCGTCAAGCAACACACTACCAAACTGCACAATCTCTAACAACCTATTCATTCGCTTTAGGATGAATGTAGCTAGTATTTGGAATAACGCTGTTTATATTGCAGGTTCTTTCCAGCTTGTTACTATCCAAAGCAATCGGGTTAGACTTATCACCAGAGCAGCAGGGACTGGAAACCCAGGCTCTAATGGAACTTCTGGCATCACGGTTGCACCGTACGACACAGCTAAATACATTCGTGAATGTTTGCATTTTGGGAACCAATATGCAGCTATTTATAGTGATGATTTAGTAGGGTCAGCATTTAACGTAGACAACGATGCGTTTAGATTTTTTGGGCCTGACCCAACAACGCTATCCGGCCAATACGTAGACGCAACACTAACATCTTTTGGTAATATCTTTCGAAATTGCCGAGGCAGAGCGCTAAAAATCCAAGCTGTTGGATCGGTGCGAGACGAAACAATTATTCGTGATAGTGACTACACAAATTTTGGCGGCAGTACCGAGATCAACTTTCAGTATGGTGTTGGCTCAGTATCTAACTGCCAATTTTTCTATCGGGGCTATGATGGAGGGAGTAAATCTCCTATTCAAACTGGTTTGTCGATTGTTAGCTTTTTTCAAGGCGCTGATTACGGTGAAGACACTGGCAGCTGCATGGTTGATGGAATTCAGGTTTTTAACTCAATCAGCGCTGGTGTAACTACCGGGACAAACAAGATAGACATTATTGTCAGCGCAACTATTGGCAATACTAGTATTGGTATTCCATCAAAACCATTGATATTGGTCAGCAATGTTTCTGTGAACAACAACCCTGTTGATTGGATTACAACTGTCGGCTTTGGGGCAAGTTCCTACGGAATACTTAGGTTGGACAATGTTGTTGTTCCAAAATTAAATTATTCGGCTGTTGGCACAAACAACACAAACAATAATTTTGACATTGTTTCCACCAGCGTAATGAATATTGATGGTGTTAGCACTCCTGCAAACGCCAAACCATTCATAACGACTACAACTGGAACACCAACAAGTTATAACGGTCAAGTAAGTGGTGCTTTAAACCAAGGATTCTTGAACGTATATTCTGTTGGTGCAAGTCTGAATCAAGCACCAATGTTGAATGGCGGCGCTTTGGCTGATCCTTCTGGGGCTATTGGTGGTGCAACTTCAGTTCAAAGCACTTTTATTGTTGACGATGGCACGTATGAATTTGCGCCTCGTTTTTTCAATACAGGGCGGGGGTTGTTCATCGTCAGTGTCGATTTTGACTACACAACACAAGCAGTGTTTGCGACTGGTGGCAACGCAATTTATTCAATCGCAGCCCCAGGAGGTAGCCTTTTTGAAGTCTCAACAGGAGGAACTAATCCTGATGTAGATGGGCGATTTAATATGTGGTACACGGGCGGCAAACTGAATGTGAAAAACAGGCTTGGCGCTTCACACTCTGTCACGGTTAATTTCATTGGTTAAAGCCGTGCCGGTGCGGAACACCGGAATTTGATTTTGATTGGATTATCAAAATGGCTCTCGAAAAAGTAATCGTTGTTGACCGCATCGAAGTGATTGAAAACGGCTGCGTCCAAGTACGCACCAAGACCGCCATCATCGAAGATGGCAAGCAGATCAGCGGCACCTTCCATCGGCATGTCGTTGCCCCAGGCGACGATTACGCTGGCGAGGATGCTCGCGTGCAGGCCATCTGCGCTGCCACCCACACCGCTGGCGTGATCGCAGCGTACAAAGCAGCCACTGCTGCACAAGGAGTCTGACATGGCTGGCAATTCACAAATCGCATTTGCACCCTTTGGCAAGACCGTAGTCGTCGCAGCCACGACATCAGCTCCTACTGGCATCCAAGCGCCTGTCTATGAGAAGTTCGACCCGCAGAACGCAGGCCAGTTTCGATTCATCAATGCAGGCAACACCACGGTGTTCTTGGGCACTGGCAGCACCGCTGCAGAGGCCGCTGCAAATGCTGTGGCACCTGTGGCTGGAACGCCATCAGCAGCCATCGTGCTGGTGGCCGGTGCCGTGGAGATTCTGCGCTTCAATCAGACCACGTTCTTCAGCGGCCTGTCCAGCGCAGCAGCCACGGTCTACATCACGCCAGGCCAGGGGTTGTAATGTCCACGATTGACGCAACAGACGCACGACTGACCACGCATGAGGAGGTCTGCGCCATTCGCTATGATCAGATCAATGCGCGGCTCAAGCGCATTGAGGGCATCATGATCAAGACCGCTGGCATCATGCTGGTGTCGATGGCAGGAACAATTTTTGCGGCGATCTGGATGACAAAGTGATTGACCCTATCACCGCCCTTGCTGCGGTATCTTCAGCGGTAAACCTCGTCAAAAAGGCTGTCAAGACCGTTCAGGATGTCCAGTCTTTGGGACCGGTGCTTGGGCAATACTTTGACGCCAAGGCCCAGGCCATCGAGGTCGTCGAAAAGGCCAAGACTGGCGGCTTCAAAGGCTCTGCGCTTGGCAAGGCGTTGGAGCTGGAACTTGCTCTGGAGCAGGCCAGGGAATTTGAAGAGCAGGTCAAGATGCTCTTCTTTCAGTCCAACAAGATGGACGTCTGGATGCGCATCACGGCCAGGGCAAAGCAGATGGAGGCCGATGCCGCCAAGGCAGAGCGCAGACGCAAAGAGGCCCAGCAGCGCAGGCAGGCCGAGATCGACGAAATGTTTTTGATTGGCATCGCTGTCCTGACCACGGTGTTCGTCCTGGGCCTGACCTTCTACTTCGTGGTGGATGCGATGCAGCGGCATGTATGACCGAGAAGCTCAACGCCAACACCACCCTGGACAAGATTCTGGGGTACGTGGACAGCCCTTTCAAGCTGTTCGCAGTCATCCTGATGGCGGTGATCGCCTTTGCTGGTTTTGCCCTGTACGAGAGCCAGGAGTTCATCCGCGACGCCTACAAGGAGTCGCAGAAGCTGCCGGAGATACGGACAGACCGAGCCGATGATGCGGCAACGATGCTGTTCAAGCAGACTGGTGCGACGGTGGTGGCGATCTTCAAGGTCAATCCGCTGTTCAACTCCAGGACACTCTACAAGGCCTACACCAAGGACGGACGCGACAAGACCATTGAGAACATTGACGTCGGCCTGTTCACGCACAACTCGTCGAACAATTCCGATGTGGTCAAGCTGATGACCAATGAAATACCCTGCGGCGAGTACCGCTATGCACAGTCTGAGGTCGGACTTTGGTATCTTGAGAAGGGTGTTGCGTACACCTGCCGTGTGAGCGTCCCACCAGACTCGCATCGCTTCGTTGGACAGATCACGGTTGGCTGGGCAGCGCAGCCAGCAAACCTGGAGCAGACTCGATTCATGCTGGAGATTGCCAGCGCAATGTTGACCAAGAGAGGAAGCTGATATGGACTGGCTCAAGCAGATTGCACCAACGATTGCCACCGCGCTCGGTGGACCACTGGCAGGCATGGCCGTCTCGGCTGTCTCCAAGGCCATTGGCGTCGATGAGAAGGAGGTCGGCGACCTGATTGCCAGCAACAAGCTGACCGCAGATCAGATCGCTCAGGTCAAGCTGGCCGAGATCGAGCTGGCAAAGCAGGCGCAGGAGCTGGGCCTGAACTTCGAGAAATTGGCGGTCGAGGACCGCAAGAGCGCCAGGGAGATGCAGGCCACCACTCGCTCGATGATGCCGCCCATACTGGCTGGCGCTGTCACGCTGGGCTTCTTCGGAATCATGATTATGATGTTCTTCAACCAGATCGACAGCAACAATCCGGCCATCCTGATGATGCTCGGCAGCCTGGGCACCGCCTGGACAGGGATCATTGCCTACTACTTCGGCAGCTCGGCTGGCTCGCAGGCCAAGACCGATCTGCTCTCCAAAGCAACCAAGTGAGGACACCATGAAACAGAATTTTGACGCTGCGCTGGCTGCCGTGCTGCACCACGAGGGCGGCTTTGTAAATCACCCCAAAGACCCTGGCGGCATGACGAACCTCGGCTGCACCAAGAAGGTCTGGGAGGAGCATTGCGGCCATGAGGTGGACGAGAAGACGATGCGTGCGCTCACGCCTGCCGATGTGGCACCTCTGTACAAGGCCAAATACTGGGACAAGGTGCGTGGCGACGACCTGCCGTCCGGCGTGGACTATGCTGTGTTCGATGCCGCCATCAACAGCGGCCCAGGAAGGGCTGCAAAGTGGCTCCAGGCGTGCGTTGGCGTCGAGCAGGATGGTGGCATAGGCCCGAAGACTTTGGCGGCTGTGGCGGCCCTCGATGCGCAGCAGCTCGTCGATGACTACTCCAAGCGCAGGCTTGCTTTTCTTGTTAACTTGCCGACTTGGACAGACTTTGGCAAGGGCTGGGGCAGGCGCGTCGCTGATGTGAAGGCCAAGGCAGCCAGCATGACTGCCTGAGACCTGCTACATGGGCTTGCGCGTGCGGCACGCCTCGCGCATAGCTGGCGTAAAGTCTGGGTGGAACGATGCCATGCTGCAGTCGATGATGCGCCTTTCTGGTGCCAAGGCGGCAGACGCAGCGATCAGGACGATCCACAGGCAGATGACAAATGTCACTCCAAGCACCACCAGCATGGCGGTGGCCATCCTTCTGAGGTATCCAGGTGCAGGGCTTGGCGGCAGCGTCTCAGCGGCCAGCCTGACTGGCTTGCACTTGGCGACCTTGGAAGGTGAGCCGCTCATTTGTCCAGGCCCAGAAACAGGCAGGCATATTTGTGGCTGACGCCTTTGGAGTCGATGTAGGTCTCACCGCAGCCGACCATCCACTCCATGATCAGGAGGGCCAGGGCAATGCCGATCAAGCTGGCCAGCGCCAGGTTGAGAATCTTCTTCATTTCTTGGCCTCCGAAGGTGGCACCCAGCCCATTGCGCGAAAGCGCTCCATGATGTTGGTCGAAGCTGCTGGCACATAGCGCCAGTTCGGGTTGAGCAGACTGGACCGTTGGGCCAGCCAAGAGGGTTGCTGAGGTTGTGTGGCTTGCATGGTGGTCTCCTTGCTGGTTGATGAAGCGCCCCGAAGGGCGCAGGGTTGATCAAGCGCCTTCGTACTGCGCACGGATGGACTCAGCTTGTTCTTTCGACCGGCCAAAATATGGATGGCCATCACGGCCTTCTGCGCACCAGTCATTGATGCCAACCTCGATCTGCTCATCAAGGGTCATGTCGTTGAAACTTGGGTTGTGGATTTCGTATGCAGCTTTCACGTTCAGCTCCTTGCTGGTTGGTTGCGATGACTGCATCTTACCACGATTTCCCACAATCTATGCAACTAGGGACAAACCCTAGTCTTTTGCCTTTTTCGCAGCGATGACTCTGACAACCCGCTCCTCGGTCACGAAGCGGTGGCCATTGGCGCACTCCAAGCGCCGATACATGGTGTTGTCAGGTCGTGGACGGCTTTCCTTGACAAGCACCCAGGCCTTGCAGACAGGGCACTTCATGCGGCCACCTTCTTGCCTTCGTCTGCCAGCCCCTGCTTGATGTAGTGCAGCACCTGGGCGGCCAGCGTCCTGGTGTCTTGCTCGGCCTGGCGGCGCAGAGCCAGCTCCACATCAGCAGGGATGCGGATCGTCATGTAGCGGTCCTTTGTCTTCTCGGTGGCCATCAGTCGGTGCCTCCGGCATTGGTGACCACATCCTCGAACATGTCTGCAATGGCCTGGGCGGTGGCCAGCTCCACAGGAATGCCGTGCGTCAGCAGGCTCACCAGATCGTCCTGGCCAGCCACCTCGATATCGAACCGGGTCGAGGCGGCGTACTTGATGGCCTGGGCCTGGTTGGCTGCGCGAATCAGGCGGTGCTTGTTGGTCTCGGTGTCCGTGACCACGTAAATGCGAGTGCTCATAGTGTGTCCTTGCGTTGGTTGAAAAAGGCACTGATCTGCCTCTTGGCATCGTCAGCACCTTTTCCCACTATACAACAGAATCCCACACTTTCCAGATATGCGATCCAGTCTTTTTGCTCGGCACTCAGGCTGCCGCCTTTGGTGCGCTTCATCTCCACCCACAGCCTCCAGGCAGGGATGAACAGGTCCGGCACGCCGGAGGCCACGCCAGTCGCTTTCAGTTTGGCGGCCACGGCTGGATGGCGATGGCCCCCATTTGGCACAGAAAAAATCCGAACGTCAGGGTATGTTCTTCTGAACCATTGCACCAGCATCATCTGCTCTTGGTCTTCAGATGGCACTATCTCAGATGCCGTGGTTTTTGTGGAAGCCATGCTGTTCCTCTGCCTTTCTTCTCGCGGTCACTGCATCATTTATGGTGGCAAAGCTGCCAAGGTGGTGCACCTTGTGATTGACGCGAATCTGCGCAATAAAGCGCTGCGTCTTGCTGTGGATGTAGACGCCATTGACGCCAGTCTTGTTGTTGGACTTCCTGGACAAGTTTTTTCCGTTTGTCAGTCTGTCGGCAACGCGCAGATTGGCTATCCTGTTGTCCGTTTTGTCGTGATTGATGTGATCGATCTCGCCATCAGGCCAGTTCCCGTAATAAATTGCCCAAGCGACTCGATGTGCAAACAGCTTTGTTCCGTCAATTGCGCCATGCAAATACCCGCAACTATGAGGGCATGAGAATGCAGGCTTTCCGATCTGCCTTGCATTGGTTTGCTTGTAGCCTCTGTCTGTCTTGAAATGCTCGCGCGGCCTTTCTTTCCACTGTAGCTGTCCAGTCTCGGCGTCATAACTGACGCAATTTTTGAGATGCTCAACTGGTATTTCTTTCTTCACGGCTTCCTCCGTCAAAATGGGATCATCATGATCCATTGATCGCAAGCATCCACAGACGCTGCAAACTCATCTGGTGGTCGCATTTCAAATTTGCGGCAATGGCCTGCTTCGTCGTACTCGTCACAAGTAAAACAGCACTTCGGCGGTCCTGACTTCACCCACTGGCGGTAGTCAAGCAGGAACTGTGGCTCTGCTGGTCTGGTGGTCATGCCCAACTCCTTTTCAAAACACGGTGAAACTTCCCGTCCATCTTGTACTCAATGCTGCTGGGCGGCTGGCTGTTGCTCATCTGCACGGCCAGGTACTCCAGCCCTTCGCTTCCGTCCATGTGCGTAGCCTGGGCCAGATTCGCACCGGAGGAGGTGGCCATCGTCATCAGTTGGCGCATGGCCTTGTCGCCTGCATACCCGTCGTGCAGCACAGGCAGGTACTCGGTGATCGGCCTGTCGGACAGGCTGCCATAGTATGTGCAGGACAGCATCTCCTTGCCGCTGGCCTTGCTTATGTGCCTGCGCCAGTTCCAGCTCGTCACCTCAAGGTCTTTGCCTTCGAGGCCCATGATGTCATCGTTGCGCAGCTCCAGCATCTTGCGCTCAGGCTCAGGGAATGCATGGCCGCAGGCAGGGCAGTTGGCCACCGAGATGGCACACAGCTCGCCACAGTTGTCGCAGACCTTGACTGGTGCCTCGCCATTGCCGTCTCCTGCCTTCTTGGGCGGCTGCACAGCCGTGATCGGCCCGTGCGTGGCCACCACGCCAGCAAAGTCCAGCACCAAGCAGTGGTCTGTGTGGCTCTTAACCCGCATGCCTCGGCCTGCCATCTGGACGTACAGGCTGGCGCTCATGGTCGGGCGCAGCATGGAAATCAGGTCGATGTCAGGGTAGTCAAAGCCGGTGGTCAGCACGTTGGCATTGGTCAGCGCACGCAGTCGGCCAGCCTTGAAGTCGGCAAGCATTCTCTCGCGTTCCTTCTTCGGCGTTTCACCCGTCACGCAGTCGGCGGCAATGCCTTGCTGTTGTAGGACTTCGGCTACGTGCTGTGCGTGCTTGACGCCTGTGCAAAACACCAGCCAGGCCTTGCGGTCACCGGCCAGATCAATCACTTCGCGCACCACCCGCTGATTGTTGTCGTCGGTATCGACTGCGGCCTGCAGCTCGGCCTCGATGAACTCACCGCCTCGCTTATGCACGCCAGTGGTGTCCAGCTTGGCCTTGGTGACCTTGCTGCGCAGAGTGGCCAGGTAACCCTTGAAGATCAGCTCCTCGATGGTCACCGGCTCAATCAGGGCGTCAAATAGCGCAGGCTTGTCGGTGATCAGGCCATGCCCCAGGCGGTAAGGCGTGGCCGTCAGGCCCACCACCCGCAGGCTCGGGTTGATGGCCTTCAGCTCGCCAAGCAGCTTGCGGTATCCACCCTCGTCCTTGTGGTTTACCAGATGGCACTCGTCAATGATCACCAGGTCAACGTGGCCCAGCTCCTTGGCCTTGCTGCGCACCGACTGAATGCCTGCAAAGGTGATCGGCTCACCGAGCTGCTTCTTGCCAATGCTGGCGCTGTAGATGCCCATCGGAGCGCCTGGCCAATGCAGGCGCATCTTCTCTGCGTTCTGCTCGATCAGTTCCTTGACATGGGTCAGCATCAGAATCTGCGTCTCAGGCCAGTTCTGCAGGGCGTCCTTGCACAGCGCGGCGACGATGTGGCTCTTGCCTGAGCCAGTCGGCAGCACCAGGCATGGGTTGCCGTGATGGCCAGCCTCGAACCAGGCATAGAGCTGGTCGATGGTGCGCTGTTGGTAATCTCTCAGCATCATTTCAAAATCTTCTTGATGATCCAAGCCCAAACGGCACCACCGGCAACCTTGGCAACAAACTGCGCCAGCACGATGTGCG
>Ga0208644_1004438_pt1 | contig 10577 bp, 20 predicted proteins | sample VirMetDEL_Nov_18_FD_184517 | JGI IMG/M metagenome (GOLD analysis project Ga0208644, IMG submission 184517) | Aqueous microbial communities from the Delaware River and Bay under freshwater to marine salinity gradient to study organic matter... | ecosystem: Environmental > Aquatic > Marine >... | reverse complement strand
ATCCTAAAGTTTTTAAAGTCTAGAGTTACAACTATAAGTAAGATAGATACAAGAAGTATAAAATAAATAGTTATACAAGCAAATTCAGTGCTAATCATGTCGCATGAATATCCCCTTTATAATCTTGCCACTCCTCATCATCTTCTGGCTCAATAAAGTTAATCTCAAACTCCCTCTTGAAATTCATCCAGACCTTGTATGGTATCTGAACATTACCAATCTGTTTGTCTTCCTTCTGCTCACAGTCAAACATATCCTGTGCCGCATTTTTCAAGTCATCAAAGAGTGCCATCGTAAAAACTCCAAAAAGTAATTAACGGGTTATGCTTCAATTATACAATAGATATCGTCAATGTCAAGTGGATTCTTGAACTATTTTCTCAGACCACCAAAAATTCTATGAAACAGATTATTAGGACAACCATAAAGTCTTTCATTTTCAAATTTTATAAAATCTTCATAAGTTATTCCGAGTTTTCTACACCTATCTTTAGACAACAATTCTGAAACTCTATATTTTGCATTTTGTAAGTCTTCTTCAGTGCATTCCATAATCTCTTCGTTCGTAATAAATTTTTCCATTATATAAAGTGGAAGATGAACTTCTATCTTAGTAGAACCGCTAAAACATTCTGAGGGTAATTTTTCAATATCTTTAAAAGATGCTATTGATATACTCAAATGATCCGTATCAACTACTACTAACGCTACTGAATGTGAGCACCATTTAGTAATATTTTCTCTTGTGATTTCTACAGGATTATTGTCTTGTGGATTATGTAAAATAATGGGTTGTGGAATGCAAAATAAACCACTATTTCCGTGATATCTTTTATCGTGATCTTTCTGCTTTGTAGAATCATAAAGCGCCATTTGTCTTGATTTTACTTCCATAACTTGTCCTTCTAGATCCACATCCCTGCCTATGTCATTAAGAATATTTTGCTGATGAGTAGCAATAATATGTTCAACAATCTTACCTTTATCAAATCGTGACTCATTATCATTAAAGGATTTACCAATCGCTGTAATCATGATCATGTCTTTTATAATATTCTGTTTATGTTTGTTTAGTACTTGTCTTACTCTTTCTATAGTCATTTAAAATTTACCTTTACAATTGCTTTAACAACATTAACACATACAGCATTACCAAAATGTTTACAAGCAGTTCCATGCTTTGGATGTACTTTATAACCATCATCGACTGGAAACCCTTGTAAGCGTGCAGATTCAGTTCCTGTGAGATATCTCCACTTGCCATCAATCATCTCAAACAATGGATGACCAAACGTAGCAAGGGTTCTAGAGATACCTTGGATTGAGTAAATCCTTTCGTGCTGCCTAGAAATCTTAGATGGAGTATCATACATTATAATACTCTTAGGAGTAATTACAAGTCTTCCATTCTTAATTGGGTTATTATCTCTGGAAGATTCTTCAAATGCAGCTCTCTTATCCTGCCAAACCATATCATCTTTTGTATATTCAGGAACAAGTTCTAACTTCTCTTCAATTTTTTTTACACCGGGTTCAGATGTTACCACCCATTTAAACACCCTATCATCATTCTTATTTGACCTATTACAATAATAACGATTACTTTTATCCCATCGCTTAGAACTATCTTCACTTTTGTGAAAACATCTTGAAGTACATGTTTTACCTTTTAGACTTATAAATCTCTCAGGATCAATCTCACCCTTATCAAGGATGTCTTTTACCGCTACTGGTTTATACTCTGGTTTAGGCCATTCAATTGTCTCTTTTAAATCTTTTCTTTTGCCAATAATGAATACTCTTTTTCTTTGTTGTGGAACACCAAAGTCAGCAGCATCAAAAACTTCGTACTCTACATTGTAACCAATTTGCTCAAAGGCATATTTGATTTCCTCAATAACTAAACCACCATCTTTATTCTTCATGCTTGCAAGTGCAGCAACATTTTCAAACAGTAGATATTTAGGTTGCTTTAGTTCTGCGATTCTAACCAATTGTAAAAATAGATTGGATCTATTATCTTCTTCATCATAAACTTTTTTAACAGATGACTGCTTATTAATTGAAAACGGTTGACATGGAAAACCACCAGTCAGCAAATCATGATCTGGAATCTCTGTGAGTTCTGTAATATCTCCAAAGATGGGAGTCTCTGGAAAGTTGTCACGATATGCATCTTGTGCATCCTTATCCCATTCAACAGCAAGCACACACTCCGAATCCGGCAATACCTTTTTAATTCCAATGTGGAAACCACCGACACCAGCAAATGTGTCTACAAACTTCAACGACATAACAACTCCTAGTAAAAAGAAAAAGTGACACCCAATTATACAATCAGATGTCACTATAGTCAAATACTTTATGTGATTTTATACCTATTCATCATTAAACTTTGTACCTCCAGTCTTATCATACTCTTTTTTTGCTGCTTTTATAATTTCTATAGATTGATTTATCATCTGAGCAAAAGAACAACTTGTTATGTTCTGTGGTAGATAATAATCATCCCAATTATTGCCAATAAATTGAGAGTAATCAGTATAAGCCTGAAGCGTGTTGATTACCAAATTATATTCACATTTCATTATAAATTGTTCTTTTAAATAATTTTTATAGTTGGCATCACATTGACATAGTTTTATTACCTCTGGATTATTCATAAATCTACGAAAAGCACTTTCTATCACAGGAGAATTTTCTATCATGATAATCGTTGGACTACGATGATTTAACATTCCTCCTATAGTAGTATGCTCTCCACGCTTATTTTTAAATGAGTCAGCGAGTTCATCATTAGTATCAACTATCTGAAGTTGAAACTCATCATAATTTATACCTTTCTTAGTTGGTACTTTTTTACTCTTAGTGCTTTTGTTTTCATTGTCAAAATCTAATAACGGTTGACGTAACTTATCTTTTACGTTGCCGTGACCGACATTACCATCTTTGCTATGAGAATCAAATAGTTTTACACTGCTTAATGATTCCCTAGTATTTCCAAAACTTTGGTATTGTTCAATAGCATTCTTAAAATTATCCTGTCGATTTCCTGAAGCAGCATGTTTTTTATAAGACCTTTCATTATGCCATTCTATTTCTTCTTTGAACCACTTAGGTGCAGCATCTACAATGTTTTTCATCATGTCGCCCATTGAAAATGCTTTTAGTTGATATCCTTTACGGTATAAAGTCGTTCTATTCAGTGTTATTCTAGCATGTTCTTCTCCTGATTCTTTGCCGTCATCATTTAAAATAACTTCAATACTGAAACTAGAAGCATAACCAACAATGCCTAAGTCTTGAAATATCCTCCTATTGTTGGTAGGGGAAATGTGATTATATCCTTCGTAAAATCTAGCTTTTGGACCTTTCCAAATAAACTTAGATGTTAAAGTTCCGAATCCAGAACAATTCTTACCCGTAGGAGACGAATTACTATCACCAGCGTCTTTCCTTCTTTCTTTAGAGTTTAATATATATCTAATCTTCATACCATTTTCAAATTCAACTAGTTCTTGTTTAAAACCCACTGTGTCTTCAAGGTTTTCATAAAGTTGTGGCCAAGTTTCAAATAGTTGATATGGTTCTTTACTATCAGACTTACTAACCCTATCCGCATAAATATTAATATTATCGGGAATTTCATAAAATCTATCTTTGAAGTATAAATGCAACATCGAAGCATCATCTTTGTATGTAGTATTGCCACGATTCCATGTATGTATATTATTTGTATTACTAGCATAGGACTCAGGATTTTTACCATGCCCTATAACGCATGTAAATTCATCGCATTCTGCAATTGATTTGGGTAAAAGTTTTTTAATTTCTTCAGCATTATCAACTTTATCATGATAAAACACTTCTAAACCGCCCTCTATATCATTTCTATGCAAAGTAAATGAATAAAGATCATCGTCACCGGGATATTTTGATATATATGTTAGATCCGGTTGCTCATGAAGGACAGTTTTGACTCCAATGCCATGATTTGTATCTCCCCTAGATTTTTCATTATTATCAATACCTAATGTAAGTTGTTCCCACACATTGTCCCATGCGTCACCAAAACTACCGGGATTAGCAAAAAATACTTTATGTGTATCTTCTATGCCTTCAAATTTTTCCGCAAATTCTGAACATACATACGTTAAAATTTTAGCCGGCATACGATTAGATACAAAAATATCTGATGTATCACCGTCTTGTATTTTATGCCTATCTCTATAACTCAAAGTTCCTTCTATAGCGTTTTGAAGAACTTCTCTTCCAAACATTATAGGATCATTTAAATCATCTGTAATTTTGGCTGCAAAATCATCACTTTTTGCGAGTCGAATCTTATCCTTATGCATTTTAACCTTTCTTTCAGTAAGAGAAAACTACCCGATAGATAATTATACCTTAAATTCCATACTTATCGTAAGCCCAATGCCAAAGTTTATCCTTTTGTTTGTCAGTCAATGCACCATCCGCATGTGCATATTCAATTTGTCGCAAAACATAAAGTAATGCACTAACTCCATAGTGTACATTACCATCTTGTTTGATTGCTTCTTTAAAGTAAGCAATAGTCATTTTTTTACTCATTAGTTATCTCCATAAACTACATGGTCAATAATAAAATCCCAGTCAATGGGTTCTACTTCGGCTAATGCAGCAATAAAAACATCTGCAAGAAACATAGCTTCTTCAATCTGGTCTTTTAACTCCAAGACATCTTGGCGATTATGAAGCAACTCTTCGTAAAACTTGATGACAAGCTCAGTTTGTTTATTGGGGAAGTTCATTTCTATTCTCCAGAAAGTAAGTTAGTGACAACTCTTTGATTCTACTATAGATATCGGTATTGTCAACCCTCTTCTTGAATCTTTTTTTCACATTCGGGACAAGTATAGAATTTGGTCCCAGTGCAACAGACAATGTATTCAATACATTCTTTTACCTCACCACATTCCCAGCATGTAGATACAACTCTTTGAGGTTGTCTTTGTGGTTCATTTGCTGCTTCAAAGTTATCCATTTTATTTACCAGATAAAAAAGGCGGGATACTTGAAAGATACAAGTCCCGCCCCAGTGCCAAAAGCAAGGTCTAAAGACCTCCTTTATTTCATCCTAAAATATTAGGCCACAATCCCATTGCTACTCCGGCAAAGTAAACTCCAACTACGATACCACCTACCAAAGCGACTCTTCTGATAAGTCTGTGCTTTCTAACAAAAGTCATGATAGGACCATTAAAAAGTGGTTTTCTGGGCATTTTCATACCTCCATAGTTGAACCAAGAATAGTTACAACTATATATACACTATTTTAATGTTTAATATTTAGTTAAAGACCACATGAACCTGTGCGACATGCACCAAAAACTTTACCTGCTGTTGTCCTAACTGGTTGCCTTGCATAGACACCTCGAACTAGAGAACGAACTGGTTGTGCATCAACAACATCCTTAACTGGTGCCAATACCTTTCCAGCAAAACAACGTAGTGGTCCTGCTTGAGCAGAATTAGCAACAGACAACATTCCAACAACAGCAACGGCGACAATAAAATTCTTCATACAAACTCCTTTAAGTAATAAAACTATCTACAGGGTTTTTCCCTAACCCAACAAGTCATAATCCATTTCTCACCATCATCAACAGGTAAACCAGCGTGCTTAGACAAAGTATTTCTACTTCTATCTTTATTTAAATTATTCCAGAAAACCAATTTACCTTTTTCTGCTTCTATAAATCTATCAATAAGAGGAAACTGTGTGCCTCCACCTTTAAAATTATCATTCAAGTAGAATATAAATGTATAAATACGATTTCCAGACTGATTTAACCTGCTATCATCTTCATGAAAATAGTCCCAATGAGGTTGATATTCTCCACCTTGTTCATATTTGATTACATGTAACCTTTCTTGATTAACTACTTCAAGTTCTGTTTCAAAACTTATATAATCTTCAAGAGTGTTAATGATTCTACCAATTTCAGTGTGAGAATCTTGATTCAACCACATTCCATATGCATCTCTAAAACCATTTAGTTTATCCATTGGATATACTTTATCTTTGCAATATGCAATTATAGTATCACATGCTTCTTCGTTTAAAAAATTTGGTAATTCAAAGATACCTATCTTCATTTAAAAATAAATTCCTTGGTCAAAGAAATGTAAAGCAATAGGAAATACAAAACCTTTAACCAGAACAAAAAAACAAAATCCCATAAACATACAAAATGAAATCCTAGCAATCATCTCTTCTGCATCTAGATTGTTAAGATACTTTAACATTTAAAACTCCAAAAAAAAATTAACGAGTAATCTTTTCTAGTTGTTTCTCCAGTTTAGATTTTTGTTTAATAAGTTTTTTAATTTCACTCTTGGAACTACTTGGATTATAAGTTTCTTTATCAATTCTCAAACTCAACTCATAAATCCTATCCCTAATTGACTCAATCGAACCTTTCATACTCCAAACACCTTTATAAAAATAAGACACATCAAAATATGTATAATTAAGTATACCATGATATCTTGTGCTTCGGCATCTTTATACCAAAAATTCTTGAAATATCCAATCATGGCAACTAAACTAAATAAAACATAAACAACAATATTAAAAGTCATTTAGTTAAGACCTTCTTCTGTAACTGTATCATTAATCTTCACATAGTTTGATGCAAACAATCTACCAGAGTTATAATGTATTACCTCCTTACCTGACTCTAAATGTATCTTGATTGCTTGTCTATGATCAGATTCGATGTATAACATTTTGTTTGACTCTTTAAATTTTTCGGCTTTCCAAGATGCTATATCATTATTAAATCTTTCAGAAATATTATTCCATGGAGCCATAATCAGATTGCCATAATTTATTTTATTTTGCTTTAACCAATCCTCTGTTGGTTTTCTCCATTTTTCTAATCTTCCAGTAATAATATCTACGGGCCATTTACTTTGTGGCCTTACTCGACCCAATGACATATTTTGCAATGTATTTAAATAAGTTTCACCATCATCATCTTCGTGAGGTCTAAAATCCCTACAAAGTATACCATCAAAATCAATACAGATTCTTTTACACATTGGAGAAGCAAATATATTCCATTCAAAATAATGATCATGTAATATTCGTGATACATAATCTACCATTCCAGTTTCATATGGTTCTCTTCTACTATAAAGTGCCATTGTTATTATATTTTTATCTTTAAAATTTTTTTGTATCCTATTTTTTGCAAACTTCATTGCTCTTCCTGTATAGCATGAATCATCTAATATGTAGATATTTTTACTATCATTATTCCCATAAACACCATCTGTTCTCATGCCACCTTTTAAATCTGTGATTGTTCCATTTTTATTCTCATACGATATTAATCTAGAATTTGATATAGTTGATAAGAATGAAGCTGGAAATATTCCACTCCTAGCAACACCAACAATAGCATAACAATCTTCAATATAATTTAATAATCTATAACAATCATCTGTTATTTGACTTGATTTAATAAATACCTTGTCTTTATGTTCTATGACATCTCTATCCATTAATTTAATCCTTCATCTTTCATTGCTTCCCTAATCATAAAGAAACAACTATAAAATCCAGTAAGATACGTTTGAGTGTATTCTTCTGACTCTCCATTGTATGATAATACTTTTAGTTGTTCTTTTAGTGCTTCATACATTCCAGGGTTTTCTTTTTGTATTACTTCTTTTAAAGAATCATTATCGGGAAGTTTTAATACAAACTCCAATGCCCTATCTATGTGTTTATCTTCTACATTTGGGATCTTCATGAATACATCCTAATCTGTGAAATCTTTCCCATGGGGTTAATACTATATACACCAACTACATCTTTTGAATAATCACCTGTATAGTCCCAATAAGTATATTCTACAAATACTAGTTTATTTTTATATGCCCAATTTTGTATTTGCATTCTATAGTCAGGTCCAACAATAGTTAATAGTTCATCAATACCATTGAGTTCCATAATCTCATCTTTGTACTGAACATCTTCTGATACTAACTGTTTAACTGCCCTAACATCTCCAGATGCAACAGCACCAAGATAAGCAGTAACTAAATCTAACCAACTCATTTGACTACTCCTGTTTTTTACGATGATCCCACTGATCTAGTTTTTTCTTTGATTCAGAATGATTATCTCTAATAATCTTATGCCCTTCTGGAAAAATTCTATAAGCATGAACTATGGGGTGAGATAACAAATCTTCATTATCCTGTAATAACTTTAAAAACTCTTTGTGCTTAGGGTGACTTTCGTTTGATAAATTTTCTTTGTCAAATTTTTCTTTTCCGCCACCTAGATTATTCCAGAATCTCAACATTGATAAATTAACTTGACTACAGCCAAGTTCTATAGCTCTCTCTACAAGTAATGGAATATCTGTAAAGTTATCTGCTTGCACCACCATATTTAAAATATGATTTTTACCAAGCTTAGATACAAAGTCTAGTGCTATTTCTAAATCTTTATGCTTACCACCGAGTCTTGTTCTTTCATAAATTTCTGGAGTTATAGCATCTATACTCATTTTAACATTAACAATATTATCATGTATTTGACTAATAGAATCCCAATATCTTGGCAATAATAAACCATTTGTAAATAGTTCTATTTTTAAATTCTTATGCTTCTCCGCATCTAAAGTTTGTAAAATCTTTAACCATGCAGGACTAGCAAATGGATCTCCTGAACCTATTGCGGTTATAAAGTTTATACTTTCATGAAATGTATCTAATATATTTTTAGTTTGCTCAAAAACTTTATCTTGTCTTTTTTGTATAATAGGCCCAGACCTACAAGACCAACAGTGCAGATTACAAGTTAAGTCATTCGCAAACACTACATGAAATGGTCCTCTTGTCATAATAGGTTGCATTAATGGACCTCTATTAAGTTTTGCCATCTTTGGGTCTAATCTTAATACGCAAGCCTTACAAAATCTATCATCTCCATTCAACCATGCTTCTCTTAGTCGAACAAATTTTTCATGATTCCACATATCCCATAAATTTTCAAATTCTCCTACAACATTTACTTCCTTAGCATTGTTAAACCAAGCAGGACAACAAGTAATATATCCATGCTGATGCACATGTAATGTATTAAACGGTGAAGGGCAAAATCTCATAATCTACCTCGATGAATTCAAGTGTTTTAGTTCGCATGGCTCTATTCCACACTTATTACATATTCTACCCCAATCGTCTGATAAATTATCATACTCAAATATTTCTACCCCTAGATCATCACCATTTTCAGATTTAATATAAAAATTCAAATCCTGCTTACTTATTGTTTTATAAAAGTTATTTCTTTCTATGTTATTGGTCAATATTTTTTTCCACACTTTATCGCAGACTTTATTTTCATAAGTTCTTTGTTTTATATCTCTTTCTACAAGTCTTTTTATACTTTCTAATCTTTCTTTTTCATCTCTATAAATAGCAAATTTAAATATATCATCCCAATCATCTATATATGGTTTTAGCTTACAAGCCCTAGCATGTGTTTGAAAAATAGCGGTCCAATCATCTTTAAAACGATTAGCTACAGTTCCTATTAGTATGTCATAATTATTTCCTGCACAAGAGGACGCAATAGCATTAGTAATAGAATTACCAGCAGTTCTTGGGATATGAATAAACAATGCTCTTTTTGGAAGATATATCATTTAATAACTCTACATAAGAAAGATGCATTCTCTTCCATAGTAATTGATTCCATAATTAATTTGCCTTCTTGTATCATTTCTGTCAATGCTCTAATAACACCAGATTTCCATGCCATTGGATGCACCATAAAATCATGACCAGCAATAATCCCGTTTGACTTAACTTTATTATATGCTTTACGAAAGTCTGCCTTGGCACCATCATATCTATGATCAGCATCAATATAAATCCAATCAAGATAATCGTCTTCTAAAGTATTTAAAAATGCATTTGTATAACCATGATAAATACTTACCTTTCCACTTTCTAATTCTTTAGTAAAAATACTTTCTACTATACGCTTATTAGGTCCATTCCAGAGAGAGGAGTCCATTTTGAATGTATAAGGATAATCATTTAACCAAGTATCAACTAAATACATTTTACTTGGCTTAGTAATCTGAAATAGATGCATTGAATTATATCCTCTTGCAACACCTAGTTCAGCACCTATACCATTCTTAGGAAACTCAAAGTATTGTTGAACTCTTGTTTGTATTTCCTTAATCACTTCTTTTCTCCACAAGGTTTCCAATTACTATCAGGATTCATTTTTGATAAAATAACTTTTGCACATGCACTATAACCTCTTTCCCATTCATTCTCTTCATTATTATATAACTTGATTACTTTCATTACGAACCTTTTTATTTCATAATATTTTAATTCTGTATCAGTCATTTATACTCCCTATTTAGTATATAACCAAGTTACAAACAAAAAACAAATGATTACTAAGTTGATTAACATTCAATTACTTTCTAATTAGATATATAGACCCGAAATAAGGATATTTGATTTACTTCTTTTTTGATTTTAAGGCC
>Ga0208644_1004436_pt1 | contig 10582 bp, 13 predicted proteins | sample VirMetDEL_Nov_18_FD_184517 | JGI IMG/M metagenome (GOLD analysis project Ga0208644, IMG submission 184517) | Aqueous microbial communities from the Delaware River and Bay under freshwater to marine salinity gradient to study organic matter... | ecosystem: Environmental > Aquatic > Marine >... | reverse complement strand
TGCTGCCTAGCAGCTAGGCGAAATACTAAGTGTTTACTCTTTAAAAATCAATTTATTAAATGACTTCTTTGTTTGATTTGTCGCAGATCGTTCAGGCCCATCCTGACCGTATCCGCTACTGGCGCAGCAAAGGACTGATTCCAAAAGGAACGCAAGTCCACAAATATGCACCAATCATTTTTTCAGACACAGAAGTCCAAGAAATCAAGAAATTCTTTAAAAACAAGAATGATTGACGAAGAACTGAGAACCGAACTGGCTGAAATCAAGAACATGATTTCAGAACACAATCTCATTTTGCAGAAGTTGTCGAAGCAGATTTCCGCTGACGTTGCCATTCAGGCGACTCAGTCAGAAAGAGCGGTTGAGTTGGCGAGACTAAGAAAAATGGCAGACAAGGCAATGAAGGTCAGTGCGTGAGTTGGCTCTTTTCGCAGGCGCTGGTGGCGGAATCCTTGGGGGAAAACTGCTTGGATGGCAAACCGTCTGTGCAGTCGAAATCAACAGTTACTGCAAAAGTGTATTATGTCGGAGACAAGACGAAGGAATTCTCGCGCCTTTCCCGATTTGGGATGACGTTACAACCTTTGACGGCAGACCGTGGAGAGGCATTGTTGACGTCATTTCGGGAGGTTTTCCTTGCCAAGACATTTCAGCAGCCGGAAGAGGCGCAGGAATCGACGGAGAACGTTCGGGACTCTGGAGTGAGATGGCGCGAATTATCGGTGAAGTACGACCAAGATTTGTCTTCGTGGAGAACTCACCAATGCTTGTTTCAAGAGGTCTTGGAAGAGTCCTCGCTGACCTTGCCACGCTGGGGTTTGATGCGAAATGGGGAATTGTCGGAGCGCACCACACCGGAGCACCTCACAAGCGAGATAGAATCTGGGTGTTGGCAGAACTTTGCAACGCCCACTGCAACAGCCAACCAACTATGCCCCAGCATGAGAAAGAAACATGCGTCATGTCGAGCAATCTGGCCCACACCATCAGCGAACAATTACGAACAGACGGATCTGGACAAACTGCTGGAACGCAGAGAGAGAATCAAGAGCCAAGGAATCAACGGCAACGGATTCGGTCTGACGCTAGCGAATGCGGTTCTGATCGAAGAGCGCAAGACTTGGGCAACACCAAGAAAGAGCGACTTCAAGAGTTGCGGACCAGTGGGCAGCAAGAGCCATCACCATATGACAGAGAAACAATATCTTTGCGCTCAAGTAAAGGACGAAGATCAACCTACTGGGCATCTGAACCCAGATTGGACCGAGTGGCTCCTCGGGTGGCCCATCGGGTGGAGCGACTCAAAGCAATTGGGAACGGACAAGTTCCAGCAGTGGTGGAACTCGCATGGAGAACGCTTAGAGACAGTTGACTGAGCCATAGTTTTTTCAACTCAGTGACCGAGTTGACGGTTTAGGAGAACCGGCTGGAGCGCTATGGCTCATTCAGCAGTCTACATGGGGAAAACAAACGCTGTTTTAGTAAAGGCGGAGGGGTCTGCCGGCAGCTTGAGCAGCGTTTCCCCACCACAACATGGAGTTGAATCATGACAAGCACACCAACCATTCAGGCTTACTTCTTTAGAGCCGAATCTAAGAGCAAATCAAGAATCATCACACATTATTCAGCGCCTTGGTATCGCAAGCTTTGGTGGCGCATTCGGCTTTTCTTTATCAATCGACGTTATGAAAACGCTCGAAGACTTCAGAGAAGAAACTAGGCGCAAAGAGGCTTATTTTTGGGGATTGGTTCGGCAATCTGAAAGGCGTGAACCCACCTTTTGTCAACTCTACGAGTGCTCAAGGTGCGGCAAATTATCGCACCAGAAGCATGAGCGAAACTGTTTTGCTTTGAAGCCTCTCGACATTAGCCAGGAAGAAAAGCTTCAGCGAATGGACGATCCATTTAATGAGAACACTTGGGACGACAAGGCAATCATTGACGATTAGAACCTGCACGAATTGTGGCCTGAAGTTTTTGACCGAAGGCGAGGAAAGAACTTGCGGACAAATCTGTTTTGACGAGTTGAAGGCCAAGCACACCAAGCCTCAGTGTGTGATTTGCGGCAAAAAATTTAATCGCAAGTCTAGCAGCCATAAGACTTGTTCGCACAAATGCGGTTATGAGCTGAAGAAGCAAAACGCTGCACGTTATCGCGACAAAGTCAGAAAGCCGAAAGTCAAGATCGCCTGCGAGCAATGCAGCAAGCTGTTTTTGCCCACTCGCAAGGATCAGCGGTTTTGTGGCACTCGTTGCTACAACCAGCATTATAAAAAGACGGTAATTGTTGAGCCTAGGCCATGTGTTGAATGCGGTGAGGTGTTTCAGCCTAGGACTGAGCGCAACATTCTTTGTTCACAGCAATGCCGTTATATCAACGACAAGCGCAGAGCTTACGTCAGAGGCACGATTAAGCGAATGCCTGGGACGTTGAAATCCAAAGAATGTCTGGTTTGCCAGAAGACGTTTCAACCAAAAGCCGGAAGCCAAAAATACTGTAGCCCAACCTGCAACGGACTTGTCCACCTTAAGAGAAATCGCTCAAGGCTGGACCACAACAGACTTTTAAAGTGCTGGATTTGTTCAAAGCAATTTAAGCCAGTGACGAGCAAGTCGAGAGCAAAGTTTTGCTCTGCTGAATGCCGCAAAGTTCACTTTGGAAACAAGGCTGCTGAGAAAAGAGAAGAGCTAGAGATTGAGGCGAAGAAGCAAATTGAAGTCAAAGAAAAGTGGAATAACGCTTCAGTCACTTCAACCGAAGTTCCGGCTGATTCGATGTTTCCCGAAGAGATTTTGGCGTTCATCCGCAGAGGTGGACAAATCACGCAGTACCTGAACCCAGTCTGGGTAGAAGGTTCAAAACCTTCTGAATATGAGGATGATTTTATAACAGATTAAGCCTTCTGGTTTTCCGGTTTTGCCCATCCTCCCTAAAAAAACGGGCAACCATTCATGTGCCGGAGTAAGCAATAAAGCGATTCACTCAACTCTCGCTGAAGCTGGCTGGAAGGCGCTAACAAAAAAACCTTATGAAAAGGAGATTTGCCACCAAAACACAACGTACCAACCTTTACATTTTGCAAGATGGACTTTGTGCCATCTGCCAGACCAATTTGGGAGACTCATTTGAAGTCGACCACATTCAGCCATTCAGCGAAAAAGGAGTCACAGAGATATGGAATCTCCAAGCCTTGTGCAAAAGTTGTCATTTAGAAAAAACGCTCGCGAAGGCCAGCAAGCAGTATTTGACGAAGTACAAAAAGGATCCAAGTATCTAAACATAAAGCTTCCAACAGGATATGGGAAAACTTTTGTTTGTTGTGGATCTTATTCGCTTTTAAAGCACCAAGGAAGAGTCAATCGGCTGCTGGTTATCTTTCCGTCTGTAAGTCAATTGGAACAATTTAAAGAGGGAGGATCCAAGGACTTAGAAGACGCAAGTGTAGATGGGAATCTTGCTGTTTATGATGTGAGTTATTGGGGCATTAAGTTAATCAACAGACACAAAAGAAACGAAGCGCAAATTTTTGCGATAACCGTTCAAGCCTTAACTCAGCCAAACGGACAAACCATTGTTCAAGAACTGCTAGCCTCTGGTGGTCGCTGGATGCTTTGTGTTGATGAATATCATCATTATGGGATTGATGCCGTTTGGGGCAAGGCAGTGCTTAGTCTTCCGGTTGAGTTCACTTTGGCAATGTCTGCCACACCAAACAGAAAAGACAATGACAGTGCCTTTGGCGAGCCTCATATAATGGTGAAATATCGGGATGCTAAAGATGAAAAAGCCGTAAAACCTTTAATTTCGCATTCATACGTTTACACCTTGGATGTGCGGAATGAAGAAGGTGATGTTGAATCCTACAGCACTAGTGAATTGATTAAGAAGGCTGGAGGTGAATCACCTGAAAAGATAGACGCCTTTTTGATTACAAGAAAAATGCGTTGGTCGCCTAAGTATGTCAGCCCACTTGTTTCCATACCGTTGGAAAGAATGATTCGGGAAAGAGTCAACACTGGCTTTCGATTGCAAGCGATTGTTGGGGCAATGTCTGTTTCTCATGCTGAAATGGTTTGTCGGCAGATTAGTGAAATCTTTAAGGATGTTCTGACTGTTGATTGGGTAGGCACTGGCGAGGATGGCAGAAGCAACGAAGACAACAAGAAAATCCTAAGAAAGTTTTGCCCACCGAAAGACCCACTGACCGGAGAAAGAGAGCATACCTTGGATGTTTTGGTTCATGTTGGGATGGCAGGAGAAGGCTTGGATTCTGTTGATGTCTCAGAAGTAATTCATCTGAATTCAGCATCATGGAACAACAGCAACGATCAAGAGAACGGGCGAGCTGCTCGCTACAGACCAGGAGTTACCGGACATATCAATTTCGATTCATCTTCTGAGTATGCGACTCAAGGTTATTTAGGCGAAGCTATCATGGATGCAATGGACCATGAAAAACCTAAGTCTGAAGAACAGGAAAAAGAACGTTCTGAACCTTCTGAAGAATACAAGGAACTGCCAGAAGAGCCAAAGATTCACATTGCCAACATTGACCTTGACCACATAAACAGTGGAGATCCTGAAGTAGTTAGAATGAAAAAAATCATCACGATGCAGACGCCAGGACTAAGCGTTGATGACTGGAAAGATGAAACCCACTGGATCCATCAGGTTGCTGTTGAAGAATACAAGAGAATGATGAAGCAGGAAGCCGAAAAAATGAATCCTGAATCCATTGCTCGCCAGTGGCAGGAGAGCGTAAAAAACGCAACCTCAGTTGTGACACACTTGGCTGCAAAAGTTGTTGCACAAAAGTCTGAGCGATTTGAAAAAAGCATGATTGGCGACATTAAAAAGCGCATTAACTATCGCAAGAAAAGTGACTTAGGTGGAGTCAGTAATGAGGTAGAAACCTGCAAACAACACTATGAATGGCTGAAAGGTTTGGAATCAACCTTACAAAGTGGAGAGGTTCCCAAGTGGCTGCTGTAAGGATTGAAAGCGGAGAGTTCCCACTATTACGAAATGTTAATGTTCAAAATCAGCCTTGCAGAGCAGAAGTTTATGGTCAGTGGTCTAAATACATAAACTCTGATTTGCCTAAGATTATTGAGCATTTACCGGAAGTCATTGAAGACGTTTACGCTTACGAAGTTTGGAAGGACAAATACCTAGACTCACCAGAACAATTTTTTGAACGAATTGGACTGTTTGGCCTAGACCTGAAGGAACCTGCAAAGCTTATTGATGAGCTTCGCAAAAAAGGACCATCCAAAAAAAAGCGTGAAATCATCATGAGAGCGCAGGAAGCCAAGAAGTTAAGAGAGAGAGGCCAGACCCAACAGCAGATTGCTGCTGAGTTGGGAGTCTGTCAGGCAACAATTAGTAATAGTTTATTAAAAAATTCTGTCCGGACAGAAAAAACTAATAAACAACCACGCACTCGAACACGTTATGAAATCAATGAAGCAACAGACCCAACGGTTGCGGCTCAAAGGATCCGCGCCAAGTTTGGCGAAGAATACGCCCAAAAACTAAAAAAGGAACTATGAACAACGACAACCTTTTAGTCCAAGTTGCGCAGCAATGCGCTATTGAGCCAGCAGAACTGCAAGAAGTTCTAATGAAGACCGTGATGCCCAACAACTCAAAACCTGAGAATGTTACGGCTTTTCTCGCAGTTGCCAAGCAGCACAACCTCAACCCATTAACGCGAGAGATTTACGCCTTTCCAGCAAAATCCGGTGGCATCAGCGTTGTCATGAGTGTGGACGGTTGGAACAAGATCATGAATCAGCATCCGCAGTTTGACGGAATCGAATTCAATCATTCAACGGATGAAAAAGGCCAAGTGGTGAGCGTCACCGCAACGATTTACCGCAAAGACCGTCAGCGACCAACCGTGGTAACTGAGTTCTTGAGCGAGTGCAACACTGGCTCACAACCTTGGAAACAATACCCCAGTCGAATGCTTCGTCATGCTGCCATGAAACAGGCCATTCGACTAGCCTTTGGCCTATCGGGAATCACGCCAGAACCGGAAGCACAGGAAGAAGAACCTGCACCAAAAGTCATCAATCCTGAAGGCTCACAAACCTTCTTTCTGCTGAAAGAGCAATTTGAATCATGTCAGTCTCAGGAAGCACTTGAAGAGGCAAACAGTTTGGCGAATGCCTACGCCAAACGAGGTGACTTGAAAAAAGGCGAGGTAGACCGATTGAAATTGATACAGAAGCAAGTAGAGCAGGACATTGCCGCAACAATGGCACAAGCCACAGAAGCCGCATAAGAGGGAATATGGCTGGCAATCACTACGTTGTTCTAAATTACAAACTGCTCAAGGCTTGTCCAGACCCAGCAATTGCGGTTGTACTGGCAGAGCTTGCGAAGTGGGATGAGTTTTACCGCAAAGACCACGCGAACCGTTTGGAGTGGTTGCCTGTCGAATTTCACAACCAACCTGGCTGGTTTTACAAGACTGAAGACGAATGGGAAGAAATCGGAATCACGGCAAGAGTGCTTCGCAGAGCAAAGACTTTTTTGAAGGAAAAAGGAATTCTTTCAGAGCAAATGAAAGGCTCACCTCCAAAGCTATGGTTTCGGCTGAATTCAGAAGCCTTGGAAGCCTTTCTTGCCCAACCATTACAATCGGTAAGGGTTACGAATCGTAAGGGTTACGAATCGTCACCTCCAAGGGTTACGAATCGTAAGGGTTCTAATAATAAGGAATCATTAAAAACAATCACTATAGACAATCCCCCTATATCCCCCCCAAAAGAATCACCGTCTGATTTCAAGATTTGGTGGAAGAGTTGGCTGGCTGCAATCAAGACCTTGCCCACTGAGAAACCAGCTGCTTCTGGCACACCGGACAAAGCCGAGCGCAACTTCAATGCGGTTCGCAAAAAGTTCAACTTGGAGGAAATTCAGAAATCGACAGAGAACTATCTTGAAGAATGCCGATTGGACAGGTTTGGAAACAACCATTGCAGACCCAACCAACATGCCGCAACTTTTCTGAAAATTTCAAACATTGAGCATTATCTGGCTTGGGAAGCACCAAGCCGCGCCTCACCAAGCAACCAGCCTGATGAATGGGACTTGATTGAACAACAACTTCAAGGAGACAACCAATGCAGTCCGTCGAGCTACTACGCAAACTGAGCGCAATTTACAAAACTAAGCCAAGCCAAGAACTCGCACAAGCTTGGCAGATTGGTCTGGATGATCTGAGTGAAGAGCAAATCGAAGAAGGCTTCAACCGGATGGTCAAAGAGTTCAAAAGTGATTTCTTGCCAACCGTTGCCGTCTTTCGCAGTTACGCACAACGCAACACCAGCAACCGAACCCAAGCTTGTAAGACACCTGACGAGTGGCTTATCAAGGAAGCAGAACTCAAAGCGACAGGCAAACGCTTGGACCCATGCGGAGGCCAGAAGTTCTTTCAGGCGATTGGTCGTGCACCTTTCGGCTTCTGGCTGGATTCAGACTCAATCGTTCGTTGGACAACCAAAGACGAGACACCTGTGAAGACTGAGAAGCCGAGCAAAACCGATTCACCAAGCCAATACTTTGCGAAGCTAGTGCGGACGGTTGCTGCTTGATTACTTTTCATGTTTCACCTGTTCCGAAACCACGCCAAAGTCGCTCTGATAAGTGGCGAGTCAGGCCGGAGGTTTTGCGCTATCGGGTTTTCTGCGACACCTTACGGCTTCAAGCTCACACGCAAAAGTTTCACCTTCCAGACAGCTTTGCCGTTGAATTCATTTTGCCTATGCCGAAAAGCTGGAGCCTTAAGAAAAAAAAAGCAATGAACGGCAAACCTCATAGACAAACCGCGGACATTGACAATCTCTTGAAGGCATTGATTGACGCCTTACTCAGTGAAGACAAGCAAGTCTGGGACGTTCACGCTTCAAAGCGATGGGGAGAAACCGGACTGATTCGGATTTATTCACCAACAGAATTTGATTGGGCGGATTTATGATTCTATCTCACCAAACTTTGAATGGACTCAAAGAACTTGGACACCTGCCACGATTTGCCCAAGTTGGGCCTTGCTCTGTTGATTTACACTTGGGCAACACCTTTGCCCAATTAGGCGTCAAGCAGAAGTTTTTGTTCTTGGATTCTGAATCTGTTTACCAACACGTTCAGACTGAAGATTTTTTACTGGAGCCTTCTAAATTTGTTTTGGCTTCAACTCAGGAAAAGATCAGTGTGCCGAATCACTTAGCGGCTTTTGTGGCTGGCAGAAGTTCAGTCGGAAGGCTTGGGTTACAGATTCAAAATGCTGGCTTTGTCGATTCTGGTTTTCAAGGCCAGATTACGCTTGAGTTGTATAACCAATCAGAAAAGCCGATTCTGCTAAAGGCTGGCGTTCGCATTTGCCAAATCGTCTTTTTTCAACTCGACGAAACCACAGAGCAACCGTATCAAGGAAAGTATCAACAACAGGAAGGCGCGACAGGCTCGCGGCTTTACAAGGATTTTGAGGCGTGAAGACAAATCAACTTTGGCTTTCTAAACCACTGAGGGAAAGTCACAGCCCATTGCTGGCACTCCACGCGAAGCAGGTTGACGAGTCGAAAGCAATAATGGCGATTTACGGACGCTCGTCTGACGCTGCGCCTCATGAATGAAAAGATTTTCGACGAAGTGGAACGGTTACGTTTTTACGATCCAGACCTGTATGTCTGGTTTGAAGAACGTGCCGCAATCATGCAATTCGATGGTGGACTAACCAGAGAAGAGGCAGAACGTGAGGCGCTACACTTGGTAAGACGGCATCAAGGAAGACGAAGAGTGAGAACTCATCTTGATCTCTTCAGTGGGATTGGATGATGCCAAAAATTGAATTGCTACATGGGGACTGTCTGGAAGTGATGAGGGATCTGCCAGACGGAAGCATTGATCTGACCGTAACTTCTCCTCCTTACGATAACCTGCGCACCTATAATGGTAATAATGGTCAATGGGGAGATCATGTTTGGGAAGCAGTTATCAAAGACATTTTTCGAGTAACGAAAGAAGGAGGTGTGGTCGTCTGGGTTGTCAATGACGCTACGATCAATGGAAGTGAAACAGGAACTTCATTCAGGCAAGCACTCTATGCGAAAGAGGTTGGATTCAATCTGCATGATACGATGATTTATATGAAACCTAATTTTTCTGCTGTTGGCGCATTGCAGACAAGATATGCGCCAGTTTTTGAGTATATGTTTGTCTGGTGTAAATATAAACTAAAAACATTTAATCCCATAAAAGACAGAAAATGCAAAACCGCAGGGGATAAGAGGCATGGCACATTAAGGAATGCTGATGGTGCTATGGTTAAAAAAAGAGGGGCGGAAGGATGGGTACAACCTGAGTATGGTCAACGATTTAACATATGGAAGATAACTCCAGAAAGTAGAGGGAGTGACCATCCTGCACCATTCCCATATGAACTCGCTCACGATCATATCATTTCTTGGAGCAATGAAGGAGACACGGTTCTTGATCCGTTTCTGGGAAGTGGAACAACAGGAGTTGCCTGCAAAAATCTACATCGGAACTTTATTGGTATTGAACTGGATTCAGAATATTTTGAAATCGCAAAGGAGAACATCGAAAACAGGATTGCAGCAAAGAAGAGAATAACTGAGGAAATCACAGAGGGAAAAGCACAATTAGTATTTGATTTTTCATAATGCAAGACAACAGAAGGCCACTCAGCGAACGCTTAGAAGAGAGGCTTAAAAAACTAGAAAAAAAGCCAGCTTTCCGGATGTGTGGAAGGTGTGGTTGTCAAAAGCCGAATACAAAAGTCTATTTCAACGATTTCCCTAAATGCAAAGACTGCCAGCGTGTTGAGTATGAAATCAAAAAAAGAAGGGGGGGGAGGGTAGGCTTATGAAATTTAGTTTCAAGTCTGACACTTCTAAGCTTCGCGGAAACCTGAAGCAACAGAAGAGGCAGTTGCCTTTTGCGATTTCAACAGCCTTGAATTCATCCGCCTTTGATATTCAACGACACCTGAAAAGTGAGCTACCGAAAAAGTTAGATCGTCCAACGCCTTACACAATCAGAGGGGTACAAGTCGAGAAGGCAACCAAGCGAACACTCAAGGCGGCAGTAGGTTTTGCTGGTGAAGGCTTCGGGAGACTACCTGCCAATGCTGGAATTCCTCCATCAGAATATATGTCTAGACTAATTCCCAAAGGCCCGAAGGTGCGGGTAGCAAGGCCAGGAACCAAAGGAATTCAAGTTCCAGCGAATGCGCGGTTGAATCGTTATGGGAATTTACCAAGGGACTACATCAGCAAAGTTCTTGGACGTGGCGGATTTCTGGGGACGATCAACGGACAATATGGACTTTGGTCTTCTTACCAAGGTGTGCTTCAGTTAGTTGTTGCCTTTGAAAGACAGACGCACTATGGGGCGGCTCCCTTCGACCTGTTCGGTTTGAGTGTCAACCGCTTGAAGCAGGTTTGGAATCCTAACCTTTCCCAAGCCATCGCTAGAGCCAACCGGACGGCCCGGAGGAGGGGTTGAAAGGTACTTCCTAGCCTAGCTTGCGGTGGTTTTGCGCCCGAC
>Ga0208644_1004435_pt1 | contig 10585 bp, 10 predicted proteins | sample VirMetDEL_Nov_18_FD_184517 | JGI IMG/M metagenome (GOLD analysis project Ga0208644, IMG submission 184517) | Aqueous microbial communities from the Delaware River and Bay under freshwater to marine salinity gradient to study organic matter... | ecosystem: Environmental > Aquatic > Marine >... | reverse complement strand
AACAAGCGCCGCGAATGCATCAAAGCCATTCTGGTCGTCCTCCATCAGCACCACTTGGTCTACCTCGTCGGCTTTGCCGTTTCGATACCAAGTAATGCGCACGATGGCAAGGATCTCCTCGGGTAAGGCAGAGATGTGATAATCAAGTGTCGGCTTCCTTGGGGGTTTCGGCTCGATCATTTCCATTATCCAAATCAGCCAATCGGTCAACCTGTCCAGTAGACGGTAGATCCATTCCCGCATTGGCTGTGGCCTCAAGCTCCTCCTCTACGTTAAAGTCATCCCCCAGCACTTCACCATCAGACAGGTTCTGTAGCAGTGTTTCCTGGGTGATGGTGCCAGCAGTGTAAAGCTGCAGCAAGCTTTGAATCTCTTGAGGCTCAAGACGTGCGCCGATAAAGTCGCGATTAACGAGGCAACTGCCAGCGGCTTCGTTTTGGCCGAGATACTGCGCGTGAAACTGCAAGCAGTTGTCGATCATGTCCTGCACGTTTTGCGCAATGACCATCATGGTGCTATCGCCTTGGCTGCGGTCAATGCGCTTTGCCTCTGCGGTTTCAGCTGATAGCTTTTGGCCTAGCACTGCTGATAGGCCAAGCTCGTTAATCTGGGCAGCTAGTTGCTCCAGCCTGCGGAACTGATAATCGAAGCTGCTACCGCCAGGCTCGATGTACTCGGCACGACCATCGGACGGGAATGCAATAGCTTCACCGGGGCCTGCTGACACTTCTTCGGCCGCAGATGGAAAACCATAAAATGCCAGCATCGGCACTGCCGAGATGTGCAGTTGGTTGTCGAGGTCTGACTGCACCTGATAGGTCTTCAGGTTCAGCTCAGCAATATCCTCTAGGGGTGGCCGTGACTCTAGGTAGTTAAAGCGATTGGCATAGGCAACACTAAATGGGATCTCCGGCAGGCTGGTAGTGCCCTCATCAATGATGCGGAAGTCGCCTTTGTCGTCTTTCTGATGCAGCTCGTAAGCGCCAGGGGTGAGCAGTCTGACCTGCTCAACCGCCTTCTCGCCATATAGCCCATCAGGCACGATGGTTGATTCCAGCAGCCGCAGTTGCGTCAGCTGCTGCTGGCCATCTTTTAGCTCAGTGCGCCATCCAAGAATCTGCCTTGGTGTGTACGTCACCCAATAGGGTCTACCCCCATCAGACGGTGCATCCACCAATGTACCAACGTGGCCATAACGGACAAGTTTGCGGGCTGCTTCATAGGTCCAAACGTTGAGGTCATTACCTTGTAGGTCTACGTCAAACAGCTGCTCACGAATGGCGTCGCTGGTGTCATCAAGACGCACTGGCTTGCGGGTGAGCATCCCGGCCAGCATCCGCTCCAGTCGCTGGTAATACGGCGGGCAGACGCTACGGGCCAGTCGGTTGTCATATGACTCGTCCAGCTCGCGTGGCTCCTGCGGCAGGTAACGCCGATGCTTGCGGCGCATCCCGTAGGAGCCTTGCATCAGGTCTTCAATCAAGATCCAATGCGGCTCCTGGGCATACCAAGCCGTGTTGGGATCACTGATCTTGGTGACTTGCCGTTGAGCAAGCGGCCTGTCGTATGCGTTAAAGCCGGAATACATTAGACCGCCTGCGATGACAACAGTTTAAGCCGCCGTCAGCGTGATGCTATTACGGCTCAGTTTAATTGCAAACGCATCGCCAGGCTTAAAGCCAAGCTGCTCAACGTAAGCGGAGCCAACCATTAGGTTGCCGTTGAATTGCACCTTGGCCTTGTGGCTGAGCTTACGGCCTGGCTTTTTGGCAGGTGTCAGTTCAACGCCTTTGGCTTCAAGCAGCGCCTCGTAAAATTGCGTGAAGCACAGCTTGTCGTCTTTAACGTAGCCGCATTCACGCACGAGGTCAGATTTATTAAGGTCGCCAAGTTCTTTGACCTTGGCAAGCAGTTCAGATCCGGTCAGCATTGGGTATAGGATTGCTGGACTTTGCGAGCGTAGCACCTAGTACAGCCTGATGCCAGTGCTGCGGCCAGCGCCAGCGTGCAGCGGGTTGAACTCACGCCAGATTAGGTAGCCAAGTGCATCGTTCATGTGGTCATGGCCGCCATCCTTATCGGGATCGCCTTTTTCGGTATAGCACTGCAGCTCTAGGCATTCGATCAGCCGCTTGCAAGTTTCTAACACTTGGAGCCTGACTTGCCCTTTGCCGTTTTCCAGCAAAGCTTGAACAGCAGCCACCCGATCACGAACGGGAGGGTTTGCCCGTGGTGACTGGTTGGACATGCCATAGGATTCCAGGATCTGAATGTCGGTTTGGCTTGCGTTGGTGCTGCGGTTACCGCCGCTGGCGTCGGGGTAGACGTACATCCGCCGATCCGGGTAGCGCGCCTTGATCTCCTGTGCCATGGCGTCAGTGTCATGGGCGCCGCTGATCTCATCAATCACTAGCAGCCTGTCACCCATGCGTACGGCGATAACGGCAGACATGTTGCCGACGTTAAAGTCAACGCCAATGCGGAGCGGCTCGCGGCCTAGGTCGGGCAGTGCGCTGGTGACATGCTTGCTGCGATCAAAGCGGTCGTAGACGGTGCCAGTGGTGAGGTTGACGAAATCACCGTCAAGGTACGCCCGCAGCATCGTCGGGTCATAGTTGGCCTGCAGCCGCTCAATGAAATCCGGCGGCAGGTGTGGATTATCCGCTGATCGCATCTTGATCAGATGCCGGTCCGGCCTGGCCTTGGCTTCATCGCTGCCAAAGGTATTCCACATCCACCGGAAGCCTTCTGGCGTCGATGCGGCACCAAACTGGCGGACATTGCCAGCCCTGAGGCGACCGAGGATTTTGGGAAACGCCTTGTTGGCAATGGATGGCGTCACGGTGTCAATCTCATCAGCCAGCACCCATGCAAGGTTGAGGCCGATGATGCGCGACCAGTTCTCAAAGGAGCGGCACAGGATCTTGGTGTCACCGCCTGGCAGGTGCAGCATGTATTCAGGCAATGGTGACGCCCTGAAGGTGTAGGGGATCTCGTATGCCTCTAGGAACTGCTCAAAGTCGTTCTGCCAGATGTCGCGGATCAATGGGCCCGTCGGCTCCATCACGGCGCCAATAAAGCCTTGATTGGCCGCAGCCAGCATCACCGCCTTGGCGCACAATGCACGGGTCTTGCCAGCGCCGTAGCCAGCACTGATGCCAATGATTTGCGTGGCGGTGTCATCCACAAACGCAAGTTGCCCTGGATGCAGGTCAGCGCGGATGCGTTGCAGCAGGTCGCCCGTGTCTTCCTGCGTTGCTACATCCATAAAGCCAAGCAATTTGCCGGGCTGCACAATGCCTGCAATGAGGCTCATGAAATCTCAAACCGCAGCAGCTTGGCTTGGTCTTCAAGGGCTTTGATAGCAACGCTTAGGTTGCCTTTATCCCTTGCCAGTCGTTCGTAATCCTGCAACCGAGCTAGTGCGGCTTGCAGCCATTGCGGGCGTTCTAGTTCCGAATCAAGGGCGATAAGTTTACGCGCCTCAGCCATGTAATCACGGACTTGGCGCTCACTAACGCCCCACAGCTCGGAACCGTGTTGAACGATCTGGTGATGGCTATGAGCACGCAGGATGAGGTCATAAACCACATTTACGCGGTTCTGAATCTCATCCTTTGTGCTCTTTTTAGCCACGCACCTGCACAGGCATTACAAGATACGTTACACCATCTACACCAGCGGGCGTCAATACTACGGGACTAGTTGCCGCATTGGCTGACAGCGTGACCGACTCATATGCGCGCATTGATTTGAGGCCATCAAGGAGATAGTGGACATTGAAAGCCCATGCACCTTTAGCAGTGCCTTCAGTTTTGAGCAGCTCCTTGCCGTTGTTGGCATCAGCTTCAGCGGTAATGGCGATGGTGCTGTTTACGGCTTCAATTTTGACGACTGAGTTGTGAGCTTCAGCAATGATGGCAACACGCTCTAAGGCACGGGTGAAGCGGTGGCGGTCAAGGGTGATGGCGTGCTTGAAATCTGCGGGGATGAGCTTGGCCACGTCGGGGTAAGTGCCATCAAGGGTGCGGCTGTAGATGGTGATGCCGTCGTCGGTTGTGATGACAGCTTGACCACCGGCATGGGCGATGGTGACGGTGTGATCCTGCAGCAGCCGCATGGTGCTTGCTGGTAGCACTAGGTCAATACCAGCAGGCAGGTCAACGGCGTAACGCATGAGGCGGTGGCCGTCAGTTGCCTCCATGTGGCCATTGGCAAGGTGAATGCCTTGCAGTAGGGCCTTGCTTGCATCGGTGCTGGCAGCGGTCATGCAGGCACGGACACCAGCCGATAGCGCCAGCTGGGCGCCAGGGGCCTCTACATCGGGCATTGCGGGGTAATCCGCTGCATCCATCGCTGCAAGCCCGTAGGAGCCGCTAGAAGCGGTCAGGCCGCCATCGTGCAGCGTCACAGCCTCATCGGCCTCCATGCGGCTTACAAGGCCCGCTAGGAGCCTGTACGGCAATGCCACGGTGCCGGCGGTCTCCACAACTGCTGGTGCGGTGACGGTGATGCCGAGATCTAGGTTGAAGCCGGTGACGGACATGACGCCATCAGCGGCAGTAATGAGGCAACAGTCAAGGATCGGGTGACTGCTGCGGACACCAATCGCTGGGGCAATGGTGCGTAGAGCGTTATCGAGATCAAATTGGCAGGTTGTGAATTGCACGGTTGAGATACCAGATTGCTTTGCGGAGGTCTTCGGCGCCACCTTTGTGATCAGTGCGCCAGATGTACTTGATGGCATTGCCACGGCAATAGCCGGTGAACTGCTCAGGCGTTAAGGCAGCTTGGATGGCGTCGATGCACTCGATGCTGCCGGTGGTGTAGTGCGATGGATGGTTGACCGGATCAGACGCTGGCGGCTTCAGCAAGGGCGGCAATGATTTCTTCATAAGTCTCTTGAAAGGATGCCACAAGATCCAATGGGGTGGCGGTGCCGTCATCTTGGGCATTGTCGCGAATGGCATGGGCGTAGGCCCGCGCCATCATCATGCAGTCATGCAGCCGGTTAATGACCGGCGTCTGCTTGGCGTTGATGTTGATCAAGTCGAGTGATGACATAGGCAACGAGGGTTTCCACTTGAAGGCGTGGCAGGTCACCGCGCATGTACGACACGGCATCGGCAACGAGCGCATGGTATTCCACCGTGCTCAACCGTGGCAAGCCGCCGCTTAACGCTCTGTCACGGATGAGACCTGCGCGGCTGGTGCCAGCGGCAGCGGCTTGCTGGTCCAGGTGGTTGATGTCGGCGGGATTGAATCTGACCTTGATTTCTTGCATTTGATAGCCGTCTAACCTGTTTTCCGAGGTTTGGACGGTTAGACGCCTGTCGTGGACTGGCTTTACCTAACCGTCTAACCAACCTAACCTCTTAAGAAGAATAAGTAAAAAGGGGGGAATAGGGGGGTTGGGGAAACTCTTCTAGGTAGGTCGGTCGGGTTGGGAGGTTAGGACGGCGAGATCCCAGTGCCTCACAGCCGTCTAACCGTCTGACCTGCTGTAATACCACCTCCGGCGGCCTGTTGCCTCTCGCTTCTTGACCCACCCGAGATCTTTGAGAATAGATGCCACCTGCATCTGATCGGCGCGGCTTTGACGCTCTAGCGGCTTCTTAATTGCATACTCCAATATCTCCTCAGATGTGAGCAGTTCAATACCCGAGCGGCGATCAAGATATTCAATGATGGGACTACGCCATGGGGAATCAATTAAGTAGGTGTTGTTCTCTTCAGTGATGCGATCCTCCATTGCAGCAGGTAGCCGACTGGATTCACCATCGCGGTACATCTTGACAGCAGCAGCCCATATTGCATCGCGCTCTAGGAGTAGCGCAGCGGTATTGATTTGGTCCTGCTGGGTCTTGGTAGTGGGGATGACCCAAAAGCGGCGGTTGCCGGTTTCATCAACCAAAAAGCCAGCGGTTTTGTTAGTTGTGCCGACAATAATGCCACGGCGCGGGAATGATTCAACCGCCTTACCGTATGGCACGCGGAGTAGGTCTACGGCTTGTGATAAAAATGCCTTGACTTGTCCGGCGTGCTTGCGATTAGTGATGTGATCCAGTTCCGCCCATTCCATCATCCATGAGCGATGGAGCACCATGATGTCGTCTTTGGTTGTGATATCACCAAGCGCATCACTGAAGAATGGACCACCTAAACACTGCCAAAAGCTGGACTTGTAGGCACCTTGATCGCCCATGATGACGCAGGCAGTGTCATGCTTGCAACCAGGATTAAAGGCACGGGCCACTGCACCGATGAGGGTGCGCTTTAGCATCTCGTCGTAAATGGTGGGTTCCAACTGTATCTCGTCATCAGGCCGCAGGTATGCAGTGGCAAGGCGATCAATGTATGTGGGTTCAGCGCTGTTGGCGCACCATTCGAGGTATTCACGGACCGGATCGTATGGGTTTTCATTGGCTACCTGCACGAGGCAGTCAATTGCCAGTTCCTTGCTGACCTTGTAGCCCATTTCCGCCAGCTTGAGGTAGAAGCGGTCAGCACCTTCTACGACTTGCTCTTTAATTTCAATTTGCTGTGTGAAGGTGTTGTAGCGGATGTCATCGCATTTGCTACGGAGAAATGCCAGCAGCTCTGCGGTTTCCAGCTTCTCCGGTTTGGTGATGATCGGCGGCGTATCAGCGTCCGGGCTGCCACCGTTCCTGCCACCCACAACGCGCTTGGCAACAGCGGAACTACGCCAGCCGTCTTTCTTGGCCATATCGCCAAGGGTGCCGAGGGTAATGCCTGACTTTTTGAAGCTGCGCCATTTGCGCTGGCAGTCACTGGGCTTGTGCTTACCGGACTGCGCGGACCACTGTTCCCAGTCGTCTAGAAGCGTGTCATCACCAAGGCTGTGGAGCGCCATGCCAACGGCCAGCCAGTCGTCGTAGTCATCAGCCCTAGAGGCATCCAAAGCATCCAGATATGACCGCGCCCTAGCGGTGTCATCACCAGCATTGCCACCACGCGGCTCAGGCACCACCACTGCAGCAGCCACAGGCTTGAGCATCCGCTCTAATAGCTCAGGCGGCGCTTCAGCAATGGGCAGGTCATCGGGGCTGTATTTGGCAACCCAGCGGTAACCAGGCGTCAGCGGGTGGTCACCTGCTACGACGGACTGACAGCCAGTCCAGCGGAGTTCGACTTGCTCGGGTTTGCCTTCGCTGTCGGTGACGCCGGTCTTGTATTTGCGTGTGGCGATGCCATCCCAATAGTGCTCCGGCACTTGGTAGATGACTTGAAACCGTCCATCGCGGCCAGATGTAACAGTCCACGAGCGCGGCAGCGAGGACATGGGGCAACCCCAGTCGCGGAGTATGGTGCTGGCCGACTTGCCGTCATGGTCAAGAAACAACAGACCACCTGATGGAACACCGCAGCAAACGCCGATAGCACGAGCGCGTCCGGCTTTTAGCTCAGCAGCCAGCTTGGCTTTGGTTAGGGGTTTCTTTTGCCATTCGGGCTGGTATGGGCGCTTCTCACCATCAACCGCAACAAAACCCCACCCGTCCGGCAGACGGGCTAGTTCATCGTGGATCGTCATTTGGTTGCCGGCAGCACTTGATCGAGGTGCAGCCGCAGCGCTTGCTCCAGCAGCAGTCGAATGGCTGTAGCGCGATTCATGCGGTCACCACGCCAAGAGTCAAGGCGTTGCAACTGTTCTGGGGTCAGCCGTATATGGGTTGGATGGGCCAGACGCACGGTGCTGGGCGGGATGCTTGCACACTGTAGCAGCGGCTGCTACGCTTGCAAGGCCCGAACCGGCCTATGACTTACCAAGACTTCCTAGCTTCAAAATCCACTGCTGCACCTATTGCGGGGTTTGACCCGCAGGGGTTTACGGCACCGCTGTTTTCGTTTCAGCGAGACATCGTGACCATGGCGTGCCGCGTGGGCAAGTTCTGCATATGGGCCGACTGCGGCATGGGCAAAACCGCCATGCAACTGGAGTGGGCGCATCAGGTGCATCAACAAACCGGCGGCAATGTGCTGGTGTTAGCGCCGCTTGCGGTTGCGCATCAAACCGTCCGCGAGGGTAGCAAGTTCAAGATCTCCTGCCAGTTTGCGGCGACGCAGGCTGAGGTGAATCCCGGCATCACGGTGACCAACTATGAGAAGTTGGCGCATTTTGACGCCGGCAGCTTTGCAGGCGTGGTGCTGGACGAAAGCAGCATCCTTAAGGCATACACCGGCAAGACCCGCAATCAGATCATTGAGTCATTTGCGCAGACGCCATACCGACTGGCCTGCTCAGCTACGCCAGCACCTAATGACCACATGGAGCTTGGCAACCATGCGGAGTTCATTGGGGTCATGACGCGGACTGAGATGCTGGCCATGTTCTTCGTGCACGATGGCGGCGACACTGCTAAGTGGCGGCTTAAGGGTCACGCCAAGAGCAAGTTCTGGGAGTGGGTGTGCAGCTGGGCGGTAACGATCCGCAAGCCATCAGATCTGGGGTACGAGGATGGCGACTTTGTGCTGCCAGCGCTGCAGATCCAAGATTGCACGGTGGAAACACCACGCGAGGCGGTCGCTGATGACGCAGGTCAGATGGCGTTATTTGCCATGGAAGCCCGCAGCCTTAACGATCAGCGCAAGGTGCGCAAGGCCAGCCTGCAATTGCGGGTTAACGCTGCAGCACATCTTGCCAATGGCAACGGTGAGCAGTGGCTGGTGTGGTGTGATCTAAACGATGAGAGCAAGGCGCTAACCGCTGCCATTAATGGCGCTGTTGAGGTGTGCGGCGCCGATAGCGATGATCACAAGCGGCAAGCGGCCATCGACTTTCAAGATGGCAAAATCCGCGTGCTGGTCAGCAAGCCCAGCATCTTTGGGTTTGGCCTTAACTTTCAGCGGTGCCACAACGTGGCATTCGTTGGCCTGAGTCACAGCTACGAGGCGTTCTATCAAGCCATCCGTAGGTGCTGGCGATTTGGCCAGCAGCAACCGGTAAACGCGCACATTATCTACGACGTAGGCGAAGGCCGCGTGATTGAAAACATCCGCCGTAAAGAAGCGGACAGCATTCAAATGGCACAATCAATGGTTGAAATCATGAAGCAACAGACCATGGAACAACTCAAGAAGATTCAGCGCCAAGTGGCCCCGCATGTCACTGAGCACAAGTCCGGCGATGGATGGGACATGTACATGGGCGACTGCGTGGAGAGCATCAAGCAACTAGACACGGATAGCATCCACTACAGCATCTTTAGCCCGCCATTTGCGTCGCTGTACACATATTCAAACAGCGACCGCGACATGGGCAATAGCCGCACTGAGCAGGAGTTTTTTGATCATTTCGGATTCCTAGCCAAGGAGCTGCACCGGGTGATGATGCCTGGCAGGTTGATTAGCTTTCACTGCATGAATCTGCCTAGCAGCAAAGAACGCGATGGTTTTATTGGCGTGAAGGATTTCCGTGGTGACATGCTGCGTATCTTCCAAGCTGCGGGATTTGTATTCCATAGCGAGGTGTGCATCTGGAAAGATCCAGTCACTGCCATGCAGCGCACCAAGGCAATCGGGTTGCTGCATAAGCAAGTGCGTAAAGATTCTGCGCTGAGTCGTCAGGGCATCCCGGACTATCTGGTAACGGTGCGCAAGCTGGGCGATAATCCAGAGCCGGTGGCTGGCCCGTTTACGGAGTTTGCAGGCGAGAATCCGCCGCCGAAAAGCAAAGACCCAATCAAGGACTCGATCAACATCTGGCAGCGGTATGCCAGCCCGGTATGGATGGACATCAACCCATCGGACACGCTCCAGTACCGCAGCGCCCGCGCTAATGAAGATGAGCGGCACATCTGCCCGCTGCAGCTTGAGGTGATCCGTCGCGGCCTGCAACTGTGGAGCAATCCTGGCGATGTGGTGTTGTCGCCCTTTGCCGGCATCGGCAGCGAGGGCTACTGCAGCCTGCAGATGGATCGCCGGTTTGTTGGCTTTGAGCTGAAGCCTTCGTATTACAACTGCGCTGTCAAAAACCTGACGGAGGTGGCCAGCAATAAGCAGGGGATGCTGATGTGATGCAACTCCGCCCCTACCAACAACAACTAATCACCGACATCCGCCTGCAATACCAGCTAGGGCATAAATCAGCCCTAGCGGTACTGCCGACCGGCGGCGGCAAGACGGTGTGCTTTAGCTACATCGCCGAGCAAGCAGCCAAGAAAGGCAACCGCGTGCTGGTGCTAGTGCATCGCGCTGAGCTGCTGGACCAAGCCAGTCGCGCCATGACAGTGCCGCATGGGCGCATCATCGCCGGCAAGACCATGGACTTAAGCCATGCGGTGCAAGTTGCCAGCGTGCAAACCGTAGCCCGGAGGTTGCACCTGCTGCCTAGGGATTTCTTTCAGTTACTGGTTGTTGATGAGGCGCACCACACCACCGCCGGCACATGGGCGAAGGTGATCGAGCATTTCCATGGCGCCAAGCTGCTCGGTGTCACGGCAACACCGATCCGCAGCGATGGGCGTGGATTGGGTGAGCACTATCAGTCCATGGTGGAAGGCCCAACGGCGCAATGGCTGACCGAGCACGGCTTCCTCGCTGCTGCCAAGGTGCTGGCGCCGCCCGG
>Ga0208644_1004434_pt1 | contig 10588 bp, 20 predicted proteins | sample VirMetDEL_Nov_18_FD_184517 | JGI IMG/M metagenome (GOLD analysis project Ga0208644, IMG submission 184517) | Aqueous microbial communities from the Delaware River and Bay under freshwater to marine salinity gradient to study organic matter... | ecosystem: Environmental > Aquatic > Marine >... | reverse complement strand
TTGGCTTTATTAAAACAAGCGCAAACCATACGCTAATACTAGATGCTGGCACAGGTTACTCGATTAACGACGCTCAGCTACTGAGCTGGTCTAGCAAGTGGGAGACTTACTGGGTACAGTCTGACGGTACGCAGTGGTATATAGTAGCCTCAAATAAGTAAACAACTGTCTTAAATTGTTGCGAGCGTTTCGCTTTAATGCGGTTAATTTTGGGCTATGGCTGACCAGAAAATTTCGCAATTAAACGCGATTACCACCATAGACAACGCTGCAGATGTTCTGCCAATAGTTGATACTTCAGCAGGTAGCACAAAAAAGGTAACAGTTGCGCAAATTGTAACCGCTGCGGGTGTACCAACAGATACCGACGAACTTAGCGAAGGATCTACTAACCTTTATTACACAAACGCGAGAGCCTCAGCAGCTGCACCAGTTCAAAGCGTAAACGGTAGCACTGGGGCGGTAACCGTGCAGCCGACTTTGGTAAGTGGTACTAACATTAAAACAGTAAACAGCACAAGCCTCTTGGGCTCTGGTGATATTACCATCTCAGCCTCAGCCGCTTGGGGTGGAATTACTGGCACTTTATCAAACCAAACGGACTTGCAGACGGCTTTGGACGGGAAAGTAGACGAAAACGCTTCTATTACTGGCGCAACTAAAACCAAAATAACATACGATGCAAAAGGCTTGGTAACTGCTGGGGCTGACCTTGCTGCTGGAGATTTGCCAACGGGAATAGATGCGGCCAAGATTGCAGACGGCACAGTAAGCAATGCAGAGTTTCAATACATAGGCGGTTTGACTTCTGACGCTCAGACGCAAATCAACGCTAAACAAGCCACGCTTGTAAGCGGTACAAATATCAAAACTGTAAACTCTACCAGCCTTCTTGGCTCTGGGGATGTATCGGTACAAGCCACAATAACGGGAGCAGCCACCACAATAACGAGCAGCGACCTAACGGCCTCTAAGGCTTTGGTTTCTGACGGTTCTGGTAAGATTGCGGTTTCCTCTGTTACCTCTACCGAGTTAGGCTATGTTAGTGGGGTTACCTCTGCCATTCAGACGCAGGTTGATGCTAAGATTGCAAAAGCAGTTGGAAGCACTTACACCGTAAACGCTTTACTTGCGGTTACACAAGCGGAATATGACGCTTTGACTCCCTCAAGCACTACTTTGTATTTCATTATATGAAGTTAGGCACTAACGATATCTCAAGCGTTTACCTTGGCACTAATGGGGTGTCCAAGGTGTATCTTGGTAGTACCGAGGTTTGGAGTTCCTACGCCTATTTGTTAGACGATTATAGCGGAGCAGCAGCGGCCTATTCCTTGCGTCAGTTATCTTCAACCTACACGGGTTCGGCTATTCGGGTTCGTAGGTCAAGTGATAACACCGAGCAAAATATCGGCTTTGTAAACAACGAACTTGACACCACAACCTTGGCCTCCTTTTGTTCGGGTACTAATGGCTTTGTAACAACTTGGTATGACCAAAGTGGTAATGGCAATAATGCAACGCAAACAACCGCAGCAAATCAGCCGCAAATCGTTAGTGCTGGGTCGGTTTTAAATATAAATTCAAAACCTTCATTATTAACAGATGGAACAAACGATTCGTTTACAATTACATCAATTAGTACTTTATCATCAAATTACACTTTATTTAATGTGGGGAAAAGAAGTGCTTCGGGTGTAAAATACTTTGGCATGGCGGGAAATACTTCCCCAGGTCAAGCACATTTGTTTTGGAATGATAATAAATATTATTGGCAAAAAGCAAGTGCATATTTAGCGTCTAATACTACTTATGCAACTGCAAACCAACAAATTATGAGTGGTGTTGATTTGCAAACAACTGCAAATAACACGCAATATGTAAATGGTACTGTTATTGCTTCAACTTACAATGCTTATTCATTTATTAGTAATTTTAATAGATTATTCCAACTTGAAGGAAGCAATTTCACAAGTGGAAATACTCAAGAAATTATACTTTGGTTATCCGACCAAACATCAAATTTGAGCGGTATTAATACAAACATGAATACTTATTATGGAATCTATTAACGGCTACCAATATCAAACCGAACAAGAAGCACAAACCGCACAATCGGCTTGTAACGCTTATTACGGAATCCCCGTGAACGATGAGGATGTGACCCGTAACTGGGTAGGTTATCAGTTCGCTGAACTTAACACCCCGACCTTTTGGTACATTGTCTACGATGAGAGTTTGTTGCCCGTCTTGGGAAGCCCGATTAAGTTTGAAGTAATTTACCCAGACCCATTCTAATGGCCAAAGTTAAAAGCATAGCGGTAAGCAAATACCGCCCACGAAAGAAAGTGAGCAGGAAAGGGGTGCATTCAAAAAACAATCCACCGCAGAAGAAATACAGAGGGCAAGGCAGATAACACTTAAAACCTGAATAAATGAAATTACCCGTAAGCTTCGAACAATTTAGCAAGGATCCCAGCAAGGCGCTGACTTATTTAATGGTTTTCGCCGTTATCTTCTTGTATATGCGTACCGAAAAGCAGAGTAATAACGAGGGCAGCAAATGCGAGGAGCGTTTAAGCGCTTGCGAGGCCCAGCTTAAGCAGTTTAGCGCAATGCTTAAGACTTCGGATAGCTCTACTGCTGCGCTGCGTTCTGAGCTTAATACTTACAAGAAACTAGGAGTTATAAATTAATACAATGCAATGAAAGCAACCTATTTACTCGCCGTTTTTCTAACCGCTGCGCTGCCGATTCAGGATAACGTAAAAGAGGCCGACCCTTATAAAGCTTACTCTATGCAACTGCAAAAGACAGCCGCTAGCATTGCAGCCACTCACGCCGCTATTGCCGAAGCTCAGCAAATGACCGAAGCTAAAATAGAAGAAGCTAAAGAGGCTGTAAAAGAAGCGGAGCAAATGGCCGAGAAGGTAGAGCTACTTGAAAAGGTTTGCGAGGTTTACAGCGTGCCAGTTCCCGAGTCTTTAGAGGATCTAGAAGCCGAGCGAATGGCCGACAGTATACGGGTGGCCAATATGCAAAAAATTAACAAATAACTAAATGAAAATTCTAGACGTATTTAAAGGCCAAGCTGGCGAAACTAGCTCAAAGCGAGTGGTGGGCGTTATTGGCGCTTTGGTTCTATTTGGCACTATGATAGCGAACAGCTTTAGCGCCGTAGAAATTGCCCCTAGTGCTGAGTTAGTCGCCGCAGTTGAGTGGGTTACTATTTTGTGCCTGGGCTTTACTAGTGTTGAGAAATTTGCCAAGCCTTCCAAAGGTGAAGAATAAGGACTTACTACTCGCTGGCCTAGCGCTCTGGGTTCTTCTCGGGGTGCTTTTTGTTGCCGCTGTATTTCGCTGGGGGCCTAACTTCCCTCAAGACAAGCCTAGCAAAATAGATACGGTAATTGAGCAATACCACGACACTATAAACAAGCTCGAAATAAAAAGGCAGATCTTGCGCGACACCGTAATAAAAACGCAGGTAAAATATGACACGATTCTTAAAAGGCTTAATGCTAACGGCGATACTAGCTGTAGCACCTTGCGGCGTTTACTCGCAATGCACCGACAGCTCGACAAAAGCTGAAATAAATTTATATTTAGCCGAGGGCGCTAAAGCTCGGGCGCTTGTGCCTTTATACCAGGAGCGTATTAAAATAGATTCTTTAGAGATTGTGCAGCATAAAGCAGCAGTAGAGCATTTACAACAGAGTAACAGCGAACTAACGCAGAAGCTAAGCCTGTGGCGTATTATTGCCCCGTTGGCTTTTGTAGTCGGCTTAATCTTATGAGCGAAACCAGCGTTATAATGCACGAAATAAAAGGCTGGGGGAGTTACCGCTTTTTACTTCTTTCAGACATACATTGGGATAACCCTAAATGCGACCGCAAGCTACTTAAGAGGCATTTAGACGAAGCGAAAGCAGGCGGCCACCCTATTCTAATTAACGGCGACCTTCTAGATCTTATGGGCGGCAAAAAAGACCGCAGGGCGAATAAGGAGACAGTAAGGCCAGAACACCAAGTTGTCAATTACTTTGACGCTGTAGTAACTGACTGCGCTAAATTCTTTAAGCCTTACGCTGAGCTTATTCATTTAATAGCCTACGGGAACCACGAAACGGCTATAACTACGCACAACGAAATAGACCCGCTTAGAACTTTTGCCCAGTTAATAGGGCGAGAAGAGGCCCTAGGCACTTACAGCGGCTGGGTAATGTATCAATTTAAGAGCAATAGCAACGAATGTAAAACGCTACGCATTAAGTACCACCACGGGAGCGGTGGCGGCGGGATAGTAACCCGCGGGGCTATACAATTTAACCGCATGGCGACAATGGTAGAAGGTGCAGATATTATTTGGAGCGGTCACGTACACGAATCGACTGAGATTATTTACAGCATTGAGCGCCTGAATAGAAACAACAAGCCCGAGCTAGTTAATTGCTATATGGTTCGCACTTCTACCTATAAGGAGGAGTATTTGCCAGGGATGGGCTGGCACGTTGAGCGCGGAGCGCCTCCCAAGCCTTTAGGCGGGCGTTGGCTTGACGTTAAATTCGGAGTTTACGAAGGGAGGCCCTATTTGCAATTCAACACCCAGCACGCTAATTGATATAGATATGGACATTAAAGACTTAAACATAAAACAGGTTACTTACACGCAGTACAACCGCGAGCAACACGCTAAAAAGCAGATTTACCTTCACCACACAGCAGGGACTGGCACAGGAGCCAACTGCTTTGCAGGATGGGAGAAAAAGGCTAACAAGATAGCGACCTGTGTTGTAATTGATCGCAGCGGGCAAATAGTGCAAGGCTTCCCTTCTAGCGCTTGGGCTTACCACCTTGGTACAAAAGTAGAGGTATTCAAAAAGCACGGCGTGCCTTATAAGAAACTCGACGAAATTAGCATAGGCATAGAGCTAATTAACTGGGGCGGATTGACTGAGAAGGATGGCAAGTTTTACAGCTATGTAAATAAAGAAGTAACCGACGTTTGCAAATTGCAGTATAAGGGTTACAAGTATTACGAGAATTACACGCCTGAGCAAATTGAAAGCACCCGCAAGCTGTTGCTGCTATGGGGGCAAAAGTATGGCATCGACTTAACCTATAACCCCGACATATTTGAGGTAACGCCTAGAGCGCTTAAGGGCGAGAGCGGGATATTTACGCACAATAGCACCAGGGTAGACAAAGTAGACACCTACCCCCACCCTGGGCTAATTGAGATGCTTAAAAGCCTGTAAATAAAAAACCCCGCTAGTCAGGCGGGGCGTTGCTCTGGTATGTTAATCAAAAACTATCACATAACGAAGTACGTTTAATTTTAGAGCTTTAACGACTTATTGCAAACTTACAGCTTTTCGTTTAAATCTGCTGCAATAGTTTCCTTTTTGACGCTTACAATGTCTGCGGCTTCCTCTGCTGTCTGCATCCCCATTAGAATATCAGGGGCGTAAAGGCGGCCAAAGAAAGCGGCGGCTCTATAGCGTAGCATAAGCTCGGGCATTGTTTTCCATTTCGACCCCGCTTTAGTCGCCCAGCCTTCTGCTGAGGCCATTTCTAGCGTTACCGTCGGGCCTTCGATTAGCTCGCCTGTTGCTAGCTCAGTAGCTACGGCTTTGCAGCCTGCTTTGTCAGTTACGAACTTAAGCGCAGAGAAGCGACCGCAGCTGTTTAGAGCGGCAATGATAAAGGAGCTAGACCAAGACGGGCGGCCGTGGATTACGTGCAAATTCTGCATAACCATCAAAGGTGAGGCCCCGATGCGGTTTGCCATTTCGAGAGCTACTAGGGTGTTAGGTATGTTGCCTTGGTAATTCTGCGGAATAAGGTTGCTAGAGCTTAAGGCTTTTGCTACTCGTTGCGCGTGTTCAAAATTGGTAACAGACAGCGGCGCTAAGTCCGTTGCTAACTCTTGCGTTTGGGTTGTTTCTTTTTCTGACATATATTTAGTTATTAGTAATTAGGTAGTTCTAAAGGGTTAATAATTTCGGGGTATCCTGGCCAGCTGTTAGAGTTTCTGCACTCTAAATACGTTGCTAAATTCGCTCGGTAAGTCTCGCGTGCTAGGTTCAACTCATCAGGGCCGTAAATATAACAGGCAACTAAGTAAGGCGGGGTCTTTTCTACTGCGACGAATATAAAAGCCTCGGGCGTAATGCCGTGCGCTTGTTCGTAGCCGTCAAGATAGAAAGCGGCTTGGACGTGGTAGCGGTACTTATAGGCGCTTCTGCTAAAACCGCGAGGGCTTGCGTCCTCTGTTGTTTTCAGGTCAACTATAAACGTGCTGCCCATTCTCTGCGTTACAAAATCGGGGCGAGCTTTACAGGGTGCGCCTGTTGCAAGGTCATCCCAGATAATAGCCTGCTCGGCTATGCCCGTTTCAAGTAGTTTAGAGGCCTTTGAGTGGCTTTTAACTGACTCAGCGAGCGCTAGGCATTGATGAAAATCGAAAGCGCTTAAAAAGGCTTTATTTGGGTTTTCTTCTAAGAACGCCTCGAAAACTTCTTTCCCTGCCTTTGTTCGTCTGTCAACTTCGGGCAATACGCCGTAGGTTTCTGCGAATAGTTCAGGCTCTAGTACGGCCATATGAACGGCGCTGCCTATCTCTAAGGCTTTGCTGCTGCGCTCTTGGTGCCTACCCGATAAATAGCGCTCGAAGTAATGCGCTGGGCTTTTCTGGATCAAGTCTAGCCCGCTTTTGCTTATGCGGGTGGTGTCTGAATGATAGTCTAAATTGCTCTTCATTGTTTTCTTTTTTTGCAAATATACATAAAAAAGGCTTACTTTTGCATTATGGATATAGGAAAGGAAAACGTAGCGAAGGAACTTAAAAAGCTTTGTATTGATAAAGGCACAAGCTTGACCAGAATTTGCAAGACGGCAGGAGTTGACCGCTCGACGCTTAGGCGCTGGGAATTAGACGAGCCGCAGAGTATTAAGATGCTTAGAAAACTTTTATTAGAACTTAAATAAGATGCGCGTCTTAGTGGCTTGTGAATACAGCGGAACAGTTAGAGACGCTTTTCTAGCACTTGGTCACGATGCAATGAGTTGCGACCTTTTGCCGACTGACGTACCTGGGCCGCACTATCAAGGAGACGTATTCGACATAATAGACCAAGGCTGGGATTTATTAATAGGTCACCCTCCTTGCACTTATATAAGCAAAGCGGGCGCGCGTTGGCTTTACCCAACAGCGGGGCAAATAGACGAAGATCGGCTAAAGTTAGGGCTAGATGGTAAAGCGTTTTTTATGAGACTTTTTGAAAGTGGTATAAAGCACATAGCGCTAGAAAATCCAACGCCGTTAAAGGCTATAGGGATGCCAGCGCCTAGCCAAGTTATACAGCCTTATGAGTTCGGTCACCCATACAGCAAACGCACTTTGTTATGGCTGAAAAACCTGCCACCACTTGAGAAAACAAACGTATTAAACGAATACAAGCCATACCTACCTAGTAATACAGGCGGGAAGAAAAGAGGGCAAACCTATTCGAGAGGAACGGCTAAGAACTGGAAACAAAGTAGCACAACCTTTGCGGGGGTTGCTAAGGCAATGGCTGAACAATGGTCAAAGCCTGGAATAATACAGAAGACACTTTTTTAATTTATAGATATGTTAAAACTACAATTCACAGGCAACCTAGGACGGGATGCCGAAACAAAGACAATGCAAGACGGAAGCTTGCAGATCAGATTTTCAGTAGGCGTAAGCCAAGGGCGAGACAAGGAAACGCTCTGGATCGGCTGCGCTTATTACAGAGAAGCGGGCCAAGGTGCAGCGCTTGCTCAATACCTTAAAAAGGGTAAAAGTGTACTAGTTGAGGGCTTGCCTTCGCTTAGCGAACACCAAGGCAAGACTTACATTAATTGCCGTGCGCAGTTTATTGAGCTGCTAGGTGGAGCTGAGAAGGCTGCGCCTGCGGTTCCTAAGCCAGCGGCTAAGCCAGTAGACGATTATAACGACGGGCTGCCGTTCTAAGTATGGCGGGATTTGACATGGTTAACAACCCGCAGCACTACGCGGGCAAAGTTGAAGCTATTGACGCTTTAGAAAGCGCCCTAACTAAAGAACAGTTTAGGGGTTATCTGCGCGGCAATGTGCTAAAGTACGTCTGGCGCTACGATAAAAAGAACGGGGCCGAGGATCTTAAAAAGGCGCTTTGGTATCTCGAGCGCTTGGTAAAATCGGTGGAATAGGCGTAAATTGCGCCTGCTCTTCTGTTTAATATTTGGTTATTAGACTTTTTTCATGTGTGAGGCCTCCCAGCAATGGGGGGCTTTTTTGTTTATTTACTAAAGAAACGGGCTATTTACTAAATTAATGGGCAAATTTTGCGCTATTGTGTTGCAGGTTTGCGCGGTGGTTGTATATTTGAACCATGCAAAACGAACAAATTATCAAAGACACCGAGTTTTACACACAGTACATCAACGCCATAGGCCAAGAAACGTACTACGACAAAATCGAAGACAAACACTTTTCTAAAGCAGCCTACTTCGCTTATATGTTTGGCGAGCAATTTATTGATATTGCAGAGCAAAACGATAACAACGTAGTTTGGAAAGGTTAAACTACTAAGCCAACTCTTTTCGGGGTTGGCTTTTTTATTGTGCAAACAACTTAAAAACCATACTTATGACTGAAATTCAAATTTTAGACGAAAACCCATGGCCCGTTATCGGCCTTGTAGTTTCAATTCTGCTAGTTTACTACGTTGCGAAGTACCTAGCCCGTAAACTCGACAACTTCGAGCCTAAAGAAGTGCCGCCCCGTAAACCTCTAGAGCGTGAAGAGCCTGTAGAGTTCTTTAATGATTGGGCCGAGCATATTGCTAAAGAGGTGCGTAAGCCGAAGTACTACAAAGGGAAGGGAGGTAAAAAATGATTACTTATATAAGCCTAGTTTTGAATCTTGCCCTTATTGCCCTTTGGCTTTACCGAGAGGACACAATGCGCAACCGCTTGCGCTCTAAGTTGGCTAAACAAGCAGAGAAGTTTAACGAGAGTACAAACAAATGGCAAACCCTAGTTAACGGCGCTACTGAAGACTTTGAGAAGGTTGTTAGCGACTTGAAAAAAAGCCGTAACGAACTCTATGATCTTTACCAAGCGGCGCTAAAAGATAAAGAGCCAAAAGCGCCACAATTGCCACAAGTAGAGGCCAAAGCGGAAAAGCCTAAAAAAGAATTGACCGAAGAGCAGTTAGAAGAGCGCAGGGCCAAGCAACGCGCTTATTACAAACTAAAAAAGAAGCGGGAAAGGCAGCGTGAGTACAGTAAGCGCTATTATGCTAAAAAGCGCTCGGAAGGGGGCGTTAAATGACCTGGCGCAGTTCGCATACAGCTCTAGATTATTGGATAGAGCAAAGGCAGGAGGCTTGGAGTAAATACTTTGAAGCGCTAGAGCTTGCAGAGGTAGCTAACACGGGCAACAGTAAACGCAAGGCGACTATGCAAAAACAAGAAGCTAGCAGACGGGCGCAGTACTTTGACCTTTTAATATCTGCGGCTATAGATCCTTGTTTTAACCGACGTTTCGCCCAGGAGCAAATTAGAGAAGGAGTAGAGCTATAAAAGTCTAAATAGCGTCAGTTAATTGACGGAATTTGGCTAAATAGCGTCAGTTTATAACTTTATAACATGAACCAGAAAAGAAAAACCAACCTAAAAAAAGACCTAGCTTGGGCGGCTTTTTTGGTCACAAGCTTTATGCTTTACAGTTTTTTTAACTTTGAAATTTTAATTAAATGAACCCTGAGAAATACACTAACCAGCTCTACCTAGAAGCCTTCGATTTAATCGGCTCTAAGAAAAAAGCCGCAAACGTTACAAGATGGGCGCTAGCGACTTTACTTAAGCAGAGCGCGGAATACGGGCAGCTTATACACCACGAAAGCGGGCTAAGACTGTCTCCGTTTTACGAAAAATGTTTGGCAGAAGCTCAGAAACTCCCTTAAATTAGCGGCAGCCCTGGCGGCTTGAAGGCGACGGCTGGGGCTTACTTCTGTAGGAGAGAGGTAAAAATGCTATAAAAATCTTGGCCTGCCTGGCTGCGTGCGCTCCTACCGCCGCGACTGGGTGGGCTTTTTTATTGCAAAAATGAAACAAAGCAAAACAGCCGACACGGCTAAACAACTCAAAACGCGGTTTTTGCCGCACGACTACAACGCTAGGCAAGATCCTAAGCTTATCAAATTACAAATTAAGCACGGCCTTGAGGGCATTGGCTTGTATTGGTGTTTAGTAGAAATGACCTGGGAGCAAGATAACGCCCTCGAATGGGATGCTGATTTGATTGCTTACACCCTTAGAACCAACGCCGAGCTAGTTAAAAGCGTTGCCGAGAACTTTGGGCTATTCAAGGTAAAGGGCAACGTATTAAGCTCTGACGCTATTGCTAAGCGTATGGCCTACTTTGATGAAAAGAGCCAAAAGGCTAAGCTTGCAGCTGAAATGCGATGGCAAAGCGGACGCAATGCAAACGCAATGCAAACGCATAGCGAACGCAATGCTATAAATAAAGAAATAAACAAAGAAACAAATAAATCAAATAAAGAGAGTGAGAGTGA
>Ga0208644_1004433_pt1 | contig 10595 bp, 16 predicted proteins | sample VirMetDEL_Nov_18_FD_184517 | JGI IMG/M metagenome (GOLD analysis project Ga0208644, IMG submission 184517) | Aqueous microbial communities from the Delaware River and Bay under freshwater to marine salinity gradient to study organic matter... | ecosystem: Environmental > Aquatic > Marine >... | reverse complement strand
ATTTGTCATAACATTCTTCCCGCCGCCATTCGTTTAGGGGCATAACTTTGTGATGTTTGTTTAAGTGGCCAATTTCTATAAACTACATATCTCAAACAATCTGTTAAATGATCATAACCTGAATCTTTGTCCGGAACGCGAGTGTTTTCTTTGTATGTGTGCTTGATTAAACATTCTCTGAGCCTTCTGCATTTTGGATCTATTGTTAATCTAATATCCCCATTAGCACTACGCAACATGCTGTTAACAGCACTTATGCTGTCGGCGACACTGGGATTTGTTTTGTCTGTGATAACTTTAAAGCCATTGTTTTGTAGTATAACATGATTACTGGTTGTGCTGTTGGTGGATCCGAAAGCCCCGGTTGCATCTGGATACGCATACATTTGTCTCATACCACCATATCTTCTTTTGATTTCTTGCACCATTTCAAATGTGTTAGATGAAAATATTTCTATTTCATCGAATACATGATAAGTGTCTGCTGTTTTTTGTCCTATGATAGCACTCATTGGACTTCTGTTGAAATCTAATCCAATTATCAATGGTGTGCGTTCTTCTGGTAATATTGGTTTTTCTACCACATTGTCTTCAGTAAATGCATAGAACAAAACTGATTCTGTGCTGATAAATTGTGCTTCATATTCTGTCTGAAATCTGTGTATATCTAAGTCTCTTTTAGCCGCTTCTATTTCTTCTTGTGGAACATTGCCACCTTCTATGGTTGTGTATTGATAACTGCTCCAATCATCTGTGGCATTGCCTTGTAACCATAAATCATAAAACCAATTACGTCCTTTTGGTGAGCCTATGAATAGTGCATGTCCACCTGTGTCTGACAGTGTGGGTCTCAGCACTGAAAACCAAGTGTCTGGGTGCATGTCAGCACACTCATCTAAAACTATGAAGTCATACTTGGCACCACGCAATGCTTCTTTGTTGTCTGCTGAACGCAAATATATTCTACTGCCATTGACTAGTTCAATATGCAAATCACTTTCGTTTATTTTCTTTATCCAATTTAATGGTGCTAATTGTTCTTTTAATTCGTCCCAAACTGTGCCTTTTATCTGTCTGTATGTGTTTGCTATTGCTAACACACGACGTTTAGGATGACGTGCATATTTGGCTAATTCATTTATAGCCAAAAAGGTTTTGCCAAAACGACGTCCAGCGGCTACTACCCTAAAACGTGCAGGATCCTTACTTATTGTTTGTTGCGGTGTTGTTAACTTCATTACGCATATTTACTTCTGTGCCAAATCCTACCATAATACATAATACAGTTAGTGGTGTAAACCAAGGATTCAAATAACCCAGCATTTGTCCCCATAATAAACTGGTGCCGGTGAGAGTAAATGTGTTTATACCTAGAGTGGTAAATTTGTTTTCTGTTGGTAATCGCATTGTTGCCTCCATATATCTATATAACACAACTATTTATCTGTTTTTTAAATTTTTTTTGTTTTTTTGGTTGACAACTATGATAAATGCTGTATACTATACATATAGTTAGATAAAAGGAGTAACTACTATGAAACAAAGTAAAAAATTAGTAAATTGGTTTGGTTATAACCGAGATGACTACTACGAATTTCATTGGCAACGGGGTGATCTGCATTGGGAAGAACTTGGCCCCGATGATGACGGTGATGGTTGTGTATATGAGGATGACGTTAGAAAATATTATTTCGAATATATAGACAACGATCGTGATCGTGAGACAATTATTACGGCATTACATCCTCAAGAAGCATACCACAAATTTTGCATGGAATTCGGTGCTTCTCATATTTGTAATGCAATCGATATTACAGATGAAGACGAAAATTTCAATGTTACACTTGAGTTGATATTGTAATTTAGGGGTTGACGACATTGATAAATGTTGTATAATATTTATATAGTTAGATAAAAGGAGTAACTACTATGAAACAAACAAAATCAGTAACACAATGGAGCCAAACATATTATTCCGGTTTGACATCTGCTCAACACAAGGCAAACAATGAGTGGTTTCTCAATATGTTTAATTTATTAAATGAAGGCGGACTTATTATAGTCCCTAATTTAGGTAAAACATTTACCACAGATGGTTTAACATTTCAGGAGGTGGCGTAATGAAATATATTTACGTTTACAATATCGATGGTGTTGAGCACAGCAAATACACCACCAAAGAAGTATATGATAGTTGGCAACGAGGCGATCAAGACAACGAACCGTCATGGTATAGTGCAATGCCCGATGATGCAACAGGCGTAGTAGGTGTTTTTACCGATGAGGAAATTGGAGAAGATTTAACTAAGAAAGGGGTTGACAAATAATATATTTGTGCTATCATATACATATAGTAAGAAATTAGGTAGGAGTAATGAACACTATAAACACAACATTAAGGTTTACATCTAAGCCAAACATAGACGGCATTAGACAAACTATTCTTAAAGGCAACACATCATATAATACCAGCACCGTAGAAAGCAAAGGTATCAATGGTCAAATTATTTCATTCGTGCTTAAGAATCACACCAATTATATGAGTGTGTGTAAGCGATTGTGGACACAACCTAAACAGCAGGTTGCACAAGAATTGAAAAATTTTTATTTGTGCATAATAAAAATGGACAACACACTAGTTGATCAAGCAAAATATGGTTTTATTAGACATATGTCGATGTATAATCAAAATTATGCTAGAAACATTAGGGGTTGACATATATGATAAATTGTGTATAATATAAAAATAAAAAATAATTAGGCATAGGAGGCCATTATGAAAAAAGCATATAAACAACTGCGTAAGATATTACGCGACAAAGGTGTGGACATCACTGACACTAAATTCAAAGTTGTCAAGCATGGTGAACGCAAAGTGGAAGTGAAAGATGCCAAGGGCGATACATTTACTGATACCCAAGACATTGTTCAATTTGTGTTAGACCCGGAATGTGGTAGAGCAATATACAAATCAATGAAGAGGAAGGTGGCAAATGCTTAAATCCAATATAATTTTAAAGGAAGTATCTGCGATGGATATGAAAGATATTGTAGAGCAGAATCGCAAAGAAGTGATTGATAGATATGGCAGTCTAGCAGAGGCTCATGCACAATTTAAACCTGATGCTGGCACTTATGCTATGCAGAATGGCGAGAATGTGATATGCATGGATTTGCAGGAATTTATGCCACAATATACAAGTAATCCTCTACCGGTATATTCGGATAGACGTTATGAATTGCATTTAAATGGTTGGTTTGAATCTCACAAGGAAACAGACTATTGTGTCAGTCTTCAATTCAACAAAGAGACTTGGCAACAAATGGTGGATGAAATCAGATTGGCACCATGGACACTTAAATTCCATTTTGATGTCAATCCCAAGCAACAGACTGCTGGACATGGCGAGAAGTTCTATGTATGCGATGTTAATCGTGTAGAAGGTGTTGGTTATCGCGATAACAATTACTTTACCGTTTTTTGGTATGAAGGTATGCAACAGAGGCAAATGGACAATGTGAAATTTGCTCAAATGTTCGAAGACATTCAAACCAAATTTGATCAAGTGGCGTCATAAGGCGTCACTTTGTGGTTGACAACATTGATAAATCGTGTATAATATAATAATAACAAGAGCATAGGAGGCTCATATATTATGAATAAAGAATATTATATAGGTGTGCGTAGTGATTACAGCACAATGGGTAAATTGTTAGAAAGAAACATGTCTAGACTCAATCAAAAGATGGCAGATAACCTTAGAACTACTGCTATGCGTAAAGGCATCAAGAAGACTGAGCAAGGCGAAAGATTAGAATTCTTTAGTGTTGACAAGCAAGAGATGGATAATTTGTTAGACGCTGATTGGCGTGCTATGGCTAAGTTGGCTACTGCTTCAACTTGTCGTCCACTAGTTAAAGTAGATGCTGAAGTGTTTAGCAATGAACTACAACGTGTTAACAGCAAACCTGCTTATCAAGGAGGTATGGCATATGATGTATACAACAAGTATAAAGCAGATTTAGCCAAGGCATTTGACAAATGTGTGGAAGTTGTAGGCGCTGATCTTAATACTCGTAAGGCTAAGCCTAAAGTGCCGGATAATCCATTTAAGGTAGGTAATTATTTGCCTTTTCAAGAGTATGGACACATATGGAACACAAACAAAGAGGATTATGATCATTATGATCCAAATTGTATGTTTAAATATGCCGACAAACGTGTTGCTAAAGCCGGCAAGAAATTCATTGAGATTGAAATGTTACAACCTATAGGTCATGCTAAATGGTATAATACCGAAACAGCAAAGACACATTTCAATTATACAGATGCATATTCAGATAGCCATGGCTATACACATGGACATGCTATCCCATGGGAATATAACAAAGATGCTCTAGAATGGGTTTTGGTAACTGATTATAATGGTAAGCCAAAGAAATTCCAATGGAACCAATTTGTTGGTGGTCGATGGGAGAAGCATAATGAATTCTCAATTGCTGAATATGGTCATTTAATTCCAGCACATTGTCATAGTTATGAAATGAGATAATAGACCAAGGGGCATCTTTCTCCGCCCCTGTTGGCCCAGGCTAGTCCACTGGCGGTCGATAAGGACTTACTCCTACCAAGCCCTCAGAAATGGGGGCTTTTTTTTGACTAGCCATATATGGTTGACAAAGTATTTAAAAAATAGTATAATATGTTTACTAAACCAGATAAGGAGAATAAAATGGCAATAGCAAACATAGTTCATCTAGATGAAAGCAATTTTGATCAGTATATGAAACAATATGCTGGTATGATGAAAAGCAGTCAAAAAGATGCAATAGCAAACGGTTTCAAACTTACAGAAAGATTGGAAAAATACACAGAAACAGCATTAGGTTTAAAGCCTGATATATTAGCAACCAAAAGACATACTATCATATGGTCACCTCCAGGTGCAGGTAAAACGTTTACTGCTAATCAAGTAGTTATGAAAAATAATGTGCCTGTTTTAAAAATACATGGAGCAAGTAGTCTGCATGATGCCATGGTGCAGATAGCAGTATTCAAATATAGAAACTTAGGTTTGCCATTTGCAGTATGGTTTGATGATTGTGATAGTTTCTTTGACAGAGGTAATGGCACATTAGACCCTCTCAATATAGTTAAAGGTATGTTAGATCCTGAAAGAGAAATACAAATAGATGGCAAAGGTGGTGTGTTTGCATACAACGTTGATGTATCAAATACCATTACAAAAGCAATGAATGCCGCTGAATATGATCCCAGCAAACAGATTATTGCTGATGCACTAACACATTTTAGAAATCCTAATGGACTAGGCGTAGAAATACTAATGAATGATATAAATTTATTTTGGACAACTAATAGATTGTTGCCTAATAAAAAAGTAGCACAAAAGCCTAAAAATAACGGACAAATAGATCAAACAAAAATGGACCAACATGCTGTTAGAGACAGATGTAACTGGCGTAAATTCGATATCAATGATGAAGAAGCATGGGGTTGGATGGCCAGTGTTATGTTAAGTAATGATGTTTTTGCTAAAGAACCTTTAATGAAAGGCAAAACACTAAACAATGAACAGTTGATGGTATTGTTACAAACATTCTATAATCATTGGGATAATTTAGAAGCAAACAGTATGAGAACTGTTAAAGAAGCAGGTGCTATGTTGCTTATGGATGAAGACAACTTCCAAGATGAATTTGAACAAAACTTTGTGGGGTAAACATGAATAAAGATAAAGATAAAATAGATTTTTCTGATTTAGATGCTGTTGCTGATTTCTTAGAGAATGAAGCACCTAGTGAAACTAGTCTACTGCAAAGTCAAATTGCCAAAGAAAGATATTACAATCCGGATTATAAGAAAAAATGGTTAGATCGAAATAACAAAAGATTAAATGATCCTGCATATAAACAAAAATTATCCGATGCTCAAACAAAATGGTATGCTGAGAATCCTGGGCTGGCTAAAGAAAGAGTAAACACTCCTGAGGCCCGGGCCAATCATAGAAAGGCAATGCAAAATTATGTCAATAGTCCAGATTATGTTAATCCACGCGGTATGCTTGGTAAAAAGAGAACTGAAGAGGCTAAACTAAAAAGTTCAATTGCACTAAGTGGTAAAGCAAAACCTATAGAAGGTAATAAAAAAATTAGTGAACATTTCAAAGGTAAAAAGAAAAGTGCCAGTGCTAAAGCAAAAGTAAGTAAAACCATGAAAGGTAGAACAACGAACAAAGGTAGGCGTGTCATGACACCAAAAGGTGAATTTGCTAAAATTACTTTAGCCGCACGTGCATATGGTGTTACTGATATGGCAATTAAAAATAAAATTGTTAATCCTAAACATCCGGACTTTTATTTTTTAGATGATATACATTCTTTAGGTGCTCAAAAAGTGCATACTGATAAAGGCATTTTTGACAATTGTAGTAAAGCCGCAAAAGCATACAATATTAGTGCTAATGGTTTAAGACACAGACTACATAGTGACAAATGGCCTGACTTTTATTATCTAGATGAAAAAAGTGAATTTAAAAGTAAACAGTTAAGATAAAGGTTGCCTGCTCAAGTTCGCCGGAGTTAGAAATCGTTGGCATTTTTAAAACCTTGAGCAGGTCTTACAGGATCGTAAACTACTATTCTTCCTCTTGTGAACTACTCCATGGTAGTATCTGGTGTTGTTCGGTATTGTTATTGTTCTCACTCATATTTAGTAAATTACGACTCAACCATATCTGCATAGTTGGATTCAACTTGTCTATTGCATTGTGTAACATGGCTTCCATGAGTCTTTGTTTTGTTTTTTGTCTGCTTTTTTCTACTATACTTCTAAAATTATCGCGAAATGTCGTTTCCTTTACATGAAAGAATGTAGACATATCTTTGTATGTGAGATGTAATTCTGCTAATTTTTTGACATCGTCTATGTTTATGACTTGTTTGTGTTCACCACGACCTACTATAATACCTTTGATTACTTTTTCACCATACTTTCGCTTGGGTTGTGCTTCATATTCGGGCAATACACCTTCTGGTATTTCTATATAATAATCTTTTTGTTGATTTTCCACGGAATCTTGTGGTTGTTGTTGGTTATCTTCAGTCAAATTGCTCTCCTGTAAGTCAGTATTGTCGCTACTGTTCAGCGTAACACTATTTATCCAACTTATGCCATTTGCCCAAGTATTCTGTTTGATAACACCAATCTCCAGCAACATTTCTGCGGTATTTTTGATGTTTTGTGGGTGTTTCTACCAGTTGATCATCTATAATAACATATTTGCCTTGTTCACCTGATGTCATGGCACATATCTGTTTAATTGTTGTGATTTGTTGGTCAGAGTGATCCTTTTGCTGTGCCATCTTGTTACACCACATGTATATGTTATCGTGTATGTAAGTAGGATTTAATAATTTTGTTTTTTGTTTGTTTGTTATCACAAACTTATTTACTTAACAGCAATTAATATCGCCTTAAAAGGCGAAACGCAACTGCGAACAAACACTTCGTTCTTCGAACTCAGTATTTGATTCTTGTTGCTGATATCGTCTTCCCTTATCCAGGCCGGAGATATAACATAGGTCAATGCCTATATAGGCATAAACCAAATATAACATAGGTAGTATCACACAACTATATAAGAAAGGTAGGTTTTGCTATCACCTTTTATGTGCTGTCTAAACGCAAATAACACAATCCATACTACAAGATTCTGTGTTATTTTGTGGGTATTTAAATTGACTTCCCACTCACTTTCAATTGGCATTCCAATTCAACTATTGAGACTAAACAAAGGTAAATCTACTGGGAGGAGTAGTCCTTTAAGCATCCTGCATAACAGGGTAGTGTTTAGAATTGCATAATAACATAATGCTTTGCATACCTTCTCACATCAGAAAGGATTCTGCAACGGTATTATATGTCTGGCCCGTCAACCTTATGTGTTATTTGTTATACTGTTTCGATTACTGCTTTAGGTATAAATGCTACATGTTTATTACATGTGTTGCATATTACTTTACCACCATGTGGTCCATTTTCAATAATTTCAACATCTAGATTATGTGTGCCATGTTTGCTTTCGATAATTGTATTTACAAAAGCGGTTTGCCTTGCTATATTGTATTCTTGTTGATTTAGTGTTTTTTGTTTATTTGCCATAATGTATTTGCCTTGCAAATCTATTTATCTGTTTGAGGATGTTCAGCCATAAAAATAGGGCAACTCCGGTTTATGTGGGGATTGCCCTAACATTTACTTTATCACAATAATAATTGTGTTAGATTTACTTGTGTATTTTATACAACTAAATCTTCGTAAGAAGAATTATAATTAATGACTTATGCACCCGCATAAGCCTTCAATATTAATTATACAATCTTTTGATGATTTGTCAAGTGTTTTGAAATAAAAAACCCCTAAAAAATACATTCTAGGGGTTATATTTACATAAGGAAATTAAATGAATACTTCATTTAAAGTGTTGGGCAACGTCAAATGATAGTAATAAACAGGACGACATTGCCCAACCAGTTAGACAGGGTGCTCCACATTATATGAATAAAGCCTAGATACTGTAGTTACATTATCTAACTATTGATATAATTATACACAAAAATATCTTTTTGTCAACCACAAAAACAAAAAAACCCCTAAAAAATACATTCTAGGGGTTTATCTAATATACGAATATACGTCAATACTTAGGAATACCTCTTGGCTGAGGTATGCAGTAAACTGCAATATTATTTATCACGAAAAAAAAGCCCCCTTAGGGGTAAGAGGGCTTTTTAACATTTATTTCGATTTTTGTCTTCTAAATGGCTACATTTAGAGCGTTGAGGAAGGTTTGGATTTGTAATAGTCGGAGGCCATTACAAAGGAATTATAGTTTGGCAACATTAATTATGACATCCTCAACACATATATTTATGCAAAACGAAAGATTTGGTTGGTATGTTTGGTGCAGTTGGTTAGAGATTATTCAATATTCTTCTTGCCCAAGCCAATCCTGCAGAACCGCCCCAACCAAGATATGCCTGCGTCGCAGGTGAATCCTCTGGTTTTCTGCCTTGTGCTTTTGCACGATCATAATTGGGTTTGGCACGACTCAAATAACTGAACATACGTCTTATTGTGCTGATGCTTAAATTATCACCATTTATCAATTGGTTAGCACGAGCAAGACCCACTCTGGTCATACCTTTTCTGCTGGGTGGTGCTTTGTCTCTGGCTTCTAAACCTCTTTTTGCGGCTCTTCTAACTTCTGGTGGTGGTATTGGCATGTTTATTCTCTGTTATGTGCTTAAACGACGTCTGTGTGCGTCTAAGGCGCTATCATTACTCCTATTATGGCTATCAAAGTAGAGATAGTCAACCCAAGAATCCAAAATATTCTATTGTCTAAGCGATCCAATCTCTCTGTAAAGAACAGTCTGTTTTCTTTGACACTTTCTTTAAGGTCATCTATGTCCTCAGCCATGTGGGCTAGATGATTATTTTTGATCTGCTCAATTTCATTGTGTAGTTCTTGGGTTGTTATCCTCTTACTCATCGTAATATCCGGTTTTTTCTCTTAATTGTTCAAGTTGTTTTTTATCCTGCTGTATAATTATGGGAATGTCTGGGGAATCACCACCATATTCGGGATGACTCCACAGCCACTCACAGTGATTGAGTAACATATTCATTTCATCACACTTTGCATTTAGCCATTCACTGGTATGGCCTATACACTTGTACACATACGCCTCATGTTTGGAATGACCAAACAATTTAGCGAAGGTTATAAAATCCGCTTCACCATAATTTATGATCAATATATTATCGTTCATAAATGCTTTATAACTCCACGGACATACTCCTCTAATTCTAGCGAAGTATTCGGCCCAATTAACCTCTTCTTGAGCCTTTTTTCTTTTTCTTTTTACCGCCACGCATTCCTGCCATGATGTTCTCCTATCCTCTTCTTGATTTACTTGATTTTATTGCTCGACCCTGTCTTTCTGCTTGTTTCTTTGTGGGGTATACTTTACCTGTCTTACCCCACTTGTATCCTTTTGCTGTTTTAATTACTGGCATAATATTATATTACCACGTTAGCATCATCTGAGAAATATTTCCAAGCATTTCCACTCCAATATGCAGGAACACCATCTCCTGCTACTGTTCTATCACCAGTTACAAATACTATAGCACCTGTAAATGGTGAAGCATAAACACCTGAATTTAATGAACTATTTGCAACTGAATCTATACCTAGTGGATCGTTTGCTTTGAAGTCAGTTACCCTTATTGAATTCAATGTCAATGTGCCGCCTGGTGTGTATGAATACAACTTGTCTGCAAATATGGCATTAGCCGCTAATACATCACTATCAGCAGTTATATCTTTGTTTATATTGAGATTACCTTGTGTAACTATATCTGATGTTATAACATTAGCACTTAAGAAGTTCTCTACTTCTACGTTACCATACGCCCCTCCAGCATCAGTAAATGACAATGTTCCAGCACCATCTGTTGTTAATACTTGACCATTACTGCCATCCACACTAGGATATGCTAAATCATT
>Ga0208644_1004431_pt1 | contig 10597 bp, 12 predicted proteins | sample VirMetDEL_Nov_18_FD_184517 | JGI IMG/M metagenome (GOLD analysis project Ga0208644, IMG submission 184517) | Aqueous microbial communities from the Delaware River and Bay under freshwater to marine salinity gradient to study organic matter... | ecosystem: Environmental > Aquatic > Marine >... | reverse complement strand
TTACCGAAATCCGTATCGGCTCCAGTTTTTATTAAATATTTTTTGTTAGCTTGGTACATGGTAAGAAAATCCGAAAACGAAGACCAGTTTGCAGGATTAAATATGGTCTGTGGAAAAGCTGTTGGAATTGGATATGAACTCATTTATCTTTTGTAAGAAAAAAAACTTTGTATTTAGTAAAGATAAAGAAAAACTATGATTGGTTCGTTTAAAAATCCCGCCGATGAAAAGAAACAACTACAAAAATACTTGGAACGATTAAGACTAAAACAGAAATTAGTCAAAACCCAAGAAATGATTAATAAAGATGTTTATACTTCAAGTGGTCAACCAAAACCAAGTCCAGTAACTGACCAAGTATACCAAAATATACAACAAGAACTTGCAGACAACACACTACAACTCCAAAAGGCACAACAGAACCTTACGGGAATTTTTAAATATCCCCGAGATGCCAAAGCGGCATTAGATTTAATCATCCAAGACTACACTCCTGTTGTATTCAACCAAGTTTTACCAGAATTTATTCCTGAACTCAAGGGGGTAAAAGATTTAACACCATCTTACTTTGCAAACCAATTCGAGCGTTTCATGACCATAAAAAAATCCAGAGAAGACAACTTGGTACAAATTGGAGTGAATGATGATAAAGCCAAAATAGAAAATATTCAAAAAGTGAGAAATATTATAAAGAATATGAAAAACACAAGCATCTATAGGGAATTAAGTGGAGGATTGAAAAAACAAGTAGAAGAAAGACTTTTAAAATTGACAGAACCCCAAGTGGATGAGAGTGGTGTGGAAAATTATGAGAATTACGAAAATAGAATAAGAACCCTAAATGAATATAATAACTTAGTTAAAGAAATACAAACACGAGTTAATTCAGACGAGGCTACTACTTACGTGCGAAATAGATTGAATGAAGAAATTAGAGTATGGTTGGAAAAACAAAACGAGGGACGTGAAGAAGAAAACTTACCACCCATTACAGAGGTCCCATTTTCCCAAAGAGCAAGTTGGGTAAAACAAGCAACCGAAGAATTCAAAAATGATCTTACTGATAAGGCTGCCGATTACATTTTGGAAAGATTGGGGATAAAAGAATCTGCAATAAGAGGACAAGAAGTTGAAGAAAGACTTTATAAAAGTTTGTATAAACAAAGAAAAGAAGATTTAGAAAGAAAAAGAGCCGAAGTAGCCGCGAAACTCAAGGAAATGACTGAAGAAGAAAAAGATATACGACAACAATATGAAGACGAAAAACAAGCATACGACGAGGAAAAACAAGCATACCAGGAAGCTATTCTTAGAATAAAAGAAGAAAACCAAAAAATTCGTGAAGAACAAGTAAAACGAGAAAAAATTCGTAAAAATGTCCAAAAATTTGCAGCGGATTTTAAGATTAATATTGATAATGAGGGTAATATAAAAATTCCATCACGAAGAGAAGAAGAAACAAGAAACAAAGTATTGAAAAAAATTCTAAAAGACAACAATGCTAAATCTTATGAAGACTTACCGCAGGAAGACCAAGAAGAATACCAACTGGTAGAAAATGGTAGTAGAAAAGAAATAGAAAATTTTTTATCAACAAAATTACAAAACGAACTTAAAAAAGAGAATTATTTTGAAGTATTACCAACACCTCAAAAACTACCCAAAAAAATGAGGAAGTTTCCCACTTTGACAGAATTTCGTAAAAAGGCTACCCCACGTAAAAAATCACGCGAAGACTTTCCATATCTATCTTATGGTGAAGAAGTAAAATCGTCACCTTTGGGTTCCCCACTCTTGGAAGAAAAATCGTCACCCTTGGGTTCGGAATCATCTTTTTTTCTCACCCCTCCTCCTAGTCGTCGACCTGCTGTCGTAAGGATGCCATCACTCGTGGGAAGACCTGGAGAACAGAAACAAGAAAGAGAAGAAAAAGAAATGGAATTTCCCACACCGGAAGGAGGCTTTGGAATGAAAAGAACCAAAACCCCCAAAGTCCCCAAAGTCCCCAAAACAACAACTAATAAAAAAGTAAAAATTGTTAAGATAAAAAAGTAAAAAACCATGACAGACGAGGATATGAAAGATTTTAATAAAAAAACCGGACGATATTATAGTAATTCTAAACGAGGACGGAAAAGGGAAAATTTTTTTGTGGGTAGTGGTATCACACCAAAAACCCAAGAAAAATATGTTAATTTTGGTACTCTTGTATTACACAAAAAAAGTCTGAACCAAAGCAATATATTGTCTGTTCGGTATCCCAGTATGGCTTGGATAAAAGAACTTCCAGCACAAAAAGTTTCTGATGATTTTGTTTCCATTATAAATGATATATTAGATGAACAAAAAATTGGTAAAACATACCAAAAATTATCCGAACATGAAAAATCCCTATTCTGTAAATTATGTAAACGTTCTAAATTAGACGACCAACTTGGACTTCAATATAAGGAACACGATATAAACGAGGATTTAGAAAGATTTGACCTTGTTCGTGGAATGGTTGTCGCCGGAAATAATTCACCAGAAGTTTTAAAAGAATTAAGGGATTTGGTAGCTAAATTTATTAATTGGGGAATTATGACTAAAAGAGAAGGTAAACCAATAATTCAAGATATAACTAATATTCTGGGGGTAGTGTGATATTATCTGTGGATTTATACATTTCTAAAAAAATGGATAAATATTAGATAATACGAGATAATAGATGAAATGATAAATAAAAAATTTTTTATTTAGGGTTTTATGAACTTTTGGATAATATTATATGTTTCTAGGGTTTTTTATTGTCTTGTAAATCTATGGATAATACAAGATAACATTAAAATGGTTCAATTTCCCCATAAGCAATTTTCCGTACAAATTCCCAATCAATGTCCCATGTGTCTAGTGGATTTTCTTTAATATATTCAAGTATAATTTTATCACCAAAATTTAAATATTCACTTTCAACATAAACATTGCGTCTATTATTTCTTTCTATTTGTGGATAACGATCATACAATTCTTTTTTTTTAGTCGATAATCGTCTGGATATACTAGCCAATCTTCCCGTAAATTTATCTTTATCACATAACACGTAATTAAACCTTCCGTCTTCACTCACAAATTTTCCCATTAATGTTTTCGCTATTTTTTTATCAAGCGGTCCAAGTTTATGGGTTTCAACCAATTCAGTCAATCTAACATTTAATGCAATCCTACCATTATGTTTTTCGGGTTTGGTTTTTTCGAGATATTGTAAATTACTTATATGTTTTTTCATTTCTTCAATCTCAGTATTACTTGTTTCTAATTTTTGAATAGTCGCTTGAAGTTTTTGTTCCAATTCATATTTCCCAGTTCTGCGGATTGATGGTAAGACTTCTTCACATACCCACTTTTGAAATATCTTAGCGTCTTCTTTTCTGGACTTAAATATAACTTTATATACAGCACTTTCACTTAATAAGGTTGCTTCTCTACTTCCTCTATTCGTGTATATACTACATACACGAATTTCATAAGGTTCAAAATCAAGTTGTCTTATATTTTTAATACCAAGAATTTCACCAACCTCTTTTGCAAGGAACATTGGCTTCTCATCAGTTCCAAAGACTCTCAAATATTGACCATTAAAATTAAAAATTTCTACTTGGTTATTATTCATTTTTGGTTCATTTTTGTTGATTAATTAAAAATATTCAATTTATTTTTTAGATTGCTCCAAATCCGTATGGTGCATAACACGCTGTTTCATTCTTCGTTCTACAAAGGGGACATCTCATGTCTTTGGTTTTAATCCAACAATGCTTATGTAATACATGACCACAGTTTAATTTCATCCATCTTCTTCCATTTTCCAGACAAATACAACAATCTTCTTCGTGTTCATAATCATATAAAAAACAATCTTCACACATATCTTTACCCATATCATTTTCAAAAACGGGTCTTCCACAAGGACAAAACTCGTGTTCAAATTTAAATTCAGCAGAAAAGAGAAATTTTTCTAATCTTTCTTTTTGAGTTAATCTTAATGTAAAATATGTCATCCCTCCAACACTGAACGAAAATAGTAAATAAGAATCACCCTCATCGTCGTTTTCTTCTTCTTCATCGTCGTTTTCTTCTTCTTCACGCAATAGTAATAAATCTATCCGAAAATTTTTGGAACAAAACCCTCTATCTAACATATAGTTTTCTCCATAAAGGTGGTCTAACATATGGTTTTCTTCATAAAGCTGGTCTAATTGTTCTTGATCGCAATTTCCATACTCGCTCTCCCAAATATCAAATTGTGTCATTAACAATTCTATTATGTTTTTGGGAAGAATGATTTTAGACATTGTAAAAAGAGGATTATGATAATCTCAAAATAAGTTTTAAAAAAATTCAATTTAAAATGATGTTTATTTTTATATTTATAGTTTTTGTTTGTTCCGTATGGTTAGATTGAATTTTCAGGATTTATTAAACTTGGCACAGGGTTGTAGTTAATCTCAACATTTTCACTTGGAATTGTTTTTGGAACCAAACCACACTTGGATAGAATTAAATTAATCATCTCATTATCAGATGCCCATTGGTCGTATTCATTGCCGCGAATGGACAAGTCTGTGGATTTTAACAAAGTATCATTTTCATCATATTGATGTACTTCACAACGGAAACCCACATGAAATACAAGTTGATAAATATTAATCTTGACCTTACATATAGAAAGGTTTTTAGTTTCTACTGGTATTGAATCGTCGTTACTCATTCTTTATTATCTGGAAAAATTTATTTTTTAAATTTTATTTACCAGAAATAAATTAGATAAACCCACAACAAAAATGGAATTAAAAACCGTCTTGACCCAAAACCGACCCAAAATTTCGGACTCTAGTATTCGTACTTATTCTTCCATTTTAAAAAATTTGTATCATCACATTACAGGTGAAAAGTATAATGCAGATGTTAGCCCCGATTGGTTTGAAGAGAACCAAAAAAAAATTATGGATTTTTTAAAAGACATGACACCACGGAATAGAAAACTTCGTCTTTCCGCTTTGGTAGTTGTAACCGAACATAAACCCGATGTTGTAAAAAAATACCGCGAACAAATGATAGATGATATACAGTCTTACAACAGCGAAATGAAAGAACAAAAAAAAACCGAGAAACAAGAGAACTCGTGGATTACAACCGAGGAAATCAGTAAAATTTTTGAGGGTTTAAGAGAAGAAACAAAGTATATTTCTCGCAAAGTCGGTGGTGCTACTTTAACAAAAAAAGAATTTGAAACATACCAAAATTATTTAATTCTGGCTCTATATGTTTTAAATCCACCGCGCCGATTAGAGTATATAGACATGAAACTACACACAATTCAACCCGATTATGAACCAAAAAAATACAATTACATTCAAAATAAAAAGTTTCATTTTACAACTTATAAAACAAGTAAAAAATACGGAGAACAAATCGTCCCCATTACTCCAAAATTGTATTATATTATTAGAAAATGGAAATTACTACGACCCCACCAAGAATGGTTATTATCAACCTATGATGGGAAAAAATTGACACCAAGTATGTTGACCCAAAGATTAAACAAAATTTTTGGTAAGAAAATATCCGTCAATATGTTGAGACATATTTACATTACCGAACAAGTCTTGAAAGATATGCCACCACTAAAAGAGTTAGAAGAAACAGCTAGGGAAATGGGACACAGTGTAGAAACAGCCATCACCCAATACAAAAAAGTTTAACGGACGGACTACCTGTCCGTGACAAAAAAAATAACCTGTTTTTCTATCTAGGACAGCACGGACAGGCTTTGACCAAAAAGTATTTTATTATTGTACACTCTTTTTTTTTTCACCGTTGGAAAAAAAAAGTTTTTAGAATTTTTTCTTATGTTTGGAAAAGCCTGTCCGTGCTGTCCGTGCTGTCCGTTGTAGGTATGAACCAACCTAAAAAAAAAAAATCACCTGTCCGTGGTCTGTCCGTGTGGTGTCCGTTTGGTGTCCGTGGTCCTCCCGTTTTTCAGGGGGGTCCCCCCAAACTGCCACCATTGCCGAGACCAAATTTCAAGGAAATTTCCTTTTTCGGGGGGGCTCCCCCCAAAGTGCCACCATTGCCGAGATTTTTTTGTTATAAAAACCCCAGATTTCCCCCCAAGAAAATCAAAAGGCTATTTTCTGGATTTCCTACAAAACAATTTAAATTGATTTTTTTGAATTGATTTTCCAAAACAATCATCATCTCTCAATGAAACATATCTTCACCCAATTACCAATCGACATCCAAGATTTCGTCTGGAGTTTTCTAGAAAATTCATTTGAACGACCGCATTGGGTTGATTTGAAGTATTCGATTGAAGTTTTTTACACGAGAAAGAATTTGGGGTTGATAAAACCCATGGTACAAGAACATTTAGAACCGATTGCAAGAAAATTACAACCCTATCGTTCAAAAATTTGTTATTCCCAATTTCTATTTTGTTATGCAGAGAGATATGGATATGATGAGTATTATGTGAAAATTTTTCATTTTGACAAACGTGACGTTTTATTGAATGATGACAACCATACTCTTTGGTATTTTGGACTATCATACAGCGAGATAGATAACCCCAACTCAGACCCCAACTCATATAAAAGATTACCAAACCCAATTGGTCCGTACAATAGCATCACTTTCGAGGACCCCTTAGAACTCGAAGATTAATTCTAAACTTTTTTGTATTGGGTAAAAAAAAAATATAAAAAAGATAAAAGATAAAGATAAAAGATGAAAACCCTAATCCTCAATTCTTCTAATGTTGTCTCCGGAGACAACTCAAGATACATTTACACATTTCCCATTAGTGCCACATTTGACAAAGATGATGAAATTGCCGTTGCCTCTATTAGTATTTATTATTCTTGGTTCAATATTACCAGTTTGCTAGGTAATAATACATTCAGTTATACATGGCCTGTTGGTGCTGTGACTATTAACATCACTATCCCAGATGGCTTCTATACTGCCAACACACTTAATTCGTATCTTCAATCGGTTATGATCACAAACAACCATTACCTTATTGATACAACTGGAAACTATGTTTATTATATTGAATTTGTTGAAAACTCTTCAGCTTACGCAATACAATATAATTCTTATCCCATTCCTACAGCTCTCCCGGCAGGTTGGACTGCCCCAGCAGGTTGGACTGGATACCCAGCTGTTGCTTCTACACCACAAATCACCATTCCATCTACCAATATCCGTTATATTTTGGGTTTTAATGCCGGGACATATCCCGCTGCGGTTCAAGCCACGAATTATTCCAAAGTCAGTGACTTTGTTCCCCAATTTTCACCAGTTCAATCTTGTTTGGTTAGTTGTTCCCTGGTTAATAATAATCTCGCTGTTCCACCCAATATCATATTCGGGTTTGCGCCCACCGATGTCACATTCGGTTCCATTATTTCACCCCAAATCACATATCCAGTTTGGAATGCTATCACACCAGGAACTTATCCAAACTTCCAAGTCCAATTTTTGGACCAATCGTTTAATGCTCTTCCCATTAGGGATACCAATTTAGTTATCATGTTATCATTCCGCAAGAAACAACAAACTTCTTAATAATTTCTTATCAACAATTCTTTTCTATCTTTTGAACCGATACTATTCTGTATAGTGTTCGTCTGTCCCTTTACTAAAATTGGGGTTATTTTTATTTTGGTTTGTTTAAACATTCTTCTTATATTTGGACTATCATTAATGGACAATAACCATTTACCTTTCAAAGACAACAATCTATTTTTTAATTGTTCTAAATCTATATTTTGATATCCCAAATTACCGGATTCTGTTGTATTTTCATAAGGTGGATCTAAATAAAAAAAACTATCAACACTATCAAATTTATCAAACATTTTTTCATAAGAAGAATTAAAAATTTTCACATGTTTGAATCGGTTTTTATAGTCGTCGATTTTATTAAGTTTTTCCAAAGATATTTTATATATTTTACCCCGACCCATAGAACCAAAAGTACCACACCTGCGAAGTACTGATTTTATCAAACGTTCTGTTGGTGTATTCGGTGCATTTTCATAAAAATCGTTGGCTTCTCGGAGATTCTTAAATTCTGGTATATTGATATGAGTTGGTGCTTTTTTTAACAACCTATAATCTTGGATTAATTCTTTATCCAAATCGTTAATAACTTCTATTTCACTTGGTGGTTTTCCCCACAGTAAAGCGGCAGAACCAGCAAATGGTTCTATGTATATTTTATGTTCTGGTATTAGGGGAAGTAAAAATTTTTTTACCATATGATATTTACTACCCACTCTACAAAAAAAAGGTCTCATTCTTATATTTATGGTTATATTTATTTATAGTTTTAATAAAAAAAACCAACCAAATAAAAGATAAAGAATGAGTTCTTATGATCCCCCAAATGAAATTCCATTACCCCCAATATTCAATCCATTAAATTTTGTAGTTGATAATGTGGGTATTACAACCGGACAAGCAGATATAAGATACCTCAAGAAAGCTGGAGATACTGCCACAGGAACTATAAATTTTTCCAGTGGAATTTTGACCAATGACGGTTCAAATTTAAGTCCACCAGTTGGATTTATTAACCAATCCAATGTTGGTATCTATCGGATTGGTGCAAGTAATTTGGGTATTGCCGTTGGTGGTGTCAAACAAATAGATATTACGACAACTTTAAACACTTTTTCACAACCAATCCGGGTTCCCTCTGGGGCTGTTGGAACTACAGCCGTCCAAGTGGGTGCCGCAAATGTCGGTCTTTATTCTTCGGCTGCAAATACCCTAAACTTTTCAACAAATGGAGTGAATAGATTAGGTATGGATACCACCACAATTACTTCAACATTACCGATTCAAGTTCCTTCTACTTCAACCATTACAAATTGTGGTCTCCAAGTAGGTCTTGCCAATACTGGACTTCAGTACAATGCTGGGATTTTGTATTTTGGACTTGGTGGCACCCAAATGATGAGATACCAGGCGGCACAAATTTATTCTTTAACTCCCCACAATTTTACAAATGGTTCTGCTGGTAATCCATCTATTTGTGCCGCTTCATATCAAACAACAGGGTTATATTGGGCAGCTGGACCAATTTTAAATATCACCACTGGGGGCACACAACGATGTAATTTCTCCTCGACCGCTGTTCAACTCAATGGGGTTCCGTTAGACTGCAATGCCCAAAATGTTAGAAATGCACCACAAGTGGGTAATGAAGCGGGAAACTTGGAACTTCGTATGAATTCGACCGGTGGTGGGGGGACTTTTACATTGACGGGGGGTACAGCTTTACTATCCGGAACAGCTGGGGGTTCTTCCGGTCAACATTTGGTTCTTACTATTAATGGAACCCAATATAAAATTGCTCTATTAAATCCCTAAACGAGTCTTCAACCACACCCAAAGTCTTTTCCACCATCTTTCTTCTATACTGGTTTTTAATATTTGTTCCAAGTTGCTCAAAATTAAAAAATAAATTTCTTTTTCATAATTGTCTGATAGCCAATTTATATTATGATTCGTTAATATATATTGTATAAGTTCATTTTTGATTTGCATCGTTATTTCGGTTCTTCGTATGATTGTGGGATTATTCATTCTGCTATTATTCATTCTGATAGTAATGTTTATTCTAACCGTAGAATAGTTTTAAAATTTCGACGAAATCTATCCTCTTGGGGTGCATCACAATCTATAAATAAGGTTCCATTATCTTCCGTCGCAACCTTGTAAATTTCCATCAATACATCTCTATCTACACCCAAATTGTAATCACCCAAAATCATCTTTAAATCCCTAGTTGATGATAATTTTTTGAGTAAAATATAATTACAATTTACACGAATCGCTTTTGGTGTGTTGAAATAACTTTGGGAAAGATAAGCCATAGAAATACCACCACAACACTTTCGTCCCCTAATAAAAAATTCAGTAATGGCAGGTTGGGATTTCTTTTCATTCACCAAATCATCAAAGATGGCAAGAACTTGACCCTTAAATGTTTTATAATCATCTAATTTTGGAACAACCCCACCCTCGTAAATATGGAGCATCTCCGCAGGAATTTTGGTCTTTAAATATTGATAAAGTGGCTCATCTGCCGATTTACAACACAATATTATCAATTCCCACGTGTTTTTACATCTTTTAATAATTTCAAATAGGGTCGTTGTTTTTCGACTACCAGAACCGCCCACGAGCAACATTCTGAACGGTAAATTCAGCAAATGGTCTTGGTAACATGGATTATTAGATTTGTTTTTTAGTTCTCGCGGTATCAAACTATAAAAATCGGTTATTTCATCTTCTTTTTTTTGTCGTTTCATCTTTATTTTTATCTTTATAATCTTTATAGTTTTTGTTTGTTTGTTTTTTTTTATCAAGTATCCCAAAAATTTAACTCACGACACAATTTACAACGAAACTGATTATTGTATTTAAAAAAGTAATCCCGTCGTTCCTCAAAACATTCCCGACAAATCGGCACACCACAATGGATACAAATAAAATGTATGTTACCACCCCCAGCGGCACAGTATCCACATAATTCATTTTCCATTTT
>Ga0208644_1004428_pt1 | contig 10604 bp, 24 predicted proteins | sample VirMetDEL_Nov_18_FD_184517 | JGI IMG/M metagenome (GOLD analysis project Ga0208644, IMG submission 184517) | Aqueous microbial communities from the Delaware River and Bay under freshwater to marine salinity gradient to study organic matter... | ecosystem: Environmental > Aquatic > Marine >... | reverse complement strand
ATAGTTCTGACAGGACCGCCTGCGGGTAGTAACTCTTTAAACGCTGTAGCTTGGAATTGTGTTGCGCTTTCCGCGAGCAGCGGATGAGTAGCCGAGCTTGCTCCTCTAAATGGATTTGTTCTCTCTTCGTATTTAATTCCTAATAGCCCCAGGCCTTTAACATAAGAGTCTTCCCATTCTTTGCGAGAAGATTTATCACTTTCGAAATCTGCCATTAACTCATCAGAAAGTTCCATTAGATCTCTCTCGTCAATAACTTCTGCTAAGTTAGAATAAAATTCAATTTCAGGTAAAGCTTCTCTTGGATCAAAATCTAAGATTGCTCCTCCCTCTTCATCCATTTCAATTTCTAATCCTTCAGGAGTAGGAATTCTTTGCCCATCAATTTCGACTTCAGTTTCTTTTTTAATAATCTCTAATTCAGGTGGGCTACCTGTTTGATATAAACCTTTATCAATATTATCTGCCATAATTTTTAAAATATATCTTTTTTAGTTACATACAAGGGTTAATCACTGTCCACGGTCCGCTGTTCGCTAGTTAAGGATCTTCTGTCGTCATCCACAATTAATCCTCTATCATGAGTTATACCCTGTTGATCGTACTTTTCCAAGAGTTCTATTAACTCGTCTTTACTCATACTATCCATCGATTCGTCTGTTTTATTTTTCAAATCATAGAATCCTGCCACACGACCCCTGGCCACTTCTGCGTTGATGGCTGCCGAATAGTGTTTATCGGACCGCGCTTCGTCCCGCATTTCTTTTAGTGCCGTTAAATGAGAAGCCATGGATACACCTGATGTCTCATACAAATCTTGTTTCATTTCCTGTATCGCTTCGACAATATATGGATTTAATTTTGGATTTAATAATTCATGAGCAGTTTGCCTGGCACGATCATGAGAGTAGCCTGCGAGGCGAGCCGCTTCTGCCGCGGAAATTTTGCCTGTTAAAGTCTGTTGGACGTAGTTCGCTACGAATAACATTTGTTTAGGTGTTAGCTTTTGCTTTAACCTTCTATCTTCCGGATTTACTTTTTTAACCGTTATAGTAGACATATTTTCTTTTACTCCTTGGTATATAATCGTCTTTTTCATCATCTCTTAATTGGACTAAATTACCTTGTCGATATCTTAACAAAGCTAAGGTCATTGCGTCAACCAAATCGTCATGCTCTCCATAAGGAAAGGAAGCGCATTCTTCCATCATTTCAATCGCCCAGTCGTCATTGGACCGCCAAACGTGGCCCGCTTCGAATATGGGAGCGACTGTATTCACACGGACATGTTTGTCCTGACCGCGGTTCGGGGAGTATGCAGTCGCATGAATTCCCATTCGTCTTAGCTCATGTATCAAGGGCATCCCGGTTGCTTTCGCTTCTATGATAACTAATTCAGGATTCCAATGTCGAAGATTATCAATAGCCACTTTTTTAAGTTCAGGAAAATCCCAACGACCTTTTTCGACATCTAACAAAATTATATGGGGCTCTTGTCCTTCATAAGGATAGAAAATACCCCAGGTGCTTATAACAGAGAAGTCAGCAGTTTCTTTTTTTGAAAATGCAGTATCGTATGTTTGAATTTTAAAATAACATTCAGGGGGAACAGAGCTTTCCCATATCTTCCACCATTCACGTTTAATAATACTTGTTCCATCGTAAGTGGGGTTTTGTTGCCACTGGGCATTCCACTTGGATGGGGTCAAAGAAGCTTTAACTTTATCAAGTTCTTCAAGTTTCCAATACTGTGGCCAAATAGGTTTTCTTTTTTCTTCGTCATGATCTTCTAAGATAGCTGGGAATTCTACTAAATCCCATTTATCTGCTTTAAGATCTCCCATCTTCTTCACTAGCTGGGCAGTTAAATCTTTTTGTGACCAACGAGTCATCACGATAGCAATAGATCCTCCAGGTTGTAAACGCTGACGAGGACCAGATGTGTACCATTCATAAGCATTATCCATTGCAGTTTCTGATAATGCGTCTTGTTCTGAGTGTGGATCGTCAATAATGAGTAGATCAGCACCACGACCTGTGATTGCACCACCAACACCGGCTGCAAAATACTCTCCTCCATGATTTGTTTCCCAACGACCGGCAGCTTGGTTGTCAGTTCGTAATGTTACACCAGGGAATATTCGTTTATATTCCTTTGTATTCATTAAGTTACGAATTTTTCTACCAAATCTGACTGCGAGCTCACCTGTGTGTGTAGCTTGAATGATTTTTAGTCTAGGATTGATACCCATCATCCAGGCAGGAAACAAATAACTCGCAAATTCTGACTTTGTGTGTCTAGGTGGCATGTTAATGATTAAACGGCAGCCTTTTTCTGTAGAAAATTTTTGAAATTTTTCTGATGTTCGTAAATGATGTGGTCCTTCGACAAACTCTGGCCATACTGCTTTAACAAATAACATGAAATTAGTGCGAGCACCTTCTTGCTCTATCTTTTGACGAAGCAAAATCATTGCTTTTAGTTGTTCTTTATCCAGGTTTTTATAATCCATACACAAAATTCTCCCTATGACTGTATTTATCCTGCTCACCCTTGTGATCTTCTATAAAATCCGGGGTATTTTTTTTGGGGGTGGGGTAATATTTTATTACTATTTTGAGCATTTTTCCTTAAGTACCTAATGTTCCACAATGTGAAATGTTATATTTGTTGCATAATATAGATTATTATCCACGAAAAACCTGGGAAAAGCCTTATTTTTCGCCATTTTCTGCCCTCGCCTCGTGGATCGCGTTTCGCGTGTCTATATGTAGTGGTTGATCGTTCAATATTTTTTTTATTTTTCCCCAGTCAGACGAAAGCTCGACCTCTGCACAAGGTTCGAGGCTCGTTTTTTGTAATAAAAAATTACTGTCTTTTGACCTATACAGAAAAATCCTTCTTTCAGAGAGAACCCTCTGCAAGATAAATAAACCCTCCATTAATTCAGAATATTTTGAATGAAATAATTTTTGATGAGGACTTAACGAGTGTAACAATTTAGAACTCTCACAAGCTTTACATTCGATAAATAAAACTTTTTTATTTTTATTAAAAAGTACAAAATCAGGAAACCCATTAAAAGTAGATGTTTCAATGCGAATTGGGTGAAACTCTTTTAATTTTTCTTTTACCATTTTGTATAAATTTTTTTCGGCAGCCATTAAAAATATAAGGTTACATTATTAATATAATTACAAAAATCAATTATACTAAAATCGTTACTTATGATTTTTTCAAAAATATTATTAAAAATAAAATTTTCTTAAAAAGTCGCCCAATTACCTAGAGAGAAAGGTTTTAAATTGCTACACTTCCACACTACTGAAAACGAGTAGTGTGTCACCATTCTGTTATATTTTTCAATGGTTTTAAGTCAATTGCTACAGTGCTACACTTCTTTTTTTTTCAAAAAACTTTTTTTTCTAAATTTTTTCAAAAAACTTCTAGTACTGTTCCACGATCCACGATCCACGAAAAGCTCACAAATTAAATCTCTTGACTTTTCAAAATTTTTTAATCAATGCCTGGTAATAATTTATTACTTTTGAACAAAATACGAACAAAAAGGACCAGGTTCGTTGTTTCGAACAAAGTTCTATATAATGCGTTATAGTCGTTTTTCCTGTTTTAAGAGGTTTTTAAGATATCATAAATTATCATATAACATCATAAGGGAAAGATTTTTTACCTATCTCTATGAGCTTTAAAATGGATTTTATTTTTACCCTTAATTTAAAACTATATGATATTTTATCATAAAAAAGGCTTTATTTGAGCAGCAGTAGCCCTTTAAAAATATAAATAAAAAATCACTCTCAAAAATAAACTTGACACCTCCAAGGCTTTTAAAATGGATTTTGAAATATTGATTTTCAGGCAGTAAAAAATAATCAATTATTTATAATAATTTACTTGATTATAATATATAAATTGATAGATTTATTTTGATGAATTTTTTAAAAACCCAAATTCCTAATATGAAAAAAATAGTATTAGGCTTTTTTATGGCTTCTTTTAATTTTGTTAAGTTAATGCCAAGCAGACAGGAATTAAAAGAATTTATAAAAAATGGAAGAAATTCAATCGCAATAGCATTTGTAGAATAAGCAAGAAAACTACTTTTCACTAGGCGAGGCATTGGGGCAGAAAGACAAGAAACAATATTAATATCTTTCTGTGCGAGAATAGGTCGAAAAACCTCCTTAATCGTCCAAATTTTAAGGGGAAGGGCATTTAGATCGAGTTCTTAGGGCAAAGAGTCCAAAGGTTGACGACCTTCGAAGTTGAACAGTCAGAAACTCCAAAGCTATACTGATGAGTCCTTAATGGACGAAACACAACAACAAGGGGGCTAAACTCCCCTTGGTGTCTATAGCAATAGGAGGCTATTTATTATGTTAAATTTAAGTATTAAAGAAACTGCAAGAATGGTTGAACTAAGACAAAAATTCGAAAAAGGTTTAGAAACATCTTTAGAAGAATTTAAAGAACTTAGGGATTTAGAATTTAAAGATCATATGTTAGCGATTAATTTTCGATTACCTAAAAACGAAAAATATTATTACGCAAGTCATTGCCATGAATTCACCCAAAACCTTTATAAAAAAGCAGACGAAAAACTAAAAAAAAGAATTATTGAACAGGGAATAACTTTTAACCCTCATTCAATCAATATTGGATACAATCAATATTGCGAAGACTACAAGCGATTTAATTCTAAAGAAGAATTACTTGGCTTCGTTGTTGGTTTTAATAATGCCTGTGACTTGGATTAATCCAAGTCACTCCCTTGAGTGTCTGTAGCAATAGGAGGCTATTATTATGAAAATAACAACAAATTTTTTATTTACGATTGCTCAGCCAATAACCACGATTAAAGAGGCTCGAGCTTTTATTCGTTATCTAATTAAAAAGGGTAAGTGTTATCACTTCGATGACGACCCAAGAGAAGTTGTAAACTTCGACAAACAAACAGGAAAAACAAAAAGAGTTTTTACCGATCATCAAGCAGACTTACTTGACAAAAGAATAAAAGAAATTTTTTTCTTTGATGACTGGGGCAGCTATCATTGCCCTTTTGGTTATGCCATGTATTACCACAAAAAAAGAGGGGATATATAATCCCCTTTTCCCTTGAGTGTCTGTAGCAATAGGAGGCTACTTAATATGAAAAATAAAAAACTTGGTTTGTCAACGACTCAAGAATTTCAATTATTATTTAATACTTTTGTAGGGCATGGTAAATTTTTCGCCCCTAACGAAATGGGAATAAATGCATTTATGAAAGTTTATAATTCTTATATCAGTAATAAAAAATAAATCCTCCACGAGCCACGAGGCGAGTTCTTCGCTTCGTGGTTCTTTCAGTGTCTGTAGCATTAGGAGGCTACTTAATATGAATAATGTACAAATAACATTTGATTATGATGATTTAGAAAATCTAGAATATGCATTAAAACAAGTTTCGAAAGACTTAAAAGAGTCAATCGAAAGTAGAGAGCATCTGGACACCAAAAATTTTTTTGATCCAATAAATCAAGGTTGGCGACAAACTTTAAAAGGAATTGAAAAAATTCAAAAAGTCATCCAAAAGAATTTGAAAAAATTCGAAGAATAAAAAAGCTCGAAGGGGGATCAATTTCCCCCTTCAGTGTCTATAGCAATAGGAGGCTATAAAATATGATCGTAGAAACAACCCACCAAGAACACATTCAATTTTTAAAATTGATAGATTTAATTAATAAAAATAAATATTTTTTTGATTTTATTAAATGGAAAAAAAACCATTGGGCAAACCATAATATATATTACCAAATTAAAGCAGTTGAAAATTATGGAAGTGGAGGAAATTTTTTTCATTTATTTATATATTTAAAAAATAAGCATATTATTTCATACCACTTTGCAACTGAAACCCTCGAATATTCTTTTAAACCTTGGAAGTCTATTGGTGATTACATTGATGGCGATGAACAACAAACAGAGGGATTTGGCTTTGAATATAATTTTAAAGACTATGAAGAAAAAAGACTAATTGAAGGTATTAACCTTGATTTTCAGGAGGAGGCTTAAAAACCTCCTCTTGGTGTGTCTATAGCAATAGGAGGCTATAAAAAATGATTACTAATAAACAAAGAGCATTAAAAATAAAAAGGCTTCTAGGATTAAACGAGGAACTTCACGAGAAGAACCAAAAAAATACATATCCAAGAGTGGCAGATGTAATTGCAGATTTAAGACATTTCTGCGACTTGTTTAAATTAGACTGGGATAAAGAAATTAATTTGTCTGAAATTCATTATGATTACGAAAGGGAAGAAGTAAAATGACAATAGAAAAGATGTTACAAGATTTAAGTAATAAATCTTATGTTTCAGAGAAGAAAATATCTTTATTAAATAAAATGGATCAAATTAATAAACTTATATTTTCAGCTCAAGAGGATGTTATAGAAATAAGTCAATTCGAAAATATAAACGATTTTGAACCATTTCTTGCAAACTATCCTTTTATACATTCCTTTGACGAGATAAGAACAAAATGGGGTGATGTGGAAGAAGCCAAACAAATAAAAGAAGAATTTGGGGAATAGGGGATTTTCCCCTTTTCTCTGTTGTGTCTATGGCAGCACAAAAGTAATAAAAAATTACAAAAAAAATCCAGTGAAACCCCGGTTTTTTATGTCCCATAATATTTTAAAATTTGCATAATCCCATACGCGTACGCGTATATATAAGAGTGTCTGTAGCAATAGGAGGCTATTTAAAATGACAGTATCAGAACTAATAAACAAACTAAAAAAGCATGATCTAAATAAACTTGTCGTGTTTTATCGTAGTAACGATAATTATGATGATGTTTATAGTAAAGATAGTAGCTTAATCGAACATGATTTTTTAGGAACTTACGAAAATAGTGGACAAGTAGAAATTCATATTAGCGAAGGTGAGGAACTATAATGAACGAAGCAGATAAATTAGATTTATTTTATGAAGTAGTTCATAACGATTCAAAATTTAAATGGGTAAAAGATACTTATTATAAAAAAATAAAAAAAGGTGATAATGCTTTTGGATTTATAATCGGTCAATTTAATGTTTGGAAGGGGAAGAATAATGAACACTGTTCTAATTAACGACATTACTCAAGTATTTTAAATATAAGGGGGAATTATTTCCCCCTGTGTCTGTAGCAATAGGAGGCTACTTAGAATGAATAATTTAACTTTAACAAAAGAAGAAAGTGATTTTTTATCTGATTGGTTAGCAGAAGATTTATTGCAACAAAAGAAAGAGCAAACAATCACAGACGAAGCAAACAAAACTTTAAAATCAATTGTAACTAAATTATTTAAAATTGGGTTAACAAGAGAGAACAAAGATTTTGAAACTAAAACAAATCTTTTAAATTGTGTGGTTGATTTAGAAAATTATTTTATTGATTTTTTAGATAATCTTACTTTTTACCAACATTCTCAAGGAGAAAGTGAGGATGATGTAAAAGGTAATATTGCCAACATTTTAGAAAATCATAATTGTTATGATTTAGTGAGAAAAGAAAGTAAATAAAAGAGAATTAGAGGGGAATTAATTTTCCCCTCTTTTGTGTCTGTAGCAATAGGAGGCTACCAAAAATGTACGAATTAGTATTTAAAGCAAACGAAGAACTACAACAATTGGCATTAAAAACTTTTAAAACGAAAAAGTTTCCAATTCCATATACAAAAGATGAAACTACTGACAAATGTTTTCATCTCGTAAAAGATGATGGCATTTATTTAATGAATGCTTACAACGAAAAAGATCCAAAGAAAAATAAAGTCATTTATGCAGAAGGTTTTAACCCTAAAGACAAAGATTTTGATTGGGAAAAAACTCACGATGTTTCTGGTGATGATTTTGCCGAAAATATTTATTTCAGTGATCTTCAACTAAGAGCATTAATTTTTCATGGTGCATCTATTCGAGTTTTTCTAAGTGAAAACACTATTGGTCATAGACTAGAAGGGATTGTTTAATTGCGAAGAGACAACCGATTTAGAAAAACAAAAGAGGAGTTAATTCAAGAAATTGAATATTTAAAAAAACTCCAAGCAGATAGTCATCCAATAAATTTAACTTGTATGACTACTACTGTTGCCCAAAAATATTGGGATGAAAAACAAAGAAAAATAGATCGATTAGAACATAAATTACAAAGGGCTTCATAGCCCTTTGTTGTGTCTGTAGCAATAGGAGGCTACCAAAAATGAAAATAACATATCACAAAAATAAACTACATTTAGATTTAGATGAAGCGAAAGAAAAAGAACAGCTTCAAAAATATATAAATGGTGAAATACTATTCATTGAAATAGATATAAGAAACTTAATTCCTTTAAGTGAGTATATGATAAAAAATGTTTCAACATATTGGAACGAAAAAATGAATAAAGAAGGAGAGAAAGAATGAAGAAAGTAAGATTAAAAATAGATATTGAGCTTTCTTGTTCAGAAGATTTTATTAAAAGACTGAAATCTGATGAATTAGATGAAATTGTGGTTAGTCATTGTTTTAAAAACAATGCTAGACATTTAATAAAAGCAGAAGTTCACAAAACTTATGAATGTAAAAATTGTGGCTCTACTGATCTTCATTGGGATGAAACTCATGACAATGAAGGGTTTTCTGAAAAGATTGATTTTTATAATGAGGATGAAGCATGGTGTGAAAAATGTGACTCAGAACAAAAAATCATAGAATGGAAAAATAAAGAGGCATAGCTGCCAAAGTTGTAAGGGGCTTTCATAAGGAAAACCCCTTATCTCAGTGAAAGGAGGAAATGTTCATATTTAAATAAACACAAAATATTATACTTATTTTTATATATAATATTACTTTAAAATTTACATTATCCCATACGCATACGCGCGTATATATAAGAAAAAAATCGATTTGCCAGGCAAAGTGTCTATAGCATTTATTGGAAATAGCTATAAAATAATATATAGAAAGGAAAGAATGATGGTTAAATACAATTATAATCACATAATAAATCGACTAATAAACGAACATGGATGGCTTAGAGTTCCCTATTGGATACCGGGAACGGATACTCACCGGTTAGAAGGAATTTTAATATGAGTGAAACCGAAGAAATGTGGGTAGATATCCATTCAAAAAGAAAAAGAGAGATATTAAAGCAACTTGAAAAATACATGAAAGTTAGAAATGTCTCTAAAATAGAAATCGTTAATGAAAAAATTAATTATGAGATTAGTAAACTTCAAGACGAGCTCTATAATATTAACATGTTGTTGGATGTAATCTAATGGGAAACACTAAAGGGTTATCTACCGCAGTTAGAGTACGTCATGGACCTCCTAGTGGGGTAGCCAAGATGAAAAGAGCAGCAAGAAAAAGAAGGAGAAAAAAGAAAAAATGAGTAAAGACAAAAACAAATGGGTTTCTCAAATGGTTTCTACTAAAACAAGAAAAATGTTAGAAGAAATTTGTCAAAAATCTAGAAGATCAGTTCCAACTGAATTAGAGATTATTGTCGAGGAATATCATAATATGATGTTTGAACGAACAAAGAAATAAAATGCATCATAAAATTAGTCAAATGTGCGATAAAATTGATTTCATCAAAAAACTCGCAGATAAATTAAGACTTGTAAAGTATGGAGAGGCTAAACCTTCTGTTGAAACAGTAAATTCTTTAATAGAACAAATTCAATATGAATGTCTTTTAGTCTCTCAAGACAAAGAACCATATAAAAAGTTGAAGAAGTAGGGTTTATCCCTACTTTCTTCCACCACAAGAACATTTCTCATCCATTTTTAACAGTCTTTGTTGTAGATATTCAATATACATTTTTTGTAATTGATCTTCTGACATTTTTTTAAGTTCTAATTCTGTTAATTTCTTCATAGTTTGCTCACTAAATTGTACATTCATTTTTCACTCCTTATATAGTATTAAATTTTCATATACTTACCCGCGTATATGCGTGGGAAACTCCATTATATCAAAGACCTGGTCCATTTTTCTACATAAATATTTTTAAAAACATAAAATAAAGTTATTGACTTTTTATTTTTTTACTTAAATCACAGTTTGAAGGAGAAAATCTGACTTCATTACCATCAATAATCATCAAAATAACCCCTAATCTCTTCTGCTGCCCTGTAGGTGCTCTTCTTATTTCTTTTCTAGAAGGTAATTTATACTTTTTCCTAAATGAAATTGTCTTAACATCAATTAAAAAAAGGTTTCCCTCCTGGTCCATTGCTACAATGTCCACGATACCATGAGGAGTTATGTTTTTGTAAACTAAAAAACCATTTTTAATGAGAATTTGTGTTGCCTTTAATTCTGAAACAACACCTTTAAGATGTTTTTGATTAAGTAAATCGTTAGTCGAGTTTTTTCTTACTGTCATCTGAAAATAATTTCAATGGAATTGTTCTTCGATGGATAATTGAACTTTTATAAATGACAATTGTACGGCCTCCCTCTTGATCATCTCTGATCATGGAGGCCATTAATTTTAATTCATTTTTATTCTCTTGAAGAATCCATCCAACCTCATCACAAACCGCTGTGTTGAGTTTTTTC
>Ga0208644_1004427_pt1 | contig 10605 bp, 15 predicted proteins | sample VirMetDEL_Nov_18_FD_184517 | JGI IMG/M metagenome (GOLD analysis project Ga0208644, IMG submission 184517) | Aqueous microbial communities from the Delaware River and Bay under freshwater to marine salinity gradient to study organic matter... | ecosystem: Environmental > Aquatic > Marine >... | reverse complement strand
GTGTTTGAAATGTTGGACCGATAGTTATATATTTATTAAATGTTGCAGAACCTTGAGCTGACATCCCTGTGCCAGTTTCATTTGATGCCATTGTAATTGTAAATGTAGAAGATGTTGGAACTGATATAACTTCAAATACATTTGTTTCAAAATCAGATGTTGTATATCCTGTTTCACCACCACCTGGTAATGATACAGATTTAAATTTAAAATAATCTCCAACTAATAAACCATGAGAAGTTTTATTAACAGTAACAGTTGCAGATCCTGTTGTTGAATCAAATGTACAACCAGTTACATCCGCTTCAATAGGTGTGATGTCATAAAAACCACCTTCATAATAAATTACTAAAACTTTAGAAGTACCTAGAGCTCCATATTTTTTACCTGTTAAGTCTGTCCAGGTGTGTTGATCTCTAACTGGTCCTGCTATTTGTCCGTCAACTAATTGTTGCCAACCGCCTATTTTTTCAGGTTGACCATATCTAAAACGTACATTATCTCCATCAACCCATTGACCTTCTGCACCGGTCTCTGTAGCTTGTTTATTAAATCCTGGCTTAAATTGTATTTTCTGAAGCATAGCACCTCATTATATATGCTTTTTGTTATTTTGGTAGTATTAATATCACAGTTTTATTTTAAAGACTATTTAAATAATCCTCATAATTTCCCTTAATATTAAAATTAATAACACATCGTAAATTTTTTTTAGACTGATATGCTGTATGTAAGTAACTTCCATCAAACAATACTGCATTTCCTTGTTTTGGAGTAATTCTTTTTATTATCTTTTTATCCTTATTAAAAAAAATAGTGTCTCCATCAGAACTTAATACATAATATAAAACAACTGTATAATTTTTTTCTTTAGCTAAATCAAAATGAGGAGTGTCGTATTTTTTATAAGAGGGATTTGGAAATTGTAAAAAAGAATTTGCTCTTAATAATTTAATTTCTTTTTGGTTTAAAAAATTAATTATTGGTAAAATATTATTAAAGTAATTAGAATTTATTCCTTTTCCTGGAGAACAAAATACATGTTGTAAACCAGAACGATTTTGATTTTTACCACTAATATCTTTAATTAAAAACCATGGAAAAATTACATCTTCTAACATTAACTTTTTTAATTTTTCTTGAGTTTTTTTGTCAATAACGTTTTTAAATAATTTAATTTTTAAATTATTCATTTCCAACAAGGCCCTGTAAAAAATATAGTAAATGTTTTTCTTTCGCCTTTAGTTACAGGTGTTACTTTATGATTTAAATGAGACTTAAACATAATAACACTTCCAGATTTAAAATCATCAACAGGGTATTCTACTTGGTTAAAAAATTTTAAATCTCCTCCAGTATATTTTGATTCTGATAAATTAATTAAAACTGTAAATTTAGTATCATATAATGGATGTCTACTAATATCATGATGCCAATCATAATTGTCTTTAGTTTTAGAAGAATATATATTGTAATTACCCCAATCACCAAATTCAAAACCATGATGTAAATCATATCCAAAATGTTTTTGATTTATGTAATGAACATTTGATATTATTTTATCAGTAAATTTAGAAACTTTTGACAAAGGTAAAATAAAAGTTTTTAAAAACTTTATTTTTTTACCTAAATGATGTGCTGCTTTTGTTTCAGGTTCTTTTATAGTAGCAGAATTTTTTAAAAGTTTATTGAATTCTTTTATTTCTTTTTTGTTGAAAAAATCATTCCATAACCAATAATCAAAACCTGTTTGTATCTTAATTTGTTCGGACATTATATATTTCTCTATAAAGAAATATATATCAAAAATTTAATTTAAGTAAATAGTTAAAGAATTATTGTGCGAAATGATCTTTTAACACCCATTGTGTGTTTTCCTCATCCCACACATATTCCCACCAATGAGTTCCTGCTGATTTTTGAGATTCTTGTTCACTAGTTAGTGCAGGAGCATCGCCTATAGGTGATTGCCATCTTGGTAATTGGTTATGTAATACCCAACTTTCAAAAGGCTTAGGAGGTAAAAAAACTTCTAGATCTGGATTCCACGTTCCCCCCTTATTAGCAAAGTTTCCTCTAAAAGCTCTAGTTTGATCTTCAGCTAAAATATGTTGTCCTTGTTCATTAAATGTATAATAACTTCCTTCTTTTGTATTATAAGAAGTTTTTATCCAAGTACCTTCTTTTTTTAAAACATTTTGTATAAAAGATTTACCTGTCATTTCAGAAGGTGCCGAATTGTTATTAATAACAATAACCTCTTCAACTATATTAGAATTATTTATTTTTGCAAAATGAGCCATTATGTTTCGTACGTCCCTGATCCTGTAAATTTAATAACTGTAAAATCACCATCTTCTGTAACTGTTGGACTACCAGTAGTTGTACCAGGATAGTTTGCAGTAGGTACTCTTAAAATAACCACTCCAGAGCCACCTTGTCCTGCCCCTGATCTTCCGCCGCCGCCACCGCCGCCGGTATTAGCTTGTCCTGATACTCCATCATTTCCTTCTCCGCCGCCGTCTCCGCCGCCGCCTTGACCGCCTGATGAAAATCCTGGACTTGGTCCAAAACCACCTCCGCCGCCTCCAGCGTAGTAAAGTGAAGTTCCTGTAATATCATTTTGAGATCCTATACCACCTTGTCCAATTCCGTTTCCACCCGCAGCTCCAGCGCCACCGCCACCGGCACCGGCAAAATTAGGATAAGTTACGTTTCCTGCGTTTCCTCCGTCGTTTCCTTCAGGAGGTGAATAACCACCAATGTTACCACTACCTCCAGAACCGTTAGGTGCTCCTGGGTTGTTCGGCTGATAGTTTCCACCACCGCCGCCAGATCCTCCATCGCCCCCATCTCCGTTTCCAGCTCCAGATCCGCCATACCAGCCACCGCCGCCACCGCCGCCAGAGCTAGTTATATTTGTTATATCGTCACCTGTAATTGAACTATCAACACCTGGATTACCACCAGCACCTACCGTAGCAGTTAATGTTGAGCCTGCTGGAACATCTTGTTGAGTTGAGGTTCTATAACCTCCAGCACCTCCGCCTGCTCCTCCGATTGGAGCTCCAGAGCCACCGCCACCTACAACAAGCATTATAATTTCGTATGGAGGACCTTTTCCTTTTCCTCTTCCAAATCCTCTAACCGAATCTGCTCCAAATGTACCTAGTAAAGGCATCTTTCTATCCTCCTATTATGCAAACTGTGTTTGCGATGCTAATACAGTAAAAGTAGATGAAGCTGTTTTAATAGCTGTGTAAGCATAAACATCGTTTGATGTTGTATTACCACCAGTTGGTGCCGCTCCACCTTGCCATACTGGAGTTACTGTAGTTCCATCAACTTGTACTGTTGTGTTATAATAAGTTACGTTGTCATTTTTATTAATAAAAGCAACTGTAATTGATTCACCAACGTCCATAGACGCGTCTAAAGAATTTGAACCATCACCTCTTAAATTAACTGTAAAGTTTGCAGAGGCAGTTGCAGTATTTAATTGAACCGCTTGAGTATTTGTATCAATATTAATGTTTGATGTGAATGTACCATTAACATTAACTTTTTCTGTAACACCTTGAATTTTACCATTACCATTTAACGTAATTCTTCCAATTCCTTTTGGAGTCAAGTTCATGTCAATGTTTGTGTCATCACCAGTTGCAGATAATGCTGGAGCATTTCCAGTTGCTGCATTGGCCATTGTAAATTCGTTTACTGCTGAAGCAGTTTTTGAAAAAGTTAATTGTTGTAAACCAGAATCATCTTGAATTCCAGTAGCATCATCCATCTGAATATTTTTACCATTAGCATCTAAGTCTGCTGCTAATTGTGGTGCATAATCATTTGAAACTTTTCCAACATTTGAATCTACAACATCAGTTCCATTGATGTATAAAACTTTTGTACCTTTATCTGTAGCAGAAAAAGTTACACCAGATTGACCTGATACTAAAACAGTTACAGTAAATGCACCTGTTGTATTGTTTTTAATTAAATAAACTTTATTTGTTACTGAAGCTGGAACTGTTACAGTTCTGTTTCCTGTAATTGTTCCTGTTAATTCGATTACAGCGTTTTTACCGTTTGAAGTAGCTGCATTTGAAAAAGTTAAATCTGTGTTTCCAGCACCGCCTGCAATTGATACTGCTTCATAACCAGCGATAGCTTGTTGTAAAATAACTAAGTTTGTATTTGTGATGTCGCCCCATAGTCCGGCTTTTTCACCTGTGACCATTAATTCTAGTTTAAGGTCTGTTGAATAACTTGATGCCATAATTTTTTATCCTCGTTGTTTTATTTTTACTAAAATTAAGCGGCCGTGTCAATAATATTCCAATTAACATTTGTGCCGGTATCGACAATCTGCCAAGACTGTACATTAATGCTTCCAGCAGTGGCTGTCAAGCCTATTCCTGTTGGAAATATTTCAGCAGAAGCACCTGCTACTGCATTTCTTAACCCAACTTCTAACGCTTGTCCAGTAATATTTGCAATAGTTACAGCCTCTAATTCTGCTTGTCCTTGAGCTATTTCTAAGCCAATTCCAGTTATTGTAACATTTGCATCTGCTTCAACTACTGATCCTAAAGCAACACCTGCCGTTAATCCAATACCAACAACTGTAGCATCTGGACTAGGATCAACTGTTCCTTCAGCTGCTGTTAATTCATTACCTGTTACAGCTGCAAAAGTTTTAATATCTACATCTGTAACTGAGTTTCCACCCCATTCTGTAGTAGTTGCACCCCATTCATCTTGACCCCAAGTTTCTTGAATACCTGAAGTTACAACTAAACTTTCTCCTGTTACATCAACAAAAGACCAAATACCTTCTGCACCCCAAGCTTCTGTACCCCATCTATCTCTGCCCCAACCTTGCTCATTATAAACAGTTAGAGAGCCTAAGCCTGTATTTAATTGTTGACCTGTTAAAATAGCATCTGGAGCAGGATCAATTGTTCCTTCTGCTATTGTTAAATTTGGTAATGGATTTTCTGATAAGAAAACTTCTGTTTGTGAAAATACAAATTCATCACCTTGTGAAATATTTAATTGTTGACCAGATACATTTATTTCTTGACTAACAGAAACATCAACACTTGTTTGACCACCCCATCTAGTATTATATGCTGACCATGCTAATTCACCCCAAGCATCATCTGCATTTGCGATAGATGTAGATAAAGCAGTTCCAGAAATAGGAACAGCATTACCAGTTTCTCCCCAATTTTCTTCACCAAAAGCTAATCTTCCCCATCCTTCATTAACTTCTACAGTTACATTTTCTTCTGATAAATTTAATGGGATAGAATTTGATGCACCACCAAAACTTGCGGATCCAAACTGATTTGAACCCCAGGCAATAGGATTCCCTGCTACACCTGTAACTTCTACAGTTGTATTATTTTGTTCTCCAAAATTACCTTCTCCAAAAGCTAATTCGCCCCAAGCATTGGCCATAATAGGTTACCTCCCTATTACGCGTTACCAATTCTAAGAATCGCTGCTGATGTTGTGAAAGCTGGGAACTGAATTGTAAATGTTCCTGAAGTTGCTGTTTTGTCGGCACCAAAATCTAACACTGCAACCGCCTTATCTGACGATGAAGTATTATAAATTAATGCACCTCTAGCTGTAATTGTTACACCAGTAAAAGATAAATCCGCAAAATCCACAATCGCAACACCTGATGCAACTGAAGTACTTGGATTTGGTTTTACTAATGCTCCACCACCTGCTGTGTATTGACCACTAGCAGCAACTTCGCCAGTAGTAGTGTACGCTGTAGTAGCAGAGTTCAATGTTGCAGTAGAGACATACAAAGCAAGTTTAAAATTATCACCACCAGAAAATTGAAAATCATGTTTTCCTTCTAGTAATTCCTTTTTAAAACTATTCGCAACTGCTTGTGTTATTGCCATTTGTATTTACTCCTTATTGTGTTTTAGGAAGTCGAGGAGCACCATCTTGATACTCGTCCCGTCTTCTTCTTCCCATTTGTTCTATGACAAATCCTTGTAGAGCTTGCGTATATTTTCCTTCATAGAACTGGATCATATCAGCTGGACCTTTTAAAAATCCGTAAGCTTCTACTAAACATGCATACAAAAGTCCGTTGGGAAATTCCTTACTTAAGTATGTTTGTGTATTAGTACTCGATAATTGAGCTGGTTTCAAGATATAATTTATCTGCATATTATAATTTTGATCTGGAGTAGGAGCTAATACAATAGTGTTTTCGTCCCAGTATCCATAGTATTTTGGTAGTCCTAATACTCCTGTTGAATTGTATTCAGATATAAAATTAGTGTCTCTGTATTCTACAAACGAACGACTAGAGTTATCTGCTCCACCTGTAGAATTAGTGATTTGCGCTGATCTGATAACTAATGTCTCATCATTTATCAAAGGTGTATTTACATATCTTTGACCTGCAACAATATCTGCTTGCGCATATCTTCTATTATTATCAGAATCTACATCTCTTAAAATTCTAAATTCTGCATCTTGAATAAATCCATCAATAATAGTTGATGTAAATACATTTGAATCTACTTCACAATAATCTCTAATTTTTGTAACTAGTTCTGCGTATGTCATGGTGTCAATGTAACAGGTCCTGCTGTGACTGTCATTCCTCCTGATTTTTCGGTTATAGCAGCTGTTGTGTTTAAATTAAAGGTAAAAGTATCACTTGATACTGATACAATAGTAAAACCTGTTGAGTTTTCTAATGTTGTAAAAGGTAATCCTCCAGGGCTTCCATCTACGTTTCTAAGTACAACTATATCTGAAACTGATCTTTGGGTATTAATTTCTGTAACTGTAACTGTTGATGAATTAGCAGTAAAAGATAGTGGATCAGGTCCTAACATAGATTCTGTAGCTGGCTCAGTTCTTGCTGGTCTTGCATTTTGTAAACCTTGTGGATCCGCTGTATATGGTCTTGGCTCTAATTGAGGCTGTTTTGGTTCAAACTCAGATACATGAACTCTTGATCCATTCCATTCTCTAACCATTTCTTTATATGGAAACTCCATACCTGATCTATCAGATATAAACTTTGCATATCTTCCTTTGGCTAAATTAGACATTTGGATAATAAGTTTTAGGGGTTATAAATGTACTTGAAGAAGAGCCATCTTCTTGTAATGCTCTTTGTAATTCATCTTCATATAATAATTTTAATTCTTGTGTTCTTTGTGGCGCTTTTTTAATAGCCAAATAATAAGCAAGACCCGCACACATACAAGGAACGAACCTATAAGGTACATCGGTTGCGTTTGTATAATCTCCAACATCTTGTATCCTTTTCACATAATAATAGTTAATTGTATTACCTGCTTCTGTTGAGCCTGGAGTAAGATATAGAGTTATTGTAACTCTGTCTATAAATCTTTGTACGAAATATTGTGTGGGTGTTCCTTCATCTGTTTTATTTGCTAAAGCTTGATAAGCAGATCTATTAATTTTTGTTAAAGGAAAATCTACTGAAGAAGAATTTCTGTAAGAAGCTTCTAAAATATCATCAACACCATAAATAGCTGTAGCATCAGAAGTTCCGTCACCTGTTGATCTGTACATTGTATAAGTTGCTTGACCATCAACTAATGTAATTGAATTGTTTGCAACTTCCCAATAGTGCAAACCTCTATTTGCCCATTCTTGAAACATTATGTTTAAAGAACGTCTTGCAGTTTTTAAATCATAACCTGTGTTTGGTGATAAACCTATTCTTTCATAAGCTTCCTCTACTATTTCATCAATAGCAAAGTTCTTATCAAATACATAAGTTCCAGAAGTAGTATTAGCCATTTAGCCTCCTACTTGTCGTATAATACAGTTACTTTTCCAACTAAATCAGTTACAAAAATTCCGTTTTCAAATAATATTCCATCTTCTGGAATATTTAATGCGAACACATCACCTGCAGGCGCTTCAACTTGTAAGTAATTAGATCCTGCTGTCCCATTTAAAAAAACTGCAGCTCCAGCAGTTGTTGGGTTTGGAGCACCAAGAACAATACCTCTTAATCTTGTTCTACCTGCAAACACTAAACCGTCAGTGGTTTTCTGTGTTGCTTTAACATCTGATTTCATATTTTAATCTCCTTAAAATTTTAAAGGAGCCCCGAAGGGCTCCATAATTAATTACGCGTCTGTTGCGATAGCAACAGTAGTTGTTAATAATCTAATCCACTGAGTTCCATTTGAAAATGCATAAGTAGGTGCATTTGAGAAACCATTGTCAACATAGATCATAACACCATCATTTCCAACAGCTGATAAAGTTTCACCTGCTCTTGTACCTGTTGCGATCGTTACTGTAGATGCATCAGAAACAGTCCAAGAAACTTTTCCACCTTGTTGTGTATCACCAGCGTTTTCGTTAGCACCACCGATAAAACCGTTTAATGCTACTACTGGACCTGTAAAAGTAGTGTTTGCCATATTTATATCCTCCTAGTTTCTTCCACATAGTCTCTAGGTCGTCGACTATACGCGTCTATGCAGAAAATTTATGTATAGTGACTAATTTATATACGAAATTATTAAAGAGTGCAAGAAATCCCTATCGAGAAATGTAGATTTCAACGATGTATTAGTCCTTAATTAACCAGCGTAAAGATGAATTTCACCATCTCTAGGATTGGTTCGGACTTGCTCTTCCTGTTGTCTAATGATTGATCTAATTACGTTTTTGATCTCATCACCTAACACAGACATTTCAGGTGTTATCTGTCCTTTATTTTCAAGAAATAACTCGTTCCATCTAGACTCGAGTTTCAGTTTCTTGGCGAACAGTATCATGTTGTCCTGAGCCATTGTTAACCTCCTCATAGGTTATGTAAAAATCATTTACAGTACTAGTGTATTGCAAATCATTTTCTTCCCATTGTATATCAGATTTTCCTATAAAGTCAATGATATGAGGATTCAGCTCATTTATATCATTTATCTCTTTATCACTTTCGATCTCAAACTTTGTTTGAAGGTATTTAGTAAATATTTTTATTAAGTATTTCTTTTTAGTCATTTTTCCTTTCTATCAAAAAAGAAGGGGCCCGTAAAGGGCCCCTCCAAAATAATTATTATTACAATAATTACGCTGTTCCTGGAGAACCGAACATACCTCTAGGGTCAGACCAGCCGAAGCTGTATCTTTCTCTAGCTTTGTATCTTACGTTTCCAGTATCGAAGTCACCTTCCATAGCAGTTTTGATTGGTGATCTTACGAACATTTTCATACCGTTAGGCACGTCTGTTTTGATAAAGAACGCATCTGTGTCAGTTAAGAAATTGTTTACCACGTAACCTTGTGGAACCATTCCCATGCTGTTGATTGCGTTAATATCATTGTCCGCAGTACCAACTCTTTGAGCAGATTTCATTAATCTTTCCGCAGTGAATTGTAATTCACTTGGAATGATCATTTTCATCCCTCTAGCTGCTATCTTTAGGCCTCTTTCATCTGTGAACGCTGCAATGTCAATTAAAGACTGCTCTAACGAAGTTTCGTTTAAGTCAGCCGCAGTGTTTAGTTCATTTCTGAAAGTACCTGCGATAGTAGGGTGGTCAGTCGCTAAAAGCGCCTTACCATCACCACCAGCGTAAGTGTTGTCAAACGCATTGTTTAATACGTTTGCAGCTTTTACTTGTTTGGTATTCGCCATAGATCTTGCTAATGCTTTTGTATATCTAGACGCAAGTCTGTCATACAAGTTATCTTCAATCGCTTCTTCAGTGATTGAAAATGCAAGAGCAATAGTCTCGTGCGTGTATCTGCTTGTGAAAGTTTCCTGAGCATTGTCAAAAGTCACACCTGAACCTTCTGGTTTAGTTTGTGCATTTGCAAATCCAGATAACATTACTTCCTCTTCGAAAGCTCTGTCTGAATTCTCAGTATCGAAAATTTCAGCATGCTGATTTTCATACCTTTTATATTCCAGGCCAAATAAAGCATTCAAACCTGGCTCTAGTTCTTTAACTAGTTGTCCTCTTGATATCGCCATAATTTATCTCCTTTATTAGATACCTGTTGTGTTAGTCATGAAGTGTGTGTTGATTTTACAAACAACATTAACATTCGCTGCATAAGTTGTAACGTTTGCTAATTCACTGTTTTCGATGTCTTTAGCCACACCAATAACTCTTATTGGAAGAGTATTAGTAGTGTCCATCGCACCAGTGTTCACTTCTTGTTTTGATACATAGTTAGCAGAACTTCCAGCTGCATATGTAGCCATAGGTGCATTTAAACCGATGTCTGCAATAGCTAGAGTTGTGCTTGACTGTGCTTCGAACCTTTCATAAGGGTCATCAGAAACGAATCCAACAATGTCTGTTGCAGTGTTAGAAGCCGCTAAGTGATTTGCCCATGTAGGTTTTGATGTTGATGCATCAGTATAGAACACTCCGTTTAGTGAACCTAATAAGTGCGCTGCAGCTGTTGTACCTTGACTCACGCCAATGTACCCAGTGTCTAAATGAGCTACCAAATCATTTTGGTAGATCGCACTTGAACTTGCAGCAATATTATATTCACTTAAACCTTGTGAGTCTCTATTCTGACCAACTTTACCGATCGGTCTAAAACCGAACG
>Ga0208644_1004425_pt1 | contig 10606 bp, 15 predicted proteins | sample VirMetDEL_Nov_18_FD_184517 | JGI IMG/M metagenome (GOLD analysis project Ga0208644, IMG submission 184517) | Aqueous microbial communities from the Delaware River and Bay under freshwater to marine salinity gradient to study organic matter... | ecosystem: Environmental > Aquatic > Marine >... | reverse complement strand
AGCGAAATGAAAAAGATGAAGGACGAGATGGGCAAGTACAAGCAAGAGCTTGCTGCTGCCAAAAAGGAGTTCAGCTCACAAGCTGCTGCCAAGCCCATCAAGCACAACCCTTCAAAAGAGCAAGCCCACAAGGTAGAATTTAACCGCCCGATGAAGGCGATTGACCGAGTCCTTGCACGTCTTAACAACTAATAAAAAATAGAAAATGGCTACGACCACTTCAATCACTACTTCGTATGCAGGACAATTTGCGTCCAAGTACATCTCTGCTGCTCTTTTGAGCGCAGACACCCTTGACAAAGGGCTTGTTGAAATCCTCCCAAACGTAAACTTCAAGACCACTCTTCAGAAGGTCAACACTGACGATATCGTTAAGGACGCTACTTGCGACTTTACCGCTACGTCTACCTTGACTTTGACTGACCGTGTGCTTGAGGTTGAGCCGTTCCAAGTTAACCTTCAGCTTTGTAAGAAAGACTACTACGATTCTTGGATTGGTGGTCAGATGGGCTTCTCTGCTTACGATAGCATTCCTGCTTCGTTTGCTGACTTCTTGATTGCCCACGTTGCTGCCAAGACTGCCCAAAAGATTGAGCAGAACATTTGGAATGGTAACGCTGCTTCAGCAGGTGAGTTTTCAGGATTCCTTTCTTTGATGACTGCTGACTCTGACGTAGTTGACGTAACTGCTACCACCATAGATAGCTCGAACGTTATTGCTCAGCTTGGTCGTGTGGTAGATGCCATTCCTTCAGCACTTTACGGCAAAGAGGACCTCACGATATACGTCAGCCAATCGACTGCCAAGAGCTATGTAAGAGCTTTGGGTGGCTTCGGTACTTCAGGTCTTGGTGCTAATGGTGTTGACAACAAAGGCACTATGTGGTACGGACAGGGTGACTTGTTCTTCGATGGCATCCGTGTTGCTATGGTAAATGGCCTTCCTTCTAACAAGATGGTAGCTGCTCAATCAAGCAACCTGTACTTCGGAACAGGACTCCTCAACGAGCGCAACGAGGTTCGCATCCTTGATATGGCTGACCTTGATGGCTCTGATAACATCCGTGTTATCTTGCGTTTCTTCGCAGGTGTACAATACGGTATCGGTACTGACGTAGTTCTCTACTCTTAATCCGAGTACATAAGTTAAACCATAGGGGGGTGGTGGTTTCAAAGCCCCATCCCCCTTTTTAATTCAAACAAACAAAATGGCTTGTGATTTATTAACAAAAGGACGTGCAGTACCGTGTAAAGACGTGGTGGGTGGAATACACAAAATCACGTTCATCAACTTTGGAGACATTGATTCAACCGAGTTCGCTTTTACGAGCGATGAAATCACCGACATCAGTGCAACTTTTACCGCTTACGTTTACGAGGTAAAAGGCAATAGCTCATTCGAGCAGACATTCAACTCAAGCCGTGAGAATGGTACTACCTTCTTCACGCAGACGTTGAACCTAACCTTACCAAAACTTACTAAAGAAGACAATAAGCAGTTGAAGCTAATGGCCTATGGACGCCCACAGGTGGTAGTTCAGGACTACAATGGCAATGCTTTCTTTATGGGTCTAAACTACGGAGCAGAGGTAACAGGTGGAACGATTGTAACGGGTGGTGCTATGGGTGACTTGAGTGGCTACACTTTAGTGCTTGAGGCACAGGAGCAATTACCTGCTAACTTTATCGCAGGTGCTACTGTTGCTGACCCATTTGCAGGACTTACGAGCGCACAAGTAACGCTTGAGCTGAACTAATTCCTAACGTATATTAGCATCAGCAATTCGAGAGAGTGCTGACGTTATAAGATGGAGAGGGGGCGAAAGCCCCCTTTTTTATTACAAAAACATTTCGTGAGGTTATTTACTTGAGATGCATATTCTACAAGTATCGGACTCGTCCCAATCAATTACGATAATCCCACGCTCCTTCCCTGCGAGTGTAACGATTGCGTTGGTGGACGAATCAACAAACGACACGGCAACACCTGCGGTAACGGCTTCCTCTGCGAATGGGTTTATGACCCTTACAGGGACTTTCTCGTTGGTGAACAACCGCTTCTATGGTTTGAAAGTTTTTAACGCAGGAAATCTAATCTATCGTGATAGGGTTTTCGTAACTTCACAAACCGAATACGATAAATTCACGGTAAACCAAAATGTCTACACGGAAGCAACAAGCTACGACAACGACTTCATCATCATCTAAAGTCCACGTTGTCAATTTAAGTTCCTACACCACCCCGAACATCACGGAGGTGCAGGGCAAGGATTGGATTCAGTATGGTGATGACAACAACTACTTCCAATACCTAATTGACCGATACAACGGAAGCCCCACCAACAACGCCCTAATCAATGGCGTGGTGGACTTTATCTATGGTGAGGGCTTGGATGCTACGGACTCGGTTCAAAAACCTGCCGAGTACGCAGCGATGAAGGGCTTGTTCAACAAGGACTGCGTTAAAAAGTTGGTTGCCGACTACAAGATGATGGGGCAATGTGCCATTCAGGTCATCTACTCGCAAGACCACAACACCATCGTAGAGGTAGAGCACATCCCCATTGAGAGCCTACGTGCTGAAAAGTGCAACGATGAAGGCGAGGTTGAGGGTTACTACTACGCCAAAGATTGGGAGGATGTTGCTCAACGCAAAGAGACACCTATACGCATACCTGCTTTTGGCAAAAGCCGTGAAGGTTTGGAGGTATTGTACATCAAACCATACCGAGCAGGATTCTACTACTACTCACCAGTAGACTATCAAGGCGGCCTACCCTATGCGGAGCTAGAGGAGGAGATTGCCAACTTCTTCATCAATCACGTTCAAAACTCTTTTTCTCCGTCAATGTTGATTAACTTCAACAACGGAGTTCCGAGCGAGGAGGAGCGTAGGCAGATTGAGATGCAGATTGCTAACAAGTTTAGCGGCACGAGTAACGCAGGTAAGTTCATCTTGGCGTTCAACGACAATGCCGAGTCAAAGGCTACGTTGGAAACGGTGCAACTATCCGATGCCCACAACCAATATCAGTTCCTATCCAACGAGTCTATGCAGAAGCTCATGGTAGCGCATAGAATCACCTCACCGATGCTCATGGGCATCAAGGATAACACAGGGCTTGGAAACAACGCAGAGGAGCTTAAAACGGCTTCTATCTTGTTTGAGAACATCGTCATCAAGCCGATGCAAGAAACGCTCTTGGATGGCATCAACAAAATCCTTTCGTACAACGACCTTCGCCTGAACGTATACTTCAAGACGCTTCAGCCGCTTGAGTTCAGCAACCTCGTTGTGGAAGACGCTGAAGTTATTGAGGAAGAAACAGGAATCAAGGTCACCGAAGCAACGCCTGTTGATGGATTTCCTGCTGACGCTCAAGAGGAGCTTATTCAGAAGGAAGCATCGTACAACGGAGCGCAGATTGCAAGTTCGCTTCAGATTATGGAATCGGTGAAGAATGGCATCCTAACGGTTGACCAAGCCATCACCTTCCTTGTGCAGATGCTTCAGTTTGACCCACAGGTTGCGAAGGCTCTCTTTGCTGGTAACTCGGCAAACGTGATCACGCAGATGAAGTCGCACAAGTTCAAGCAAGACGTTCCTGAATTCACCCACGAGGAAGAACACAAGTGGATTGAGGCTCTGCGGGGAAAGGGTGAGGTCGTTGACTTAAACGAATGGGAACTCATCTCTGATGAGGTAGTCAGCGACCCCGACAATGAGGACACCCACCTCGCCAAGCAGTATAACTTTGCAGTAGAGGACTTCAGCAATGCCGATGAAAAGAGCAGTGCTGATAGTGGCTTGTACAAAATACGCTACGCCTACACCCGAAACCTATCTGCCAATAGCCGTGACTTCTGCCGTGAGATGGTGGGAGCAGCAAACGGAGGAATAGTATTCCGCAAGGAGGACATTGATATGATGAGCTTTAGCGGAGTCAATGGTCAGTTTGCCCCCGAAGGCCAAAGCGTCTACTCTATTTGGAAGTGGAAGGGGGGAGCATTCTGCCACCACGCTTGGAGGCGTTTGGTCTACTTCCGCAAACGTGATGGAGGCAAGTTCCTACCCAACGATGGATTGGAGAACGACAAGGTGGTTTCTACGGAGGCTGCTATCAAAGCAGGTGTGCCATCAAAGAAGCTCAACCCAAACGCTTGGGAACAGGCTCAAACACGCCCAATAGACACACCCTCACGGGGTTCACTTAAATACAAATAAGAATAATGGCAACGGCACTTTGGATTAAGAGAGAAGATTTGGTGCGGCAGACCGCACTTGGTGGCAACGTGGACACGGACAAGTTCATTCAGTTCATCAAGATTGCACAGGAAATCCACATCCAAAACTACACAGGCACTAAACTCTACGACAAGATTAGTGCTGACATCATTGCAGGTACGTTGTCAAACCCTTACTTGGCGTTGGTAAATGACTACTTGCAGCCTATGCTCATCCATTGGGCTATGGTTGAGTACTTGCCTTTTGCTGCGTACACGATTGCCAACGGTGGGGTATACAAGCATACTAGTGAGAACTCAACAAGCGTAGAGAAAAACGAGGTTGACTTTCTGGTGGAGAAGGAGCGTAACATAGCGCAGTACTATACTGACCGCTTCATCACCTACATGAGTTACAACCAAGCTACGTTCCCTGAATACTATCAAAATTCAAATGCTGATGTCTACCCAGATACGGACGCAAACTTCGCAAGTTGGGTCTTGTAGAAAGACCTACGAGCCAAAAAAGCAAAATGTGATTAAACTAAAAAAGTATCTAAATGACTTGGGGACAGGGAGCAGTAAACAATAGCATCGGATGGGGTCAGGGATATGACAACCTCATCGGGTGGGGTTCGGTGTATGGGAGCAGCTATACGGGTGACACTAATATAACAGGAGCGTAATGGGAACAACATTAACGGGGACTACCCCACAAACTACCTACGATAGTCTTATTAAGGTTACGGACAACGCTCCGCTTACGGGGTCGTTAAAGACGTTAACGGATGGCTTGGGTAATGACTCGGCTCTTGCTTTGTCTACAGGTGCGGCAAGTGTAACGGGTACGTTGGCGGTATCAAGCAACCTTACGGTGGATACTGATACGTTGTTTGTTGATGCTGCGAATAATCAGGTTGGTATTGGAACGAGTAGCCTTTTTGGAAAGTTCAACCTTGCTGATGCTTCAAATGCTCGTTTAGAGGCTACGCCTGTTGCTGATGGTGTTTCTTTTGAGGTATTAGATAGCGCACGAGCGAATCCTCTCGACTTCAAAGTTTTTGCTAATGACATCACATTTAACACGAAGGTTAGCGGCTCTTACACCGAGCGTATGCGTGTTGATTCCGCAGGACTCGTAGGCATCGGCACTTCGAGTCCTTCTGAACTTTTGCATTTATCTACAACGCTTGGAGGCTCAAGTGGGGTTGGAACTGCCATTCAAATAACAAGCGGAGGAGCAGGAGGCGACCAAGCATTCATCGGTGTAAACAAAGGCACAGGTAATGGTTTAGAGATTAGTGTTGAAAATAGGGACATCATATTCAACACAGGTGCGCTTACGCCATTTGGTGGAACCGAGCGTATGCGTATCACCTCATCAGGAAACGTAGGCATTGGCACGAGTTCGCCAAGTATTTATTCTACTTTAACCCTTAATAAAGACGGAGCATCAGAATATTCGAGCGTTCTTGCAACAAATGCAAACTCAACTGCTGCTTTGTATGTTGGTGTTGGTGGGAGTTCAGTTGGTAATACTGCGTTGCGAAATAATGCTTATGTTCTTAATGCGTCAGCATCCGATTTGATATTGGGAACTTCCGACACCGAACGTATGCGTATCACCTCTACGGGAGCGGTAGGCATTGGGACGAGTTCTCCCTCTCAAAAATTGCACGTTGAAGGAAGCATAGCTCTTGCCTATGGCAGCTCTTTACACGCAGCCAATGCTACTTATACCACATTGCTTGAAACGGGGTACAACGGAAGCAGCGACTTTGTGAGCCTATATACTGCGGGTAACAATGCAGCAAACGCAACTGCTAAAATCACAATGCTTGCCAATGGCAACTGCGGCATTGGCACCTCGAGTCCTGCTACAACACTTGACGTTAATGGCGATATAAAAACATCGGGCAACATCCTACTATCATCAGCAGGGGGCATCTACTTTGACAATGCCGCTTCTAAATATCTTGATGACTACGAGGTGGGGACTTGGACGCCTACTATTTCATTTGGTCGTGCGTCTGTTGGTGTAACGTATGGCGCAGGTAACGCAGGACAATACACTAAAATAGGCAGACAAGTAACGGTTACTGCTTTTGTTATATTAACAAGCAAAGGAAGTTCAACAGGTACTGCTCGTATTGGTGGTTTACCTTTTGTGATTGGCGCATCCACAGGATATTACTCTGCACCTGCTCTTGGTGCTTTTAGTCAATTATCTTACACAGGAACTGCACAAGGATTTGGTGAAGTTAACGCTCAAACGATTGAATTAAATGAAGTAAGTGAGGCGGGTACGCAAACTGATATAAACGATACCAACTTTACCAACTCTACTTCATTCGTTGTATCATTCACCTACTTCGTATAAAAAATAAAACAACAAAAAAATGATTGAAGAAGTAACATACATCTCGGCCTTCAACGTCAAGCCCGATGGCAGTATTGAGGTACGCAAGACCACAGACGTTACCAAAGATGGCGCAGTTATCGCATCGTCTTATTGGCGTTGTGTGTTGCAACCCCACGACCCATCAGCCGATGAGGTATTGGGAGCAGAAGGCTACTATCGCCAACTCGCTACCGATGCTTGGTTGCCGTTCCCCGTTCCCGTAGCAGAGGAGCCTATCGCTGATGAGCCTTTGGCAGAAGAACCGACAAGCGAAGAACCTATCGTTGAATCAACAACCGAAGAACCAACGGAAGACCCTAATTTAGCATAATGGAACATTTGACCCAACGCCTTGAGCAACTGAAGCAGCAAGAGTCTGCCCTTATTATGCAACTTGATGAACTGCGTGTGCTGATACAAGCATACCAAAATACCCTTGAAAATGACAAAGGAGTCGGCTGATAGCGTTATCACATCTTGGTCGCTTACTGGTGCAGGTCTACTTGTTGGCTACGTCCATCAAGTGTTGGGCTTGGCGGTGTTATGCGCATCACTTGCCTACACATTGTGGAAGTGGCGCAGGGATTGGCTAAAAGAGCAAGAGCGTAAGAATGCTGATTGAGCGCATCTTTAAGAACCCAAAGACAACGGTATTAGGTCTACTTATGGTAGGCCTTTGCTTTGTCTTGGTGTTTTACGAGAAGGCTACCCTAACGGAAGTATCTGCGTTCTTGATGGGGGCATTTGCCCTTATGTTTTTAAAAGACCCTAAAGATGAAAAAACAAGTAGTAAGTAACCACGTCAGCAAGAGCAAGAAGCGAGGTAAGCATTCCAAGAGTGCATCTAGCAACAAGCGGAGCAAGAACTACAAGAAGCCCTACGCAGGGCAAGGTCGTTAAGTCGGTCTATCAATTCTTGCTAAAATTGTCAAATAGGGTTAACGTATTCTACCCAAACTAATCGGCTCACCAATGAGAACACTCAAACGCATCATCCTCCATTGTACCGCCACCCCCGAAGGCAAACACTTTGACGTTGACACCATCCGCAGGTGGCACGTTAAGGATCGTGGTTGGAAAGACATTGGCTACCACTACGTCATCTACCTTGATGGCTCGGTACATAAAGGCAGACCCATTGAACAGGCAGGAGCGCATACATCTGGTCACAACGCTGACTCGATTGGCGTGGTGTATGTTGGTGGGTGCGATAGCAAGATGAAAGCCAAAGACACTTTGAACGAAGCACAAGAGATTGCGATGGTTAATTTGATACAGGCATTGAGAGCAGAATACGGAGAGCTATCGCTTCACGGACACAACGAGTACGCTAACAAGGCCTGTCCTTCGTTTAACGTCAAAACCAAATTTCATTGGCTTCTTTAGAGGACTTCATCAACGATTTAGAAAATGCGCCCCAACCAACTTGCAACATTGACAATCCTGACGAGTGTACTTCTTGCGGCAGTTAGCGGATGCAATTCTGCCAAACCTATCCTAGAGAGTGTGATTGTGAAGGACACGGTGATTGTCACCGAAACAAAGTACCTAATAGACACATTGGAGGTGATGAAGGACACCGTGATTTACCAAGACAAGGTGCGAGTGCAGCTCCAGTACGTAGACCGAAAGGTCGTGGTTGAGGCTGCTTGTGAGCCTGATACAATCCGTGTGGTACAAACGAAGGTGGTCACCAAGCAAGAGCCGAAGACAAATAAATGGACTTTGGAATCCTGCTTGGGTGCTTTGGCATTCATCTTGACGTTTGGCTACCTCATCAAGAGGTGGATTGACAAACTGACGGAATAAGCCCGTAGAGGGAGTTTATATGCGTTCTAATACACTTTCTACCAAAAGTGGGATGGTTGTATGGTTTCGGGTATAAAAATCGCTTAAATCAAAGATTCCTTTCTTTTTCTTTGTTAAGTTTCTTTTTCTTTCAAGTACTTGGTTAAGTTAATATATTACTTGATTAAGTTAGTAAGTAAGTTAAGTAAGTTGGATAAAAAACAAAATAAACTTGACTTGTGCAAGTGCCTATGCTAATTTATAATCATTCTAAATAGTGAGTGAATACGTTTTTTTATATTGGGATGATTTACCTTTGAGCAAATCGGAAACCAATGAGCAAGACACCAAGCTACTACATCGGGAAAACGCTCGGCATAGAGGCGAAGGATGTGGTGATGGACTTCCAACCAGATAACTACAATTTAGGTACGGCACTCACCTACCTGATGAGAGCAGGAAAGAAGCCCAACAACCCCATCACCCAAGACATCCGCAAGGCGATCGCACACCTTGAGTTTGAATTAGAACGCCAAATAAAACAACAAACCCCCGATGAGCATTCAGGAACAAGCGCAACAGGTAAAATCAACGATGTCAAGTATGCAGTACTATACTAACCCTGCCAAGCGCAGGAAGATTGACTTCTTACTGGCTGAATGCGCTTCCCTGTTCGCCAACTGCGACTCTACCTACCAAGCTCGTCAAGAGGCCAAATACAAAGAGCAATCAATTCTTGCAGAGATTGCAAAGATTGACTACCACTTCGCCATCCAATGCGGGTTCCTGCAACAGGACATCTGAAGTCCTACCACGTGGTCGTGGGCAAAGTCCCAAGCCTAAATATGTTCTACGCATCCAAGCATTGGACAGTTAGAGCAAAAGCCAAAGAGAAACACACGGCAGAGGTCTTGGAGCAGTTGAGTCATTACGACTGCGTACCCATTCAGCACGTTTACATTACCTGTAAGGTCAACTACCGCTATGACATAGACAACTCCATCATGGCGGTCAAGTTTGCCCTTGATGCGTTCCGTAAATGGGGAGGAGTAAAAGATGATTCAAAAGCCTATGTGCGTAAGCTGAAGATGGAACACGACCCCGACATTCATCCCGACACCGCAGAAATTACGTTTCAAGGTTTGTTGGTTGACCAAAGTTGATTATATTTGCTCAAACTAAAAACCAATCACAATGACACTCTCACTTTCTCAAGACACTTATTCTCAAACAATAATTGCGCAAGGTGCGCAAATCAAAGCACTCCAAAACCGAGTACAGGAGCTGGAGGCAAAGGTTGAAGTTCTGCAACGCAGCATTGATACCTCTCTTTTTATCTAATCTAAAAACCAATCTATAATGGCTAAAATTGTTTCAATCACCCCGAAGGGGCAATGGCAAGACCTTTTCAAGTTGGAGATCCGTTTTGACAACGGTGACTTCGGAACGGCATTTGCCAAATCACCAACTCCCTCGTACAACGTAGGCGATGAGGTGGACTACACCAAAAACGAAAAGGGTACTATCAAAATCAACAAACCATTTGGTGGTGGATTTAGTGGAGGTAACGGAGGCAGCTTTGCCAATACTTCGAAAGTGTCAGGCGATGAACGCTCCGCCTCCATTATCCGCCAAGTAGCTCTCAAGGCTGCAGTTGAGTACGCTTGTGCAGCAGGTCACGATGTGAATACCATCTTGGCTAACGCAGCAACATTCAATGAGTGGATGACTGGTAACCAATCAACCGCCACCCACCAAGAGCATTTCGCTACACGCAACGAGAGTCCGTTCTGATTGGTTTCTTCGGACGTTGCGCAAGAGCCTCCTTCGGGAGGCTTTTTTTATTGGAGATCGTGTGTATATTAGCAACACCAATCAGAATATGAAACATCCCGACTTAATACCAAACGAAGCCTCGCTTCCCTACCTTCAAAGGGCGTTGAAGGGCAAATACTTTGACACAGGCAAACTCGGTGTCTACGAACTAGATGAGTACGTCCGCTTCAAGGATGGTGAGTTCATCGTAGTTACAGGCCACGCCAACGTGGGCAAGACCCATACGCTGATGTATATGATGCTTCTTCAGTCCTACAATATGGGCAAGAAGTGGCTCATCTATTCGGCAGAGAACGAGGTCGCATCCCTCAAGCGTAAGCTCATTGAGTTCCTTGTATGCAAACCAATTCAGGGCAT
>Ga0208644_1004424_pt1 | contig 10607 bp, 11 predicted proteins | sample VirMetDEL_Nov_18_FD_184517 | JGI IMG/M metagenome (GOLD analysis project Ga0208644, IMG submission 184517) | Aqueous microbial communities from the Delaware River and Bay under freshwater to marine salinity gradient to study organic matter... | ecosystem: Environmental > Aquatic > Marine >... | reverse complement strand
CTACGATACTTACTGGATCCATTATTAGCCCCTAAGTGCTTGCATCAATTGTTGCATATTTGGCTGACCGCCGATCATGCTGCCGCCGATTGGTTGGTTTTGGAAGCCTTGAATAGTCTTCATTGCGTTATTACCCATAGGCTGCATACCGCCTACTTGAGCATTGTATGCTTGCATATCCATTGGTGTACCAGGATTAGTTTGGATTTGCTGCATCTGCTGAGCTTTATCATTTGTCGCACCAAGAGCCTTAGTCATGCTGCTAGCAAAGCCTTTGATGTCAAAGTCCTTTGGCGCTGCTGTCATTGGCTGTTGAGCCATGCCAATTTTACCAACAGATGGTTGAGCCATAGCATTAGCTACACCAGGTTGTCCTGCGCCTTGGTTAGCAGCAATGCCAACACCAACGGGTTGTGGTCGTGGCATGCCTTGTGGCTGACCTTGAGTCAGGTTTTGAGCAACGCTAATTGGTGGTTGTTGCTGAGTGATTTGTGTTGGGTTAATTGGAGCCGGAGCTGAGATAGGCATTTGAGGCGCTGAGCCTGCAATGCCAACACTAGCATAGGGATCATAAGAGTTACGCATGCTCATACAAATTTACCACCGCCAGTTGCGTAAGCTCCTGCGGCGCTAGCGGCAAGAGTTAAGTAATCCATCAAGCCAGGATTATAAGTCGATGTCTGACCATGTGGAGCAGAGCCTAGAATCTGACTAAAGATGCCTGTGCCGGTAGACGGATACGTCTGATAAGCACCTGTCTGAGCCTTAGCAGCATCGATCTGAGCTTGATTTAGAGCTTGTTGTTGTGCGCCTGCGCCAGACATCATCTGATTGATCGCAGTGCCGTAATTAAACGATTGCTGACCTAAGTTGCCCATCTGAGCTGCACGAGCCAGTTCGTTCTGTACGCCAGACTGATAGCCTTGATACATCAATGGAGCGAGCATATTAGCGCCTTGACGAGCAAACCCTTCGTTGGTCAGCGCTTCTGCTACACCATGACGTGAGCCGCCGAATGCGCCTGCTTGAGTCGCTTGGTAGCCAATGTCTTGCTGTGTCATCTGACGTTGACGATCTAACTCTGAAAGCGCCTGATTCGCCACCATCTGAGTGTATGGGTTTAGGTTAGGAGCTGTTGAGCCGTAAGTGCCTAACAGTGCCTGATTCTGGGCCATGACAGACTTTTGGAATGGCGTTAGCATGTCTGATGGTGTTGAACCAATAACGCCACCTGTGCCAGTAGTGCCGGTTGTTCCGGTTGTGCCACCTGTAGCTGTTGGGGTAGTTGTGGTGCCTGTGCCGTAGTAATCAATTGGCTGGCCAGAAGATCCGCTTGAGTAGAGCGGGCTAGTTTGTGAGCCGCCAAGAGGGTCAATACCTTGATCTGCCCATTCAGCTTGCTTTGCAGTTAACTGATCCAGAGTCATTGGGCTACCAATATCAAAGCCTGCAATGCCTGAGTTTGTTACAACGTCTTGGTATGAGCCAAGTGATCCATCAAGACCCATGTTTTGAGTTGGGTCTGTGCTTTGATCGTATGCAGCACCTTCATTTGATTGATCAATCTCAGCGCGAACTTGTGTCAATGCCTGCTCATAAGACATACCCAAGTTCTGTAGGTCAAATAAGCGAGTGTTGTAGAAGTTAGAGCCTTGTTCGTCAATGTCACGACCAATTTCAGTCTTGTAGATGTCAGCTAGACTTTGACCGGCCTTTTGTTGAAAAGCATCAGTAAGACCTCTATTATCTGCGCCAGTAACCGTTTGGTCGTACTTTTGACCTTCTGGTGAGTTGTCAATCTCACGGCGAATTGATGCCATAGCATCCATCCCAGACATGCCGCTATCTGTAAGCTGTTTATAGCGGTCTTGATAAAATTTAAGACCTGCCTCAAGAGGCGCACGTCCTAATTCCTCTTGATATAGCTTTTCAAGAGATTGACTACCGCCAGTTGTACCTGCTTTAGCGACTGTGCCGGCAAGTGACATGTCAGCGCCAAATGCAAGCTGACCATTTCCTGAAGTTGCAGGTTGAGCTGTAATGTTGTTTTCTTTTGCGTAAGATATAGCTTGGTCTTGCGTAAACCCAACGTCATCTAAAATAGCTGTGTTTCCATAGCCATTAACAGCTACCTGAGCTGCGTATTTTTTTAGGTCATCAGCAGGAATAAATGCTCGCTTGTACTGCTGATCAGCAGGAATATTTTTCTCATACACGGCTTTTACTGCGTCATAACCACCGGCAGCATTCATTTCAGACGTTGGAACACCTGTCGTCATTGAGCGATTCATTAGCTCAATCGCTTTTGCAGGTGTCAATGAGGCTGATGCAGAGCTACCACCTGATGAAACTGAACCACCACCTGATGAGGCTGAACTACCGCCAGATGACGTTGAGCCACCACCACCTGATGACGAACCTGTAGCTTCCGCTACAGTAGTCGTTCCGGATTGACCCATAGCCATAAGAGCTTGTGAAGGCGACATACCATAGTTTTGGGTCATATCATTGAATGTGGCTTGTTGTGAAGCTGTTAATGCCATGATTTATTCCTTGTTACTCGCCTGCATCCAGTCCTGCATTACTAAGAGCAGTGGATTGATCGTCTTTAGCGTCTGTAGTTACCATATCGGCAGGCATTTGTGACCACTGATTTTTGAATCGGGTAAGTGCTTGCTGTTGAACGTCAGGGCTATAAAGCTCTTTGCGGATGCCTAAGTTACGTTGTCCTTCAGGAGTAGCCGCAGACGCTTGCTGTTGTTGTGTATATAAAGGCATTGATGAGTAACCAACGATGCCACCTGCAAACTGCTCTGGAGCATTAATGCCTGCTACTGCTTGCTGCTGACCTTGACCCATAGGAGCCATGCCAAATGCTTCGGCTGCGCCACCGACATTCTTGAATGCTTGATATTGCAATGGGCTAAATGCTGCAACTTCAGGGCCACGATAAGGCTCGTATTCCATCTGTTGGATAACTTCCGCACGATTGATGTTGCGTAATAATGGTTCTTTCAACCATTCTGGTATTTCTGTGCTTGAAGAGCCGCCTTTGCCGCCACTCATATCAAATCTCCACGCTTAATGTCGTAAATTGATGGTCGTATCCGAGTTTCTTTAGGACACGTTGCCAACCTTTCCGGCCTGCGATGGACATTGCGGTGCAGCCTTGCTGTCGCCCCCATTCTGCCGCTGGATAATGCATTTCTACTATGTCGCGCATTTTACCGCCTGCGAGAAACACATGTAAAACTTTCTTCTTAGGATACACTAATATTTCTGTTACCGCACATCCGTTCGTGTTAGGCCAGAGCTGCATTTTACCCATTGCTATGGCTGCTGCCACATCGCCAAAATCATGAGTGCCACCGCTGTACTCAAGAGCAGCCTCAATCCAATTTCTACATCTAGCAAGCTCATTAACAAGCGCCTGGTCGAACTCCGGTTGTGCGCTCACACTCTAACCTCTGTGACCATGAGAGTTGCGGATGCAGCAGCAGGTGAGAATGCCGTAGCTGCCGACCCTTGAATTGTTAATGCTGTATCCGTAACGGCGTAAATCGCCTCAAGATAATCGCCTGCTTCAACCGTAAATATACCAGAACGGCTGACAACCTTGCTTTCACCATTAGCGGTGATTGAATGCTTGATTGTGCTGTATGGTATGTCTACGCCGTTAATTCTAGGGAAAATGTAAACCGATTTGGCAGAGCTGTTGGTTGAGTACAGTTCACACGAAAAGTCGATCTGGAAGGTTGCCGAGTGATCAAAGTAGATACGGCTAGTATTCGTATCGTCACGAGTAACGTGATATTCAGCCGCCACATTAGACCAAGTGATCGGATAAGCGGTATTCGCCGCTGCTGCTGTGAAGGTAGTTGTAGTGTAGAACGCGCCATAGTCGTTATGGCCTAATCCCTGCCATTCCCCATCATGTGATACGACAACCTGCTGCGTATCCCTGTCCCAGAGCAAAACACCATCCTGAGAAGGTGACGACCCTGCTGTTTTAAAGGTGAGCTTATCCTTAATCCGCATTAGGTAGCGATTGAGATTCTCACCCCAATCTGACCATCTAACACCTAATGGTGGTGGTGGAGTATCAGGAAGTAAGCTCATCGTTTACCGCCAGGTTGGACTTCCAATCGCATAACGCCAACACGGAAGTCATCGTTTCCTGTTGCCTCTACGCGCATTCTCATTTGCCTACCCGTAAAGCGAACCGAGGTGATCCCGCCATTGAGCGTATAAGCGCCATAGTCACGCTCTGTATCGTTCGGGTGGAATCGTGTCTTGAATGTCACATCAACTTGGCCTGCAAAGTCTTCATCGCCAATCAGATTAACTGCCTTGATGATTTGATCGCCTGCGCCTAAGTTAATTGGAGCTGTTTCAGCATAAGGTGTAGCGCCGCCATGTGGCAGATTTAAGCGCTCATGCTCATAGATAACGCCTGTAGGGTCTACCCAGTAAGGATGATCGAATACGCCACGAGGAACGCCACAAGTGCGCTCTAGGCTGCCTACAGACCAGTGATTCTCGTTGTAGTCAAAGGACACATACGAGTCAATTTCAGTAGTTTCTGATGATGGGTAGAACCACCATACCTCACCATGACGTGCATCGTGAACAGCAAATACTTTGGTCATCTGGTTACGGTTTACAGAGTCAAAGACCTTATCCTGAACCTCACAAGAAAGGCGACGAACAGTAGAACCGTCAAACATGAAGAATGACTCGTTACCCATCCAGAATGCGCCGTAGTCAGTCGCTACAGCAGCAATGCGTGAGGCAACACCACAAGCCGTTCCTGCACGTTCAAAGCCGTAAACGTAAGGAGCGCCAACGTATGACGCAATATGAGCATCTACGTTTGTAAGAATAAGCGTACGACCACGCATACGCAGTCCGGTCATTATCTCGCCGTTAGTTTGTAGCTCAATATCACCAGCTTCGTTAGTCGCATCAGGAGTCCACGTTGTGTTGTCCTCTCGATCACACCATTGAACCTTACGCGGATTTCCACCTGCGCCTAGAGCAAACAAGAAACGTTCTTCAGTCACCATACAGGCTTTGTTGTCCACTGGAGCATTGGAGATTTGAGCCGCTAGAGTAGGTGTTGCTGCGTCTAGCTGCCACTCGTAGAGTTTACCGTCAGAGGTTAAGCAACCAACAAGGTATTCACCCCAGTTATCGAGTGACCATGTGTCTGCCTCTTGTAATACGCCTGAGCTGACGCGCTCTGTGCCGTAGTAGCCTGCGCCGTAGTTACCACCACCGAATGCGCTACCGACACTGCCGTCATCTTGGCCTGCTGTTAGACCAGATGGGGTTATATCGACTGCTGTGCCTGATTCGTCAACGTGGATTAGCTCACTCGCTGAACCGATCGCAATGTGCGCTGTGGCCGAGTTATCACTCCAAGCATGCATCTTGCGAGGTGTAGCCGTAAACGAGGCAGATGTATCGTACTTCTCTAGCCAACCGCCTACAGGACGCAGAGAGCCATTAGTCCATCGGACAAGGTTCGCATCAAGCCAACGTCCTGACGATTCTAAATCAGTACCTACCGAACTAACGCCAGCAGGTATTTTTAGCGGCAATAATGGCATATCTACCTCTTATGCAGTGCGCTTCCACATTTTTACAACGATATACGGAGTTCCATCAGATCCAGTAGATACTGCTGTTCCTGTTTCCTCTAATGTATCGTAGCTTGCATCGCCTGTGTCTTGGCTTACTAACATTTTACCAGAACCAAACTCCACCCATGTGCCAAAACCTAGCAATGTGCCAGGATTAGTCGCTGATGAAGCGTTCATGTAGATAGAGCCAACAGGGTAAATATTGCCTTCTATTTTAGTGTCTAACGCAGTTAATTGCGTCTGTATGTTTGACGTTACACCATCAAGCTGTGTGAACTCACTGACTGTTACGCCAGAAGCATGAAGCGAATCAAGGTAGTTCAGCTCAACAACTGAGCCATTGTAGCCATCTAGCTTATTCAGCTCAGCAACCGTTGAGGTAATGCCATCAAGGGTATTTAGCTCACTAGCGGTAGCCGTTAGGGTAGACAGATCAAGGTGATCGTCACCAATACGCTTCCACACGGCTGCTGTTGATGTTGCATCTAAACAGATGTACGCCTTGTCGTTAGTCGTATCGACCCAAATAGACCCAGGAGAATACCCATCACCTGTATCATCATCCGCAGTTGGGGCTGCTGTATTAGCAAACGTGCATTTAGGTGAATTTGCATCTAACAGGTCGAGGTTATCATTGAGCTTGGTTCCCCAAGTATCGGCAGACGCTCCGACTTCGGGTTTGGTAAGTCCAAGATTGGTTGTCGTAGTATCTGCCATTTATTTACTCCGGTTTAACTGGATAATCTTCATCAGTTAGGTTAGGGAAGTTAGCGTGTGTTGTAATGTCACGCAACGCTTGGCGATAAGTTGTCATCTCTGCTGACATTGTAACATCAGACATACCTGTCCAATCGGTTTCAGCGAGCAAGCCATTGCGCTTGTTGCGTACACCAGCTGCAATAGCGTCATCATACGCCGTAATTTCGTCAGCGGTCTTATCCGTTACTGTCCAACCACGGACCCAGGCACCATCAACTTGAGAGAAATCCCCTTGTTGAATAGTCTGAGTACGCACTGTGTAGTCAGGTTGATCCGCATCCGTGTAAGGATAAACGCCATAAGACGCTAGGATAGCATCAGGCACCTTACGTGGAAATGAGGTGTTTGGATTATCTTTACGGAGTTTGCCGATTGTGTAAATCTCAGCGTTTCCGTCTGTTACTTTTACATACATAGTTGTGTCTCCTTATGTAGTGTTAAGAGGTTATCTCGTCTAACGAATCCGAGTACGCCCTTGTATTTTCGGTATATGAAGTGGAATATCGTACAAGTCCTGCTGTTGAAACCGTTTTATTCGGCGTACTTGTTGATTCTGATAATGTCGCAGATGTAAGAGTAGAATCTTGATAAACCCAAGAGCCACCACCCACAGTATAAGTACCATCTCCTGACCCATCTGGCGGCAATTTAGCGACTACAAATGAATCCTCACCGCCAACTATTGGTGTTCCAAAAGAATTTGTGGTGACTGATCGCCAATATTGACCACCAGTTGTTCCAAATATCTTTTGCCATTGCAACGTACCACTAGAATCGTATTTAACAATAAGTGCATCAGCAGCGCCTTCTCCCTCTGAGGCTGTATATCCACAAACATAAATATTGTCATCAGAATCCGTTGCAACACGATAAAAATATTCATATCCAGTAGTTTCACCTACTCTTCTTTGCCACTGAACAGTACCTGATGAGTTATATTTTACAACTAGCCCATACACCGTACTATTAGCTTGGTATTCCCCAACAGCAATAGGATTACCAGATGAGTCTACTGTTACTCCCCTAAAACGAGCAGTTTGACTACCTGCAAACCCTTTATCCCATTGCTTAGTTCCAGATGAATTAAATTTTATAATATACCCAGTGGATGATGGCGACCGACCGACAACGTAAACATTACTAGATGAATCAAGAGCTAAACCATGGATATATTGATATTCATTTGATGAAGAAGCTTCGTGAATTCTTTTCTGCCATTGAATAGTTCCACTAGAGTTTAACTTTACTAGATAACCGTCATACGCATAGTCAGGCACATATCCATATCCTGAAAAATAAATATTATCCGAGCTATCTACTGCTATATCGCCCGGCTCTTCCATTGAATCATTTCCAGTATATTTAAAACGATATTCCCAAACTAATGCTCCGTCTGCGTCAAGTTTTACAACAAAAAAATCAGTATTAGTTCCGGCAACATCACCTTTAGTGGCAACGTAACTATTCCCAGATGAATCAACAGCAATACCATATGGGTCGTGATAACCGTATCCTGTTAAATTTGTTTGCCATTGAACAGTACCTTCACTATCCCACTTAACAACAAGTGTTTGCCTGCCATTATCATTACCCGCAGCAATGATATTGTCATCAGAATCTACTGCTACACCATATACTACTAAATCGCTAGTACCATAAATGGCAGATATCCAATATGTATCAGAACCACCCGCTGCACCGGCAGCCGCTTGTAGCATATGTTTCTTAGTAGCCATTGGCTAACTCCTTACGCGATTGCCTGACCTGCGGTAAATCCATACCAAGTAGTACCACCGTCACGGGTAGTAAACACGAACACATCCACCGCAGAAGCAGTCGCTGTTAAGGTAGGTGCTGTCGCCGCAGGCCAATCAACAGAAGTAGGCCAAGTCACCGTATAGCCAGAAGCCGAAGCGTCTTGGATTATCTCAATCGACATTGAGTAAGCCGTACCAGAAGCCGGTGGATTGCTGAAGGTGAACGTAGTGTTCTCAGTCAGCGTGTGCATGAAGGTGTTGCCCGCTTCGCAATCCACTGTGGTTGCGTTAGAGCTAGACGTAACCGCTGCATAGCTTTCGTTGTAGCTGTCAGCAATGAACTCACCAGTGATGTCCACATCGCCTGTGAAGGTAGAGCCTACTTTGGCATCAATAGCTGCCTGTAGTCCTGAAGTGTCTGCAATTTCTAACGAACCGTCAGCTAATGCACCAGTTGCAATAAAGTCTGCTAAATCTCTTGCTCGTGTCATTTGTTTATTCCTGTTCGTTATGTAGTTAGTTGATTAATTTAATATCGCCGTATTGTGTATTTTGTGTGTAGTAAGTAATTGTGCCTGATGATGCTGAGTTTCCCGCGTTAGAAGATGACCAAGTTTGTGACTGAAAAGCCATTGATGAATCATAACTAGTAGTTATTTCACTTTCAGCCGTTGATGTTACATCAGCAAATTGTATGCTTTTACCATTAGGGCCTGAGTGTGATCCTGTTGGCTGCTCTGATGCAGGAAACTTAAATACATAGCCATCGATAGAATAGGAATATACAAAATAGGCATTTTCATCATCATCTAAATGTATCTCCCTAGCCTGTACGCTTGATGTATATCCAGTTACATACATTCGCGTTGCCCACTCTACTTCATAATTGCTATTAAAACGGATAAGGCATGGATGGTAATATCCTGCGTAGCTAATCGTGCAACATACTAATATTCCACCATCTTTAAGAAAGACAGCATCATTACCACTCATGATGTAAATTGATGAGTTACTAAAAACAAATTTAGTATTTGCTGAACCATCACTGTTTACAACATTAAGTCCATTACCACTTGGAAGTGCTAAATAAAGGCTTTCATCGCGTGAAACATCACATGGATAGCCAACTGAATTGATGCTTCTTTGAAATTTAGCACCAAATGTTCCATCAGCTTTTATATGCGCTATATAATAGATTGGCGTATCATTGTTTGTTGAGAAAAAGCACTGACTTCTTTCTGCGCCTTTTTGCACAGGCCAACCCATACCTGTAGCGTTATTTGGCTCATAAACACTTGACGTAACATTCAAGTCTGAATCAAAAGTAGTAACTCTTGCCCTCTGGTTGGTAGATTGATTTATAAGTAAATAATTTGTACCGTCATATAACATATCTGCGGAAGTATTTACCAATTTTCCGCTTCTTTTTACTGTAGTTACATCAGACAAATCTGTTAGATCATTGAACTTTGTTATATAAAAAACATCGCCATAAGTGCTGTTGTTGGCAGCGATATAAACTTTATCATCGTCATCAATTAGTACAGCTTGGTTAGAACAAGGAGCCCCACCATCAACTGTTCTTTCAGATGGGTTTGAAGCATCACCGATAAGTAGGGTGCCATCACTTTGAATAACGTAAAACCACTGGACTCCGGGGCTTATAATAGCTACCGTACCTTTTTTGTTTACAGAAAATCTTTTATACAAATAATATGAATAGAAAACCCACGACTGATCATCAATCTTACTAACACTTCCTGCCGCTGCTTGTTGCATTAACTTTGTAAAGTTACTCATGGCGCATTAACCCAGTGCTTGACCTGATACAAAGCCATACCAAGTTGTACCGCCGTCAACCGTACTAAACACAAACCAATCTACAGCATCAGCGGTGGCAGTCAAAGTAGGCGCTGTTGCTGCCGCCCAATCGACCGATGTAGGCCATGTGAGCGTATAGCCAGAAGCACTTGCATCCTGTACGACTCGTAGTGAAAAGGCATAGGCTGTGCCACTTGTAGGTGGGTTAGAGAATGTAAAGGTGGTGTTCTCGCTCAACGTATGGCTAAACACATTGCCAGTTTCACAATCAACCGTTGTCGCATTAGAGCTAGAAGTCACCGCGTTATACGATTCGTTGTAGCTATCAACAGTTAGCTCGCCAGAAATTGTCTGGTCAGCCGTAAATGTATTAGCGACATCATTCTTAGTTGTATCAGCATCGTAGGCTTGTACAGACACACCAATATCGGTGGTTTCCACCATGTTAGCAATAGACGTTTGTGTAGCAAATAACGCATCTGCCTGAGCCTGCGTGTAGGTGTTAGCCACCTCAAAGGTGCCATAAGCCACAATATCCACAGTGTCATTAAGAGCTGCGCCAGAGGATAGAACAACGCTAGTACCGTTAGACGCAGTAAAGTCAGTGCCGTCAATCAGCTTGATG
>Ga0208644_1004423_pt1 | contig 10608 bp, 14 predicted proteins | sample VirMetDEL_Nov_18_FD_184517 | JGI IMG/M metagenome (GOLD analysis project Ga0208644, IMG submission 184517) | Aqueous microbial communities from the Delaware River and Bay under freshwater to marine salinity gradient to study organic matter... | ecosystem: Environmental > Aquatic > Marine >... | reverse complement strand
AAAATGGTATCCATTGTCATGGTGTAGGTAAAAGAAATAGTGGTATGAACTATGTTTATATGGGACCACATAAAAAATCACCTATTTTTAGTAGTATCTATCGTAATCCACACAAAATTGTAAAAATTAAAGCACCCAGAGCATTTATTTCCTAAAATGGGGTATAATTATTTATGTCCCACATATTTTTGGAGGTAAATAAGGATGACTATAACATCAACTAATTCAGTAACCACTGACATAAGTTATACTATATCTGAAACAACTGGAAATACCCAAAATTCAGCAAATGATTCACTTGGATATTCTGTAGTTTATACACAAGGAACTGGTAATCCAAGTGTTTCTGGATACACTGCATCTCAAGTTAATGGTCAAGTGAAAAATACAGGTGTCATTGCATCTGGTGAAACATTGATAATTGACTTTGAATCCATTCCTAAAAGCACTTTCGGTGCATCTTATAGTTTAAATTTTAAAGAAATTAAACAATTTATTTTTTATAATGAGGGCACTGGAGTTACTGATGCTGTATTGGTGCGTGCTACTGGCACAAATGCTATTACTGGTATTTTCAACGGAGAATCTGGTAATTATAAAGTAAATCCATACGGTTCATTTGTTTATAGTAATTTTTATGGTGACAATGATGTATCTAGTACACATAGATATCTTCATTTTATTAATACTTCTACAGGTGATAATCAAGCATCTGGAGATATAGATTATTCTTATATTTTAATCGGAGTAACCGGATAAGGGGTAGGTAATGGCAACATATAGTGAATCAAGGGTAATGAGTGTTAGCTCTGATATATCCTATAACAATACTAGAACAAATGGTGGTCAGTCTGATCGTGAATCATCAAGTAATGGTTTTGGTTGGTCAATGGTCAGTGGAACTGGTATAAGCACTGCACCCGGAAACTTTTTTGATTCTTATGCTAAATATACTGGTGTAATTCAATCTGGTGATACTTTAGTATTGAATTTTTCTGGATTAACCCATGAACTAATTGATGATACTACTGAAAGTAGAATTTTCTCTCACATTAACGGTTTTACATTTGTAAATAATGGAACTGGTAGTGGAGATGCTCTTTTAGTTAGAGCTACTGGAACTAATGCTTTTACTAATATATTCAATGGTGAAAGCGGGAATTTAAAAATCAATCCATATGGAACATATCAATACATTGATTACTATGGTGCTACTAAAGTTACTGATACTAATAGGTTATTGTCTATTGTGAACACTGGATCTGTCACTGGTATTGCTTATTCATATATGACTGTTGGCTATACTGGAGCTACTTCTTAATAAGAGGTTTATAGATGAAGGGTAGACTTAAAGGAATGAGGGCTTATCTAATAGGTCCGATGGATGAATGTAATGATTTAGGTAAGGGTTGGAGATTAGATATACAAAAGTTTTTATGGGGTTTAAGATGTGGAGTTTTAAATCCTTGTGATAAAGCAATCAATGTAGGAATTGAAGATGAAGAACTACATTTAAAGTTAAATAAATTAAGAGAATTAATTCAGTACAATGAGCAGGCAGGATGTAATAATCTTGTAGATGACTGCTATACTGAAATAGAGAAGTTAATGAACCCTGTTGTTGCTATTGACTTTGCTATGGTTGATAGAGCAGATTTCATTGTAATGTATATTGATAGAGACATGCATATGTGTGGAACTTATGCAGAAGAAACATTAGCGGTTTCACAAAAGAAACCAGTTGTTATTTGTTGTCGTCAGGGTAAGCACGCTATTCCTAACTTTTGTTTTAAAAGAATGGGAAGACACAACATGATGTTTGGTAACTGGGATGGTGTTAAAAGTTATTTAATCAATGTAGATGCCAATCCACAGTTTGAAGATCCAAGTAATACATGGAAATTTTTTGACTATGATAAAGTATATAACGGGAGATTAAAATGAAAGTATATAGTATTCCTAGCGATGTAGAATTACAAGAAGTACAAAAAATACCTTCTATGGAAAATTATGAAGGTATTGTATTAGCAACTATAGATGGTGTAACTCAACATCATGAAATTGATGTCGCACAAGTATTAGGTGGAAAAGCAGTAGTTTTTAATTCATCACAAAGTATTTTTCTTTTTAATTGTGCTCATGGGTTATGGCAAAATAAATCTTATAAAAGACAAATAGAAGCTGGTGAGCCACTCAGTCAAGGTGTTGAAAAAATTGTAGATGATACAATTGAAAATTATTTTGATGGTAATTTTGTATGGTTTGAGAATTGTCTAACTACATATAATAAAACACAACCTCCAGCACCTGAACCAGCACCTGAACCAGCACCTGAACCAGAACCTGAGCCAGTATCTGAACCAGAGCCATCTGATTTTGAAGTAGAAACATGGGTTCCTCAAGATGAATTTCCAGATAATGGTGAATAGTTATCATTGATTATAAAATGTATGGTATAATTAGGGGTAGAGTTTTCTACCCCTTTTTTTATTGGAGATAAAAATGTTGAGATATTACGTTTATCATAATCCTAAATATGAATATAACAAAACAATATCTTCTATCGAAGAACTTTGTGATATAAACGATGTAATACTACTGCCAGAAAAATCATATTTATTAAGAATACCTGTCATGCAAAAGTATGATGGATATGCAATAGTATTATCATCAGCACTTCTTTTAAGACAAAAAGTTGATATTCAATCATTTAAATTTGATGATAATCTTGGTATTACTAATAAAAAACGTAATATGTTCATATTAAATTGTAATTGTAATTATGCTAAAGAAATATTAACAAATCGCAAAATGATTTATTCACCAATGAGAAGCATTGATGTACAAAATTTAAACTTGCAAGTAAACAATATATTGAATAACTATGTAGATGTAAAAGATAATCAAGAAGATATATTTTTTGGTCAAGTAAAACATAAGGAATAATATGAAAATTCTTTTAGTCAGTGATTTTGGAATACGTCATAGTCTTGGTGGTGCTCAAAGGAGTAATCAACTTATTTTAGACGAAGGAATTCAAAGAGGATATGATATTTCTGTATATCACTATGATACTGACCAATCAGTATTGTGGGATATTTATGATATAGTGATCTCTTCTAATCTAGAAGTTCTATCTAGAACAAATCCAAGTATAATTCAATATTGCACATCTGCTCATAATCATGTGAGGCTAGAACATGATTTTTGTAGATATCTAGATCCAAATGTAAGAAAACTTCTTTATGAAACTTGCCAAAAGACATTCTTTCTAACTAAGTATCACTATAAGAAATTTGTTGAGTACTATGGAGATTACTTTATAAATGTTGAAATAGTTCCAGACCCAATCAATATGTATAGATTTTATGATATGGAATTAGAAAGAAAAGATGATATACTTTATGTTGGATTTATGCATCCATTAAAAGGAACAGATAACTTTATTAACTATGTAATTAATAATCCAGATAAAACATTTACTGTGGCTGGATGGGGAGACAATAAATACGAAGATTTCATGAGAAATACTTCAACTGTAAATTTCTTAGGAAAAATTGATTATGCGGATATGATGCAACTCTATAATACTCATAAGCAGATGTATTATAAACCAGAATTTGATGAACCATTCTGTAGAGCAATAGGCGAAGCATTGATGTGTGGTGTGGAGATTATAGGAGATTCTGATAAGATTGGTTCTCTTTACATGCATGAAGAAGACCCTGTAGCTTTTGCAAATAAGTGTAATGATGCCGCACAAAACTTTTGGGAGATATTAGAATGTCTATAACAGCTATTCTAAATGGATATAGAAGACCTCAAAACATTCCATTGCAAATCAATGCATTGAAAAACCAAACTGTTCCTCCAGATGAAATTTGGTTGTGGAAAAATTATCACGAGGATTGGAGTGATGATGGAGTTGATTTATTTGGAATAAAAGTTTGTGAATCTAATCATAATTGGAAATATTTAGGCCGGTTTGCTATGGCTATGCTCGCACAAACAGAATTTGTAGCTTTGTTTGATGATGATACTGTTCCGGGTACGGAGTGGTTTGAGAATTGTCTAACTACATATAATAAAACACATGGTATATTAGGTGGTGTAGGTTTGAGACAACATAATACACAACATTACATGAACCATACAAGATTTGGTTGGCCCAGTAATAATGAAGAAACTGTTGAAGTAGATTTAGTTGGTCATGCTTGGTTTGTAAAGAAATCAGATTTAAAATACATTTGGATGGAAGAACCCGTAACTTACGAAACTGCTGAAGATATGCATCTATCCTATACAGCACAAAAGTATGGTGGTATTAAAACATATGTTCCTCCGCATCCTATTTGGAATAGAGAAATGTCAAGTTCCCTTTATGGTTATCAGCTTGGTGTTGATGATAAAACAGATTCAGTAACAAATCATGGTAAGTTTTTTACTCAAAGAGATGAGTGTGTTCAAGGCTATGTAGAAAGAGGATGGAAGTTATTATGCTGCTCATAGCATTTGGAACTAGACCAGAATGGATTAAGATTAAACCAGTTGTAGATGCTATAGATGGAAAGATTCCTTATAGGCTTTTATATACTGGTCAACATACAGATATAATAGATAGTAGTTTAGAAAATTACAAATATAATAAAATAATTATAGAAAATAAGTTAAGTCCTAATAGATTAGATTCAATAGTATGCTCCATTATGGCGATGATAGATGCTCATCTTGAAGGTATCACTCATGTGATGGTCCAAGGAGATACAACAACCGTATTTGCTGTTGGGCTTGCATGTTTCCATAGAGGAATAAAAGTAATACATTTAGAAGCTGGACTAAGAACTTATGATAATCAACAACCTTATCCAGAAGAGTTTAATCGTCAGGCTGTATCTTGCATAGCAGACATTCATCTTTGCTCTACTGAATTGGCCGCTAATAATCTATATTCAGAAAGTAAAGGTGGTACAATTCATGTTGTAGGAAATACAGTTCTAGATAATCTCAGAAATCAACTTCCCAATCAAGACTTTGAAGTTCTTGTTACTTTACATAGAAGAGAGAATCATGAACGGATTGATAGATGGTTTAGGGTTATAGATACACTAGCTGGAAATAATCAGGATTTAAGTTGGATTCTACCAATGCATCCTAATCCAAATGTTACGAAACATAAGCATATATTAAAAAATGTAGCTGTAACTGAACCATTACCTCATCATTATTTATTAAAGATATTGAAAAATGCAAGATTAGTAATTACTGATAGTGGGGGAATACAAGAAGAGTCAGCTTTCTTTAGTAAGCCATGTATTGTATGTAGAGAGAAAACTGAAAGGCAAGAAGGACTTGGAGAGTTTTCTTGGTTATGTCAAGATCCTGAACAACTTGAAGACTTATTTTACAAGTTAAAAGATCATAAAATAGATAGTTCATTACCATGTCCTTATGGAGATGGATATGCTAGCGAAAAGATACTAAAAATTTTAAAGGAAGAGATATGAAGAAGGCTATAGTTTTTGGTGGTGCTGGTTTTGTTGGTTCAAGGCTGTGTCCTATTCTAGAAAAACAATACGATTTAACTATTGTGGATACTTTTTGGTTTTGGGAAGACAAAAAACAATACATAGAAAAGGCAGGTATAGAAAAGGCTAAGGTTGTTGTAGAAGATACAAGATGTAATGACATTGAAAAGCTTATGAGGGGTAAAGACATTGTTATTAATTTATCTTGCCTATCCAATGATACTAGCTCAGACGTTGATTATAATTTTACTCATGATGTAAGCTATAACGGTGTCATGAATGTGTTTAACAAAGCACTTAAAAAGAAGGTAAGTAAACTCATCCAAACATCTACCACTAGTGTTTATGGTATTAAACAGGGTAAAATGGTCACTGAAGAAGAAGTGCCTGAACCCATTACACAATATTCTAGAATCAAAGCAGAACTTGATAATGTACTCAAGTACTACATGAGTTATTCGGATACTGGAATTACTGTCCTTCGCCCCGCTACACTTTATGGATACTCTCCAAGATTAAGACTAGACGTTATGGTTAACACCTTGTTGGATAGAACTTTTAGAGATAAGAAGATGATGATTGAGGGTGGAGAGCAACTAAGACCTTGCTTGCACGTTGATGATTTATGTAATGCATATATTCAATCAATAGAGAACCCAATCTCTAATGGAAAGATTTACAATGTAACAAATGAAAATTATTCTGTAAATCAAATAGTTTCTTTAATCAAATCTGTGATTCCAGAGGTAGAATTACATTATCAGCATGTTATTGACCAAAGATCATATAAGACGAGTTCTGCATTAATTAAAAAAGAACTTGGTCTAAAGTTTAAAAAGAAGTTAAACAAATCTACTATTAAAGAACTCTACAATCATATTCAGCATAGTTATTATGATAAGTTTGGATCTATTAATATGCGTGTGATTAAAAAATTACTATCGGAAGGTTTGGTATAATGGCAACTAGCTTGGGTCTTGGACCAGATAAATCATTTACTGGTCATTTAGATATTTTAAATCAGATGTTAATGCGGGGAGAAAACTTCGCATTTAGCAGGTTCTCTGATGGTGAAATTTATATGCTCCAAAAAAAAGAGATTATTATGTCTCCCAATGGTGCATTGGTTGGAGATATTAAACTTCCCGGTAATTATCCTGAAGATGATTGGAAGCATTACAATCCAGAAGAGCATGAATTCTACAGGAAGAAGCTAGAAGAAGCTATTCAGTACAAGGCTGATAACTACTATAAAGGATTAAGTTGTAGATGCTGCATTGCTGATGGAGAAAAAAACTTTCAATGGCAATTAGATTTAATTGGTGAAGGTGACGAGCATAATTTAACTTGGTCTAATCTTTTTATCAACTGTAACTATTTACCATTTTTACAGAAGTATATACCTATATTTAATACTAAAAATATAGTGATGATTATAAACAAGAATGCAGATATAAAAAATTGGGGATTACCTTTCCAACCAGTAAAAGATTTTAGAGTTGGGCCTAATTGTATTAGTAATGATTATCATTTGGTTGAAGAGATTAATGAGTGGATTGGTCAAAATGGTATTAAAGACCATGTATTTTTATCTGCGGCTAGTAGTCTATCAAACATGATTATTCACCAATGCTATAAAGATTTTCCAGACAATACTTATATAGATATAGGTTCAAGTTTTAATCCAATGATTCCCGGCATAGGTAGTCGTCGTGCCTATATGAATCAACTAAACAGCGGAGCAATAGAGGGGAAACCTTGTATTTGGTAATATGAATGTAATAGCAATAACAATATTTAATAAGCCTGATTTACTTTATTTGTATTTAGAGCAACTAGAAAAGTCTGGTGAGCTAGAAAATTACAAGTTGAGGTTACATGCCGATCCCGGTTATGATTCCGAAGAGGACATGGTAATAGAGGATTTTAAAAAAAGAAATCCGAATGTAGATACAAAAATTATCTTAAAAGAAAAAACAGATTGTCCACTGCCCGGATTTTATAATATTATTAGTGGATATCCTATGTCTGCTGATGAGGCAGATGAATTTGTTATTGTTGGCGAAGAAGATATCTTACCAACAGAAGATTATTTGAGATTTAATAGGGTATGTTATGAGAAATATCTATCAAGGTATGACAGAATCTTTGGGGTAGCACACAAACGAAGACCTGAAGCAGAAAAGGAGGGTAATCCATCAATGTTGATGGGTGATTACCAACTTACTTCATTATCATGTATCAGCGTTAAAGCCATTAATAAGTACATTAGACCTTATCTGGATATGCCTTTCTTTTGGCAGAACCCCGTATTATTTAATCATTTAAATTTTGGTGATTCTAGGATACATCCAATGGATCATACTCATCATGATGGTGCTATTGAAAGAATGATGTTGGCACATAATCTATTTGCACTTAAACCAGATCAAGCTAGGTCTATGCATGTTGGATTGTCTGGTGTGTTTTGTAAGGGTCAACCACCACAGGGTACATTTGAAGAAAGAATTGCTCAATGGCGAGAATTAATTAAAGATGGTGATAAATTAAGATCATTATCAAACTTGCCAGAAGATTTAGTTGTTACTGACCCAAAAGGTCCAGAATGGAGTGATTTAGAGTTAGATTTAAATAGAGATATGTGTAAGGCAAGCACATGGTTCTATGATAATAATAATGAGTTTAAAGATTACATTTTAGGAGAAGCGAATGTCTAAGAGAGTTTTGATTACTGGCGGCACTGGTTTTATTGGTCATCATCTTGTTGAACACTTTCTATTAAATACAGATTGGGAATTTGTATGTCTAGATAGACTTGATACATCTGGAACATTGTATAGACTACATGAAGTATTACATGGAGACACTGGTATAAAATATCCAGAATGGATTAAAAGAGTCAGCTTTGTATATCACGATCTCAAATCTGAGTTTAATAGTTTTGTTGCTAATAAAATTGGTAAAGTAGATTACATTCTACATCTTGCTGCCGGTTCTCATGTTGACCGTAGTATTGAAGATCCAATGTCATTTGTTATGGATAATGTTGTAGGGACTACTAATCTGCTAAACTTTGCTAGAACATTAGATGGTCTTGAACTATTTGTAAACTTCTCTACTGATGAAGTCTTTGGTCCAGCACCTGAAGGAGTTAAGTACAAAGAATGGGACAGATATAATTCTACTAATCCTTATTCTGCTTCTAAGGCAGGTGCAGAAGAAATGTGTCTTGCGTTTGCAAATACATATAAATTACCATTAATTCAAACTCATTGTATGAATGTTTTTGGCGAGAGACAACATCCAGAAAAGTTTATCCCTTTGTGTATCCAAAAAGTTCTTAGTGGTGATAAGATTACTATTCATGCTAGTCCAGAAGGAGATCCGGGTAGGAGACATTATATTCATGCTAGAAATACTTCTGCTGCTGTATTGTTCTTACTGCAAGGTAAATGGGAGCAAAGAGAAAAGTATAATATTGTTGGAGAAAAAGAAGTTGACAATCTACAACTTGCTCAACTGATTGCTCAGTTTGTCGGTAAGCCATTGAACTATGAACTTGTAGATTTCCATAGCAGTCGTCCCGGTCATGACTTACGCTATGCACTTGATGGAGAAAAGATGCAATCTGTTGGATGGAAACTGCCAGTTGATTTTGAAGGTAGTTTACAATCCGTAGTGGAGTGGACTCTAAAAAATGATAGGTGGTTAAATGCTTGAGATTAGACCAGTTACATTAAACACTAAAGAATGGAGTGAGATTCTAAATATAAGAAATCTCACAAGTCACGGATTTGGCAATACTGAACAAATAGATTCAGAAACCCATTTCTATTTCATGAAAGAGAACTATCATGATTATATAGTTGCTGAAATGAAAGATGAGATTGTGGGTTTTGGTGGTGTTGTTAAGGGTGATATTAGAGTTGCTGTACATCCAGACTATCAAAAGCTTGGTATAGGAAAGAGCATTATCTCATATTTATCTATTAAATATCCAAAAGCATTTGCGAAAGTTAAAATAGATAATGAAGCAAGTCTAAAGTTATTTGAGTCTTGTGGTTTTAAAAAGACATGGTATGTATTGGAGAAAAAAAATGATTGATACTGATAAGTTAAAAAGTATATACAACATGTTTTACCTCAGAGGTATGTGGGGAGATATGGGTGGTGGTTCTAAAAGCGGACTAGGATCGTCATTAGAATATACTGCAAGTTATGCTGAAAATCTAGTAAGAATTATGCGAGAGTATGGCATACATAAAGTATTTGATTGTTCCTGTGGTGATTGGTTTTGGACACAACGTATTAAAGATGAATTTGAATATTATATTGGGAATGATATTACTGAACAACTTATATTTGATAATATTTCAAGATTCCAATCGGACAAAATCAATTTTGTATGCAATGATATGTTATCTCAGATGCAAACTTATGACGATAAAGAATTTGATTTAGTAATTTGTAGGCATACTTTAGAACATTTGCCAACAGAATATAATATGCAGTCAATAAAAGAAATGAAAAGAATTAGCAAATACGCTTTAATAACATCAAGTGTCCAACCAAATGTAAAATCTAATATTGACATTAAAGTTGATTATGGTTTTATAGGTCAGTCAAGATCCATTAATATAGAATTACCACCGTATACAGAGGAGTTAACAGATCCATTGTTGAGGTTTTGGGATTCTGTTAAAGGTAAAGAAGCTGAATTCGGATGTTTTGGCTTGCTATATGAATTTTAGGAATTAATTATGCACAATCCACAAAAAATAGTTGAGATGTTTGAAGAAAATATTGCAGAATATACGGGTGCAAAGTATGCGGTTTCTTGTGATAACTGCACTAATGCTCTTCGTATGTGTTGCGAATATTATAAAGTAGAAGATGTAACCATTCCTGCTAGAACTTATCTTTCTGTACCACAATCAATTATGCAGGCAGGAGGTGATGTTCTTTTTGATGATTATGATTGGCAAGGTATTTATCAACTTGCCCCTTATCCGATTTATGATGCTGCTAAAAGACTTACTTCTGGTATGTATCTCAATGGAACTTTAATGTGTTTATCTTTTGG
>Ga0208644_1004421_pt1 | contig 10609 bp, 10 predicted proteins | sample VirMetDEL_Nov_18_FD_184517 | JGI IMG/M metagenome (GOLD analysis project Ga0208644, IMG submission 184517) | Aqueous microbial communities from the Delaware River and Bay under freshwater to marine salinity gradient to study organic matter... | ecosystem: Environmental > Aquatic > Marine >... | reverse complement strand
ATCTATATTATATGTAGTTGTATCTCCTTTTTCAAATACTAAAGATGAACCAGATAGAGAACCAGTTACCATGAGTGAACCGGTGTCTTGATTTGCAGTTAAATAAGAAGAAGTAGCTGCAGTAAGATTGTTTACTTCGGTCTGAATTGAGCTTGTAGTAAATGCTGCTAAGCTATCTAGAGTAGTATACTTAGTTACACCACCCTGAACGTCTACAAAGAGTTCATCTCCTTGGAGAGCGGTAGACTGTGATAGCTGCGATATCGGTAAATTAGGCATATTCTGTTATATAAATTCCTGAACCGTTTTCCTGTTGTATTAAAAATAAATCTTCCTGTAATAGAAATCCTGTTATTTGTAATCTTAATTGTCTTTGTACCGGTCCTTTATTTTGTCTATAGTTTTGTTCAGCTAGAGCTTCAAGATAAAATCTATATTGACGCATTTGCTCATTTTCTGTTAAAATACGAATATGTCTTTGATTTCTAAACTGTGGCCATGGTAATTCCATCCTACCAGTAACCTGAAAAGTTAGAACCGCCACCAAGTGATTTCCAATATCGGCCTATATTACAAGACCAATAACCTGCTTTTGTTTTATCTTTCTTTTGAGCACATTTATGTCTTGCAGCAAAAGATGCTCTTGCACCTCTTTGTTTTAATTTAACTGAAAGACCTGTATCACCAAAAGATACTTTTTTCACATTACCTTTCTTTGACTTAACGTAAACGTAGAATTTTTTACTACCACCTCTTTTAGGTTTGTTAAGTGCAACTTTTTTTCCTCTATATTCAGCTTCTGGAATATAATCAACTGATGCTTTTAGCATTTCAAAGCCGTTATAATCGAAAGTTTCGTTTTGAAGACTAACAGCTTTTCTTAATTTGTTCATATTGATTGTTCCTCCTATAGACTCTACTAACTCTTTTATTTGATCAAAATCAATCATTTCATCTATTGATGTAGCTTCATCTATCAATTCATCGTTCTCAATCATTTCATCAATTAAACAGCCGATTTCAAAAAGAGGATTATAATTAGGGGATACCATAGGTAAATCTAAAGGAACTCTCATTCCATTGTATTCTGCATACTCTCCAATATCAGTAGTCTCTAATAACTCTTGATCTACCTCGTTTAACTCAATATCACCGTTTCTAACGGCTTCTCTTGCTTCAGCAAATAATTGTATAAATGCTTCAGAGTTATAACGGTAGACATGCTCATGTAATGAGAGACCATTGTCTAAGTGGTACTGTAATGATGGGTATCCTATTACCTCTCTTAATTTAATCATAATTTATTTTTTATCGGTAAACAATTGGCCTTTATCATCTTCATAAAAGCCTAATTCATCAAGAATCATATCTTGAACATTTTCATCTTTCATATCTATGATAGCGTCAGTAAATGCTTCTGGTCCCATAGCATTAGCTAATTTCATTAATCTTGATCTAGAGTAATTCTTTTCTTCATTAACCCCATATGTGATACAAGGTGTTTGTCCACATCCGCAGTTTTTCTCTTCTTTAAGTATTATCTGACTTAGTTTCATAGTTAAAATCTTTTCGGTAAAACTTGGCTAATATATTGTCGTTGATATATTCTCCATGCTCTAGTACCTCTTTTATAAATAGGTATTTACACTCAAAATACGTTAAAAGCTTTTTTGTAGGTACGAATTGTATGATTTCCCTAGAAAACTCTTCTTGTTTACCTTCTTTTAATAGCTGTTTGATAGTTTGATGTGAACCATAATAAGTTTTCCAATCAGATTCTTTAACTACTTTTCTTTTTCTTTTTTGACCTTTGAGTGGAGGCAATTTTCTATTAAATTGAAGAACTTTTTTACCTAGGTACTTATCACCGGTTGGATTATGAATAACTTCATATATAAAACCATAAGTGTCTTTTGGCATATCTTCTATGCTCTCTATAACTTTTCCTTTATGTAACCACATTTTTATCCTGTATAAAAACCAGACACTTGTAAAGTGAACTTATCTTTCATACCAGCATTAGCTGATAAGTGTAATGGTTTTGATGACCATAAATATCCTTCTCCTGCTTTCCAATTGTCTGATGTTTTCCATGTATTTAGATCATTTATATCTTGATACTGAATCATATGTCCTACTTTCCAATCTTCAAGATAGATGTTTGCTCTTACTTTTAATCTCTTATCGTCTGGGAATCTTTTATTAATTTGAAAAAAAGTATCTCTGTGAAGAGCTATTGTATTACCAGGAGGTTGTAAAATAGACGATACAGTAATTACTTCCATGTTTAACTGGTTGCCTAGATCGTTAAAATCTACCATAGTATTATCATACCATAATTGTCTTATTACAGTATTTTCAGAGGTGTATGTTTCTCCAAGACCATATTCTTCATGTATATCTGTTAGTTCATCAAGCTGGTGAGCTAGACAGGTCCCTTTGTGTACTGAGTAATCTTGATTTGGTGGGAGAAAATAACTCCAATCGTATATTAGTTTAATCTTTTTTAACATATTATTATTTTAAATTAATTTAATTCTGTAGTTGATAACCTAGACTATTTAAAATACCCCTGGTTATAGTTTCTGTTATGATTTTCTTATGATTAGGGGTTAAATATAGTGTTTCGTTTTTTCTGTACCTTTCTAATTTTTTTTGATCGAAATCTTGACTTAAAAATACCTCCCCCATAGGTATATCTTCATAGATGCTCTTTTGTTTATTTGGTTTTAATATTTGAGAAATAACTTTAAGATGAGCCTCTCTTGTTTCTTTCATTAGAAGTTCCTCATATTTTATAATATAAATATTTTTATGTTTAGGAGCGACCCAAGATTCGTACCATTTTTTATATGCTTGACATAAAATTTTAATATTTAAAGAGTTATTAGAGGAACCTGCCATAAGTTCTTCCGGTCCTTCTGATGCTTCAAATCCTTTTTGTGTAAAGCACCAATCCATTTTCGTTCTAAAGCATAGAGATTCTACCCATAAGTAAGGATTTTTATGTATTACTATTGTGGGTATGTTCTCTATATTATTAGTAGGGCAAGTTATACTGTGCTTCCATAGTGCTATTGTATGCGGACAAGAATTAATATACCTACAGTAAAGATTCTCTCTTATTAACTGGTTAATATAGTTGGTACCGGTCCTCTGTAGTCCGAAAAGAAAGTAATTATCCATTATTTTTTTTCTATTAAATAGTCATCTAACACTAGAGCATCCATTTCAGTATTCTCTAACATCCATATAGCATCTTTATAGGAGTTAAGAATAGGTTTACCTGCTATGTTAAAAGATGTATTCAATAAAACTGGGTATTGGTTATATTCTTGAAATCTAGTTAGTAAATAGTACATGAAGCTTGGATTTCTTCCATCTACAGTTTGTAGTCTTGCAGTTCCGTCAACATGAGTTATAGACTTAAGGGCTTCTTGATACTCTTGCTTTACTGGAGGGCAAAAACTCATCCACTTACAAGGCCCTGTTATTTGAAAAAATTTACCGGCATCATCTTCTCTACATACAGGGGCAAACGGTCTAAATGGTTCTCTATTTTTTACTTTTTTATTAAGTATATCTTTCATATTAGGTACAGCTGCATGACAGAGTATGCTTCTATGTCCTAATGCTCTTGGACCTAATTCCGATCTTCCTCTTACTACTCCGATTATTTTACCGTCAATAAATTTTGTTACTAGATTATCTATATTTAAAGGCACTCCATTATACTTGTCTACGTACTCTGATAGCATATGTTTATCCCAAACTTCAGGTCCAGCAAAAGTACCATCGAATGCTTTTTTTGGTTTTAAGTAATCTAACATAAATCCAAGACTTAATCCTGCATCATTTGGATTCGGAGGAACAAAAACGTTTGTGTGCTTTCTTACCCTTTGGTTATTAAGAATGTTGAGTGCGCTTCCTCCTGTTATAATAAAGTTTTGTTCTCCTTGATAATGTTTTCCTACTAAATCATCAAACTTTATTTCAAACATTCTTTGTGAGGTTGCTACTAAATCATACTCTAACTGACCTTCGTATTCATCTGGGAGGTCTAATGCTTTTTTAAGTTTAATGTAGTTAGCATTAAGTCCGTCTCCTTCTGTTGCATGGTATACTCCTGTGTAGAATTCTCTAAATGCTTCTAACCATTCTTCTCTAACATTACCGTATGATGATAATCCCATAATCTTTCCAGGGTATACTAAACCTCCATCTGTCCAAAAATCTCTTTCTCTTCTAATAGACTTTGTGTACTGTCCTAATTCAGAAAGTCTCATACCTATCGTATGGTTTTGTATTTGGTCAATTTGTTTTATTCCAGTATCCCTATGGCATTCAAAAACATTAAAATTACCATCGCTTCCTCCTCCGTCAAAGCTTACACCTTTTGAATATTGGAAATCTGACTGGTAGAATGCACAAGCCATATGACCATGTTGGTGATGTACTAGTTCATATCTATCTGAGTCGAAGAATCTTAAAAGTTGTTTTGTACTGGTAAAGTGGTGCTTTCTAAGCATTGTTATACAGAGGTGGTTGAGTAATAATAAATCAAAATGCTTAATAGAGTACTTTTCTTTTAAGTAATCTTTAACCAAAGTCATAATTATTTTAGGATTTTTAACTCCTATTTGAGCTAAACAACCTCCGTTTTTTACATTAGTAATTCTTTCGAATTCTACAACTTCTAATATATCTCCGTCTTTAGCGACCGTCATTGATGCGTTATGTCCTAAATATGCACTAAGTATATACACGTCTTTCTTTTAAATTTATTTTTGCGAATTTTTCATACTCTTCTATACTTCTAACATTACCTAAACCATATTCTCCTAAATCTTCTCCTTCAATAAGTTTCTTTAATCTTCCCATAGCGTGTTTATGTCTTTTATCGTGGTCCTCAAATACTCCATGATGGTGAATATGTTTTGGATTATTTCTATGCCAGGAATAAGCTTTGGTAGGTTGATAAATATTGTAACCCTTAGTGTAAGCTCTCAACGATAACATAAACTCTTCACCGGTATAGTAGTGCTCTGGGTCATTTTTTATATCTATTATCCATTTACCTTGTCCAAAAATAAACCCGCAGTACAGTATACTAACCTCTCTATTATTATAATTAGTAGATATTTCATTTGTATATCCTTGAAATTTTGGCCAGTATTCACTAGTTATTTCTGTTATAGTTGGTATGTTAAGAACGTCTCTATTGTTGATGTTATGGAAACTATAATCTAAGCCTGTGTCTTCGTCATGTGAAAATCCTGGTGATAAATAAGAAATGATATTTTTACTGTCTATTGATTTGTGCTCATTAATTAAATGTTCATCCCAATCTTTAGCCATTCTAGTATGACAGTCTATCTGAAGTGAATAGTCTTCATTACTGTAAAACTTAGAAACTAAATTTCTTGCCCAACAACCTCCATTAGATTCTTCATACCAGTATTTCTCAATCTTTATATTATACTTGTCTATAAGATCATCAATACATCTTTCGTTAGTCTCTTTATCATTATTATACTGAAGAATAATTCCAAAGGACAACCTTTCTGGGTTCTTAGCCTGGTTAATACAGCTTTTAATAGTATTTCTTAAGTCACTGTCTATAAAGCTAGTTAATGCTATGAATATAGTTTTTGTAGTAGAAGGCTTTTTAAGTGTAATGTTGAAATACGCTTCTAATTCTTCTATCGATCTTTCATACCCCTTTTTAAATAATGCTTCGTTTAAAAGCTCTACCGAATTATCATCTATAAGGTATGTATTATTATGTTCTCTGTATGGTTCATCATTGACTGATTCTTTGTAGTTGTAATTATGCCAAACAACTGCTTCTGTTAATGTACGTAAGTTCCAACCTTTTAGAAAACTTATAAAAGTTTGAAAATCTTCTTCACCTGTAAATCGTATGTTGTTCGGTATTCTAACTTCTTTTAGCCATTCAGATCTAGTAAATAAAAAACCTGCACCGCACCATTGAGCATTGAAAGGTGTAAGCTCTTCATGAGAGCCGTAATTGGTTGCCCTACATCTATTATCCACAGGGGACTCTGGTTGTTGAAATCTTTTAATTTTTAGTGGTGCATTATATTCTAGTTCAAGATATTTTTCTTCATCATCAGGTACGTGGTACTCATTTGGATAACATGTTAATATTACTTTAGGTTCTTCTAGAGAATTGTACTGATTGATTAGTATTATATTCCAATCTTTTTTAAACCTTGAATGTGAATCAATCTGTAGGAAATATGGTTCGTTCGTTACTTGGTCTTTAATCTTATTTCTAGCTACTACTACTCCTAAAGCATCTTCTTTTTTTGTAAAAATAATATTTAAGTTTGGGTAATTAAGACTTTTTAATTTTTCGTATACTTCTTCTGTATCTTGTAGATTTACACAAACAGTAATTCTATCTGTATTAGAGCAATATTTGTATAGGTTTTTAAGAGTGTTAAAAATTTCACCATCACAATAACTAGCTATCGATACAAATACTTTAGTCGTGTCTATCTCCCAAACATTTCTAAACTCTCTTGCCCATCCACCGTTTACTGAAACTGCTGAGTCAAAGTAGATGTCGCTATCCTTGTTATGCTCTTTTGTTGTAATGTAATAATTTTTATTTTGAATATCTTTCATATACCCTCTCATTCTATATATGTAAGAAGAAAGTGTTGAAAGATCAGTTCCAATAAACTTTATTGCCCTTGTACAAATTAATTGTTCAAAAATAGGTATCCAGTTTTCATCATAGTCTAAATAAGGATAGTCTGCTACTACGTCTTTAAAAAATAATACTTCATAATTTTCTTTAAGTAAATCAAAAAAACTTTCATCATTATGATCTGTTGCAATGTACAGCTTACTTCCTAGAGGTACTTCTTTTTTTAAATTTTCATATAGCTGTTGACAAGGTATATGTAAATCTTCATATTGAAAATCATTCCTTCTAACATGAACACTATAGTATGACTTATCCTCTAACCTATTTACGAATAACCACCCAATGTCGAATATTTTATTTCTATATTTTACATGTCTAGTAATTAGTGTTTTAAGTTTTTCAGATTGTTTTGTGTAGAGTATTTGATAGAAGTTACCAAGTAAATTTCTGTGAAAGTATACGTACTTATTGTCAATTTCTTCTATAATGTTCTTATATTCTCTACCTTTCAAAAACTTACTAGGCGGTATAACCTTCTCAAAGTTATAGACTACACTATCTGTTTTTTGATCAAAAACTTTACATATCTCTTTTACTTCTTCATGATCGAGATCTATATTTTCTAATTTTTGAAATTCTGAATATTCTAAATATTTAATACCTAAATCTTTTATTTCAAAGAAATCTTCTATATTACACTCTCCTTCCAGTAAGTAGTAACTCTGTCTTGGTGATAAAACTAGGGTTCTATTTAGAATAAAAGCTATACATACAGCCAACTCAAAAGACATTCTTATATTATTAAATCCTCCCGGCCATTTTTCATATAAAACGTAACCGTCCTCTCCTGTATAGAACTTAAATAAATCTTTATCGTGAAAATCAGTATAGTATCTGTAGTTAGTTCTTTCTTGATCTACATTGGAAAGTAATAAACTATCAGTAAAATTTCTAGCTTTAAAAGATTCTATCTTTTGATCTGGTTTAGTAGTATAGTCTTGTTTAAAAAATATTTTTTCTTTTTCTATTGATTCAATAGCATTTGGGAAATGTAAAATAGTAGATAGGTTCGAAGAGCTATCTTTATTCCATAAAGTACATCTACCTAAATCTTCTCTATATTCAATATCTATATTATGAAAAGAAGCAGCATCATCTAATCCATACATCTCAGAAATCCATTCTTTAGTCTCTCTTCTATACTCTATACACTTTTCCTTATAGGTGTCTATGAAAGTTTCTAAAGTAGAAAACTTTAGAGCAAATGGATACATAAAGGCTTTTCTATCTGGGTATGCACCAACCCATTCTTGGGCTATAATTTGATTATCTTTAGGATGCAGTTCTATAGATTCTAAAAATATCATATCTGGGTCAAGAAATAATATTCTATCGTCTGGTTTGAAGGGCCTGTTTACTGTTAGCCATTTTATAGCTTCGTATTTGTTTGGTATACCGCCCCACCATTCTCCTTCTTTAATCTCCCATTCTTTTGCCCAGTCAGGTAGTTCGTGTATTTCTATAGAGGGGTCAAAATTAAAGTCTGTGGTTTCTCCGGCGTGGTTAATGTCGTCGGATAAAAGAAGTATAAGCTTACCTTCTTGGTTGGTTTTTTTGAGTGACCAGTATAGCAGTCTAATTTGCCATTCTTGGTACTTACACTTGCTTGTACTTACTACTATGTATTCCATATCTATTTAGATTCAAATACGTAGTCGGATAATTTGTAGTGGGTATAAAAATTTCTATACCAGTTACCTTTAAACGGAGTAGGTCTACCGTGTAGGCATGTAGCAGATTCGTACAAAATAATATCTCCTATTTCGGCATAAAGTTGATGTACTTCACCGTTATGGTCATGAAACTCTAACGGCCAGTCGTTAGGTACTCCTTTTGTTTGGTTACACCCGCAGTCAAGATCTTTATCTACTATTATAATACTTGATACATGGTGAGTTTGTATTCTATCCGTATGGTTTACTAAAGTTGCTCCTTTGTTATATGACCTAATTCCATAAAGTGCTGCTGGTTCTATGTCTAGTCCCCCGCAAAATTCTTGGTGTATTGGTTTGAGCTTTTCTAGTAATAATTCTGTAATACTAGTTAGATTATCGAACGACATCATCTCTGTAGGTACCTCCCCGCCGTCTATTATATCTCTACCTACTCCCTGTTCTGGTTGTGGGTTTAACATTAGCAGTCTATAAGCATCTTGTATTATACCCCACGCTTCTTGAGGACACTGTACTACTTTAAATCCTGCTTCAGTAAGTTTAGGTAGGTCTTCTTTACGGTTGAAAGTTATTTTACCCTCTCGTTCACTCTCTAAATTCTTCCAATGTTCAACAGCTAGTCTTGAATCTTCAGCTGGGTTCCATTCATTTTCTCTCCACCAAGAAGTGATTATGTATTTTTTACCGCTTATAACTTCCTGTCCTTCGTGTAGTGTATCAGGTTGGTATTCACCATTCACCATGTCGTCCCATACGACTGCCTTACCTGTTTTAGGTTTTACTTTTTTATTAATATTTGGAAAAGCTGTCGCTCCCCCTTCCATATCATCATTCAGAAAGATCATTAGTGTGTTAGTTCTGTTACCTGAAGAGAGACAGTGATTTGTATAAGAGTCTCCTGAAAAGTAGTCATGATGAGGTTTAAAGTATTGCCCTGGTTCGTATAACTGTCCTTGTATATCTTCTCCTTTAGATATATCTATATCAAGATAGTTTGCTATTTTCTTTTTTATTTTTATAATAGTAGTATCGTCTGTAGGTAATGTAGATGTAGATGAAGTTCTAAAATCGGATTCTACAGATTGCTTATCTTCTGGTCCCGCTACTGTGGATCTTACGTGTTTATTATCTATTAAGCTGATTAAATATTTGCAATCTTTTTTAGATAGAAAGTTTTCTATTTCTATATACATAACAGTTCTTTTTTATAATATAAGAAAAAAATAGTAGTCTTACAACTTTTTTCGTTCTAATTCTTCAACTCTTTCTAAAAGGTCTTTATTTACTTCTATAAGAAGAGCAACTAATTTTTCATAATTAACTGCTTTATAACCATTTTTTTTAGTGATAACAATTTCCGGTAATATTTTTTCTATATCTTGAGCTATTACTCCTACATCACGTCCTTTGTTATTATGAATGCCTTTCTTAGGAACCCAATCAAACTCTACTCCATGTATTAACTTTATTTTAGTTGATGGACTTTGTATACGGGTAATGTTTTCTTTAAGTCTTTCATCAGAAGAATAGTATGCTGTAATATCTCCGGTGGCATTTATATCTCCGTCTATGTCGGCACTACCTGTTAGTATTAAAGATCCTGTTATGTTTTGTGATCCGGAGAATATATTAGAACCTGTGGTTGCGTAGGAGCCTGTTTGATCAATTAGATTTTGTAATGACGATGTTGTGGCAAAATTATTTGAACTTATAACTGTTTGTACACTGCTAGTAAAGTACCCGCTTGTACCGTCTAAAGCTAAACTTCTGTCTGACTGTATTGTTCCTCCTCCTGTTAATCCTAATCCGGCATTTATAGAGACAGCAGAATGATCTATGTGTCTAGTAGATTCATAATTGTTTAAATTATTATGATTTATAGATGTTTCATCTACTGTTACACTCCCGCTAAATCCTCCAGATGCAGTTATAGACCCTAATACTACTATTGATCCGGAAAGATGTGAATAGGTTAAAGACATTTTATGTTGTTCTTATATAAATTGCATTTCCGTTTCTGTATAGTCCTCCTAGAGGTACTCCTGCTGCTGAAGCAGATGCATCTGATGGGAAATTTAAACTTTCAGAAACTTCTGTTAATACTATATACCCGTCTTCAACTGTAAAAGTAGTGCTACCGGTGTTAGTAAGTGTTAAACTTCCTGTATTAATACTATTACCGTTTACGCCTACACTA
>Ga0208644_1004420_pt1 | contig 10610 bp, 11 predicted proteins | sample VirMetDEL_Nov_18_FD_184517 | JGI IMG/M metagenome (GOLD analysis project Ga0208644, IMG submission 184517) | Aqueous microbial communities from the Delaware River and Bay under freshwater to marine salinity gradient to study organic matter... | ecosystem: Environmental > Aquatic > Marine >... | reverse complement strand
AGTTGTTCCATCAGCGCCGTATAATTCAAAAGTATTTGCAGTTGCATTTCTTACTGTATAGATTCCTTCAGCATATGCAGTAGAGTCTATTTGAAAAGAACCACCTGAAACTGTAATTTGTTGACCATCATTAAATCCGTGAGCAGTTAAAGTTACAACACCTGGATTTGCCACAGTAATATTTGAAGCAGCAGCAGATTTAGTTGCTGTAACACTTTGTACTACACCAGTAGCACCTGAAGTTGCACCAGATACTATTTCACCAGTTGTATAAGAAACTGAAGTTGTGGTATTTAAGTGTGTAAACATTTCAATATCAAAAAGATAATGTCTGTATATTGAAGATGTATCATTTATATCTAAACTTTCAGTTGAACTTACAGTTTCAAATCCACGAGATTTTGCTCTACCAATTTGTGGTACAGTTGTACCTACTGTTGATTGTTGAGTTCCTCTTACACTTGTAACTGTATCAAATAAGTTTACTGTTTTAAATGCTTCAACATCACCAGATACAAATCCTATATCTGGAGTTCCATAAACGTTTGTTACGTTTATATAATTTTTAATATTAAATCTTGTTTTGTGATTGTTTGCAGTTTCAAAATCTCTTGCCTTATCAATATCAACAAATGTAGTTCCTAATCTTTCTGCTTCATAACCTCTAACATAGGCTTTAAAAGGAGAAACACCAATTGCAAGTTTAGCAGCACTACCACCATTTCCAGATGTGTAGATACCTCTATTATTACCTGAACTTAAATGTTCTCTTACATCAAAATCGGGATTTGTTAAAACATAATCTCCTGACTCGTCAAATGTTCTTCTTGCTAATGTATCTTCTAATACAGCATATTCTGTATTTCTTACAAGTGTTTTAATAACACCATTTTCTACTCTAGCAATTTCAAAGAAGTTATCATCTTCAGTTGACGATAAAGTTTTCTTTGCAAGTGTTAAAGTAATTTTAAATCTGTGAGCACCAGGTGCATTTACGTTTGATGAACCTTGAGCATTATCGTTTAATGAACTGTCATCATTTGGAGTAACAAATGATTCTGTTGCAGTAAATCCTATTCTGTATGATGGTGTATTTGTGTACTTGTCTAATACTAAAGTTGTACTATCAACTTGAACAAAATAACCATTAATATAATAAACACCTGATTGAACTCCTGCAGCTGAACCTGTTGCAGTCGTGTTTACAACAGCAGTTGGACTACCAGAAGCATCCGAAGTAATTGTTTCTCCGTCTGTAAAAACAATTGAAGTATTATTTGTTCCAGTTTTATTGTATTTAACATATAAAGTATCTGGATCAGTTCCGTCTGTAGCAGCAACACCAACAACTTCTGCAATTACGCCTGAAGTAGCGCCAGTGATTGTTGTTCCGTTGTAAGTATTAATACTTGCAGCAGATTTTGACGTTAGTTTAACAGCAGTATAATTTGTGTCAATAGAAACTTGACCAGGAATGACCATCGCACCTTGTTTAAAAAGATGATCGCCTACTCTTTCTATTTGGTTTTGTAAAATAGTTTGTGCTTGAGTTAATTCTCTTGCTTGAACAGCAAATGCGGGTCTAAAAAGAATACGGTGAAACTTTTTCGACTCTACAAAATCGTCATAATAGGGACTGATATTAAAATCAGTTTTTGCTGGCATTTTTCTTCCTTATCTAATTAAAATTCAATAACGAGTTTAACATTTTCAGTTTGGTCAGTTGCTCTAGTAATAGGCGCTCTGTTTTCAATGTACATAATATCACCTGTGTCAGCATCTAATTCAGAAGCAGAGTAACCAGCAGTAAATGAAGAACCGTTTACTGTGTCTGTAAATCCAGTGTCTGGAGTACCAGTAGCACTTGAAGTTTGGCCAGTAACCACGGCAGCAGTTGAAAAGGCAGTTAAATTACCATTACTATCTGCACCTTCGTCATTAAATCTTGTTTGTATGTAATATAAAATTCTGTTTGTTGAATCCCATTCTACGACTTTACCAACAGCACCTGTAGTTGCTTGATTGATTTCTTCATCAACTTGGAATGAACCAGGAGTTGGTGAAGCAGCAAATCTAATTGCTTTTGTTGCTCTTAAAGTAGTTGAAGAAGCTGCAGAGCCTCCAGAGTTTGGATCTCTAATTAAAGCGACTCTTCTAAAATCGTTTGCAGCAGTTATGTCTGAACCAGAACCTGATTCAACACCTTCAAATGAAACGTTTAACATAACAAAGAAACCACCTAATTCTTTAACAGCATTAAAACCGTGACCACCTTTTGGTCCAATAATTACATCTAATTCTGCACCTGTACCAGTACCACCTCCTTGAGATTGTATGTCGGCATTTCTAATGTAACCAAAAGTGTATCCAGAACCAGCAGCTGATACAGATACAGCAGTTATAACTCCTGAAGTAATTGTAATAGTAGCTGTTCCTGAAGAACCATCTCCTCTTATTGGTACAGAAGTAATTGTTCCTGTTGAAGCAGCACCTGAAGTTGTGTATCCAGTACCACCTGTTTTAATTTTAATTACATCTAACGCACCATTTGTTGCCGCAGCACTAACAGTAGCGTTTGTTGCAACAGCCATAAAGTCAGTAGATAAAAAGTTAACTTGTTGTGAAGCAGATAAAGTGTACATATATTTCCATTTGTAACCATCTGCTGTTGATAATACTGAGTTTGAAGTTCCTGTAGGTTCTACTGTTGAATTTGCACCAGAGTTATTATCTAAACATTTATAAACATTACCTGCACTTGAATAAACATAAAAAGTAGAGTCCCATAAATTTGAAGCACCACTATTAGATGTTTGAGTTGTAGTTGTTCCTGTAATTCTTCTTCCGTAATCGTGTCTGTAATAATCGTAAACTGTGCCAGTTGTCCAGTTTCTTCTAGGTATTACATATGAAACGTTTGAACTTGTAATTTTTTTAGCTGCAATAGCATCATCAAAAGTATAAAATTCAGCATCTACTGAATCTGGTGACGCAATTGGCGATGAGTCAGAACCTTCGTTTTCTGTACGAGAGTCTGGTCTTGTTGATGTTGAAAATGCTTGTGGTCTTCCCAACATTAAATAATAAATGTTAGGTGACGCTTCTGAAAACGATTCAGAAAATTGTTCTGAATTGTGTACTCTAAATTTGTTTGTTACTATTGCTGGCATAATTATCCTTTTAAATTCTATTTATATTTATACGACAAGTCTAATAACTTACCTTAATCTCCGTTGGTAGGGCAACATATGTTTTTAAGTTAGGTGTATCTGTCATATTAGTAAACTCTACTACTTCACCGTCACTATTTGTTTTAGTACCTATAATTCTATGATCTGCCCAATTAATCATTTGCATAGGACTTATATAACTTGCAGTTGTTGAGTCTGCCCCAACACCTGTAATTTGTGCAATACCGCTACCAGTATATCTTTGCCAATACTTATTAATGTTTCCAAGACGTGGTCCTGCAAACGCATAACCGTATTTTGTTGTATCACCATCAATTGTAATCTTAGGTGTACTTTCAAAAATAAGTGTGTAACTTCTTGTTAAAGTTAAATCTCTTGTATTTGGAGTAAAGTGTTCTATTGTACTATCATCTAAATCTGCTGGTACTCCTGCAAGTGGATTTGCACGTAAAGTTGTACCATCATCTAAAGTTCCTAATCTTCTTCCTACTATTGTAGTAAATATTGTTTTGTAAACACCAAATATATCTTCTGTAACACTTGTATTAATTCCTGTAACATCTCTAATTCTAGCTGATATTTGACTTTCAATTGTAACTTCTCCTTGAAAGTAGAAACCAGCAGAGTGTAAAGTTTTTGTGTAAGTATCTCTCCAGTCATTAATTGAACGACCAACTCTTACAATGTATGAATAATCTTGGTATAATAAACTGTCTTGTATTAACATTGAGTTTTCAGAAATCCAACCATCTTGGTTTATAAAAGCACCATCTGTAGTTGCTACAGCACCAACTGTTGCGGTTGCTGTTGCTTGGTCTATTTTGTAAATCGTTGCAGTTTGTAAAGAAGTGCCTCCTGATATTTCAGTATCTTGAGCAAATATTCCAGAAGCGCCTGAACATTTTAAAATATTTGTATTTGCGTCTAATGAAACAACAGTAGCTGTAACTACACTTGAACTTGAATCAATACCTGTAATTGTTTCACCTGCTAAAAATACTCCTGTACGAGATTTTAAAAATAAGTAAGTTGGTAAAGTTAATGTTGGAGGACTTGGACTTGCGTCATAGTTATCTCCTAACTCAACTGTCTTTAATGCTAAAACTCTTCCTATTTCAGGACCATAAGCAAATATGGATGCTGAAGAGCCTCCAGAAGATGTAATTGTTAAAGTTGGTAAAGAAGTATATCCATTGCCTTCATAAATTAATCTAACATCTGTTATATCACCAGAACCTGTTCCTTCTTCCTGAACTATTTTATTTCCTGTATATGGATCTCCTCTTACAGTTTCATCTTCTAATACGATATGATCATCAACTGTTGAACTGGAAGTTTCTTGCGTTATGCCTCCATTAACTACAGATACTTTTGCAGTAGCATTACCAATACTAAAATTAACTGTATCGCCAATTGCATAACCTGAACCACCATCATCAACTAAAATTTCACTAATGGATCCTGAACCTACAGCATCAACATTTATGATGGCATCATTTCCACCACCACTTATAGATACAATATCCCCAATTGAATAAAGTGTACCATCGTTATTAATAGTTTTTGTAGTAATAATTCCTTCTATGTTACAAGTTATTAAAACATCTGGATCAGTATTATCTGTTCCTGTAATATTTTGTCCAGAGACAAATGTTCCTACTATTGAATTATCACCAAGTATTAATTCAACTACAGTTTCACCTGCAATTGAATATTTAAAAACGTTTTCTACTATGGCTGTTGCTTCGTTAATATTAATATCAGCAGGTACATCTGCTTGTGTAATTGTTTGACCTACTAAATTAGCGGCATCAGATATTCCAATTTCTTTACATCTTAAAACTTTTTGAGTATCCCATTTACCATCAGACGCTCTTAAAATGTTTTCTTTTGGAAATCTTATTTCAGCATTTTCATTAAAGAGTAATTTAAAAAATATTTCACTTGCACGTTTAGTTCCTTTTGAACGATAAAGTGATTTAATGTTTTTAATTAATTTTCTTTTATCTATACTTTCATCTAAAGAATCAGGTATAGATTGTAAAAAAGCATTTCTAAATTTAGTTAAGAAACTTTGAATTGTTTTATCAGGATCAGGATAGTCTAAAAGTTGTTGTATGTTTTGAACTGGATTTGCTTTATAAGTTGAAATAACTCCTGTTGCACCTGAAGTTGAACCTGTTAGTGTTTCACCTATAATAAATTTGTTTTGATGTGATATGAATAATCTACTATTAGCATCTATGTCTTCAACTAAAACTGTAGCTGTTGCACCTGAAGTTGAACCTGTTACAGTTTCACCATTTATAAAATCACCAATAGTTGTTTCTTCTAATAAGACATTATCACCAGAGTCGTCTCTTTGTTGATTTGAACCATCTAGTTGTAAATAATTTTGTGTTGCTGTTTGTGTTTCTAATTGTAATATATCAGAGTCACCAACACTTGAAAAAACAACTTCAGCAGATTCTAAAAATTTGTAATATTCTTTTACAAACTCTAAAAAATATGGATGATCTTCCAGAACGAAATCTGGTGCTTGATGCTTTACGATATTCGATATTTTATCTTTGAAGTCGGCCATTAGGTACTGTAACTTGATGTTGTTGTGTAACCAACACCAGCATTAGCAGAACCACCAACTAGAGTGTCTGGCGTAACTGTAATAGTGCTGTTAGCCACATCTATATTTAATACTTGATTTCTAACAGGTACAATATCATTTGAATTTGGTTGTACTGTTAATTCTATTACTGTTGAGGCAGAACCTCTAATATTTTCTATTGAAGAAATGTTTATTGAGTCTATATTAATTTGACCTGTTGAGTAATTAATTGTACCAGCAGAATTATCTACGTATGTTCTAACTGAACCTACCAAATAATATCTTCTTAAATTTCCAGATCCATCATCATCAAAGAAATAAATGTTTGTTGCGTCACCATTAACTTTAAATCCAGTAGAACTTAAAATACCACCTTCAGCTGATCTATGTCCTGTGTGAGGATTATATAATGGATTAGAAAGGTAAACTGTGTAATTAGTTGAACTACTAAGTATTGGTGTAAATGATTTTCGTATTCTTAAAGTTGTAATGTTAGATAAAATACTTGTATCAGCATCATCAATTAATTCTAAAACTTTTGAATATCTAAAAATACCATCAAACTGATTTAATGTATTGTTATTATAATTTGTTAAAGCATTTGTTATATCAGTTTTTAAAGTATCAGCTGTTTTAGAAGTTGCCTGTTCATCATATCTTGCTGTAGTTGTTAATAATAATGTAGTTGTTTCAGGATCAACAATTACTGGAGTTACTGAAGCAACAGAATATCTTTTTAATTGAGTTACAATAGAATTTTTTGTTGCGTCTGTTAAACTAGATCCTGAAATTGGATTAATTGAAATGTAAACTCTTCCATAAACAGGAGTTTCTGCGTCTTCACCACCCCAAGCACTTATTGATTTTGCGTTGGCATATAATTCTGCCACTTTAGTTTTATAATCTTCTATTGTTACAGCCCGATCTTGAGCTGCATATGATTTAGGTGCATAAAATTTTACACTATCATTAGTTTGAGCATTTGCACCATTAGCAGCATTTGAATTTACTGTAATTGTAACATCACTAAAACCGCCAATGTTTCCTGATAATGAAAAAGAAGAAGCACCATTTGCAGCCGTTTTATTAGTTACTACATATTTTAATATGATAATGTTTCCATCTTCAATGGCTTTACCAATAACACCATCACCAAAGTAAATTTCAAATTTACCATCTTCAGCTTCTTGTAAGAAATAAACTCTACTTGTAGAATCTAATTCAGTTATTGAAGTTGCTTTTGTATAAGTAAATGCTGTTGTATCTACGGAACTATTTTGTACTTGTACCGTTAATGTATTTGTATCAGCGTTGGCTGATTGAATTAAAAATCTTTGATCCACATCCGAAGTATTGGCTGTGTATTGATAAGTTACATAAGTTCCTTCATAAATTTTTAAATTTGAAAAAGTGTAAATACCATCTACTGGAGTAATTGTATTAGAAGCTGTCGTAACAAAATTATAAGATGTACCATCTACCGAAGTAGTAAATTTAGTTCCTGCACCCATAGTTAATGAAGAACCTGTAGCATCATTAACAACTACTGTTAAATCTGCAATTGGTGCTCTTGGAGAATTTGGAGTATAACCTAAAGATTTTGCTAATGAAACTATGCTGTTTCTTAAATCAGCTGTATCAATAAACATTTCATTGGCTAAAATATTTGCGTTGTAAGAAAGATAGTGAGTATTGTAGGCCAATAAATCCAAAAGAATGGACATACCTGATCCTTCAAAATCATAATCTTTAAATTGACTTTGATTGGATAAAAATCTTTTTAAATTAGCTTTGATTTGATCAAAGTCTAATTGTGATATGTTTAATTTTGAAGCCATCTTATCTTAATCTTTGTAAAAATTCTGTTATCGTTACAGGTTCAGGTCTATTAACAACATAAAAAGAAATTGTAACTTTATATTCATTTCTATCCAAATTATCTTGTACGATAATTTGATTTATGGCAACTCTTGGTTCAAAGTTAATAATAACTTCTTCAATACGATCCTGTAATAGAACAGCATTTAAAGGAGTTATTGGTTCAAATAATAAATCTCTTACACTAGAACCAATCTCTGGATGAAAAGGTCTTTCAAAACGATTTGTTAAGATTAAATTTCTAACACTTCGTTTAACAGCCTCTACATCTGTTAATCTTGCAACATCTTTAGTTGCAGGATTTTTTGTAAAATTCAAATTAAGATCGCTATAAATTCTAGTTGATCGCTTTGAATTGTTAGTTGACTGAGCATCATAGTTTGATAGTGCCATATTGCTAATATTTATACACTATCCCGCAAAGACATTGGCAGAACCTGAAGTCATTGCACCTAAATCTGCACTATCACCTATTCTTCCAACTGAAATACTATTAATTCTTACTGTTGCTGAACCTGCGTTTAATGCAGCAACGTGATTTGCACAAGGAGGATTAGGTGGAAAAGGATGTGCAACAGTAGGTGTACCAACTACTGAAGCTAAAATGCCGTTTATTCGTACTGTTGATTGTAAAGGTGTAGATAATGTCGTTGTGCTTGAACAAATATGTCCAGTTGATAAACTATCGCCTTGACGACTAACAGCAGGCATATTATTTACTTAATTTCTTTTTACGACCCCAAGGTAACTCAATTGTTTCTTCAACTTGATAACCTTTTTTACTTAAATACTTTACAGCAATAAATCTGTCTTTAAATTTTGATTGAATTGACTTTACTGCTCTTTTTAAACTTAATTGATTTGTAGTTTCTTCAACACCTGTTGCATTCCAAAACTCAAATGTTCTCATTTTACTCATATTTTATTCTCCATTAAATAAATCTTCAGGACTTGTAACGTTTTCCACTTTAACACAATCGCAATTGTCGTTACATTGACCTTGACATTTACATTCGTTTAGAGATTTACCGCATTTACAAGTTTCCATATGTTTTTTCCTTAGTATGAAGGCTACTCCAAAGGAATAGCCTTCATTTTTTAAATTATTTAGTCGTTATCTTCCTCATCTTCATCTTCTTCATCATTATCTTCATCTTCCACATCTTCATCCATATCATCGTCCCACTCATTGTCTTCATCTTCGTGTTCGATTTCTAGGACAGACTCAATTTCATCAATTCTGGACTCTAAATTGTCCATTTTTTCTTCAAGTCTCTCTAGGATGTTTTGTTTTTCGTCAGCCATTTGAATTGCTCCGTTGGTTTTTGTTAATTCAACGCAAAATCACTTGATTTTTGAAAAATATTTAGGAATGATTCGAATCTATTTAGTAAAATTTAAAAATATGTGCAAAAATACAGTAAAATAGAACAAAAGTAGAACAAAATACCCAAAATATCGCATAAAAACGGCTATTTTTTGCTTGATTTTTATCCAAAAATACGATATATTAATAGTATATGAGAAAAAAAAATAATAAAAATCTAAAAAACAGTAAAAATATTGTAGATACTAACATCTACGCTTTAGTAATACAAAAAGATAACTCACTTAAAAGAGTTTTATTAAGTGATTTTAACAAAGGAAAAAAATAATGATGAACATTTTAAAAAATACTTACGAAATACTTAAATTTATAACTGGTGTTGCATTATTTTTAGGGAGTTTTTATGCTCTTTATCTTTTGATGTGGGCAATTGCACCTGAAAACTCATTAGGATTATATTAATAATAAAAAAGGAGAAAACACTATGACAATGGTAACAAAAACTGCAAATACAATTGATGAAGGTATCAAAAATATGATGGCCGCTGCTAAGGAAGACTACGAAAAATGGTCAACCGAAAAAGATGGTAGTATATCTAACTACGGAAAAGAACAATTAGCAAAATGGGACTCAAATACTAAAATTACACAAGGTAAAAAATACGTTAAAATAGTCCAAGAAATGGGAGTATTTGCTTTTGTAATGAAAGAAGATGAAGGTAGATTTAAAAAAGGTGATGTTTTAAAACCTGCTGGTTGGGCTAAACCTGCTTTAAACTCACCAAGAGGTAACGTATTAATGGGTAACTATCCAATTAGATGGACAGGACCTTACTATTTAAAATAATAATTAAGGAGATACATTATGACAAATGAACAATTAAGAAATGATATAAAAGAAGTTGCTAAAAAAGTAGGCGCTATAGACATTAGTATTGTCTGCGGCTCTTTGTTTTGTAAATTTAACGCACCTGATAGTGCTGCAAAGATTTTAGCAGAAAATCTTAAAACGTTGTTACAAAAGTTTTTTGATAAAAAGAAAGCAAACGATACATTGGTTAAAATGTCAGGTGCCTTACCTGATAATGAATACGCTTATGACTTTATGCCAGTGGTCGATTATAGATTAAACGAATACGGAATATAACAAAGGAGAAACTATGCCTAACTGGTGTGATAATTATGTTGAGATAAAAGGTCCTAAAAAAATATTAGATGAAATAGAGGCCATTGTAGATGAAAAAAATAATGAAAAGGAAAGAGAACACGGTTTATTAAATTATTTAAGACCTATGCCTGAAGAAGAAAAAGAAAATTGGTATCAATGGTCAGTTGATAATTGGGGAACAAAGTGGGAAGTAAAAGAATATTATGGTGCTAAAAGAGATGATGACAAGATATGCTTTTCTTTTCAATCTGCCTGGGGACCACCTACAGAAGCATTTGATTATTTCTATGACAATACCGATGATGTGTATGTAGATTTAAAATATTATGAACCTGGTATGGACTTTGCTGGTATCTATGAAAATGGTGAACATAAAAGTTATACGTTATCAGAAGCCGCACCAAATGGAGTTAAAGATGTATTTTGGAAAACAGCAGAAGG